>MDSZ01003800.1_pt1 | contig 20516 bp, 17 predicted proteins | sample 811201 | NCBI WGS metagenome assembly MDSZ01 (sample SAMN05326647, study PRJNA326480) | marine metagenome | isolation source: seawater | place: Indian Ocean: North | collected 2010 | reverse complement strand
GCTGAGATGAACTGAGGATTGCTGCGTTTTACGCCGTTGACGCGGAAATTTGGCGATATTTTATAAAAGGGAGAGGTTGTGCAGACCTTCCCTAGAGCTTGTTGACTACAACGATGACAGCTATTCAGGCAGTTTGGTGCATCAACCCATTCACAGCTTCTCACAAGCTAATTATGAAATGACCCGCATTGACGGCGATCAGCGTCAAACAGATAGCGTGAATTACGTTTATTTTTCCTCTATCAGCGAACTACCGCTACCGGCACAACAAGGCGGTGAGGTATGGCTGGACGCTCATTATGTAGAGTTCTACTTCAATGAGGATTCGAATAAGCGTGACAAAAACATTTACTTTCAGCCATCGTCTACAAGCAATATGCAATATTACTCTCGCTACAAGTCAGTAGAGATTGAGCTTACTGAAAATACAGCTTTGTCACTGTCAGGAACGGGAAGCGCAGAGGCCTTCGATATCAATAACGAAGACATCAATATTCAGTTCCATATCGGTTTGTAAAAGGCTACTCAGCCTCGGTTTTCCAACTTTCCAATCCTGCGCTATAGCTGGCGGGGATGAAACCCCGCCATTTTCCCGCTTTAGCAAGTACTTACGCTCACCGTGCTGGTCGCGCCCGGCGGCATTCGCTACCATTCACCCAGATTCCGATAACGCGTCAATAGGATGATTCCGTGTCTCTGGAAGTGATTATTCTGGCGGCGGGTCAGGGCACCCGCATGCGATCCAAGTTACCCAAAGTGCTGCACCCGCTGGCGGGCAAGCCGATGTTGCAGCATGCAATAGACGCGGCGGCGCAGACGGCGCCGGCGGCGATTCATGTGGTGGTTGGTCACGGTGCCGAGCAGGTTAAAGACGCGGTGGCACATCCCGCGCTGCAATGGGCCTTGCAGGCCGAGCAGAAGGGCACCGGCCACGCGGTGGCGCAGGGTCTGGGGAGTGTGACTGATGATGCCACGGTGCTGATTACCTACGGTGATGTGCCGCTGGTGCGCGCCGAAACCTTGCAGAATATGGTGGATCGCTGTGCCGATAATCTGGTGCTGCTGACCGCCACGCTGGATAACCCCACTGGCTACGGCCGGATTATTCGCGATGTCTCCGGTGCGGTGCAGGCAATTGTCGAACAGAAAGACGCCAGTCCCGAGCAGTTGATGGTGCGAGAAGTGAACACTGGCATGATGGCCCTGCCTGCCAAGTACCTGCGTGAGTGGCTGCCCAAGCTGTCGGCGAATAATGCTCAGGGCGAGTATTACCTCACCGATATCATCGCCATGGCGGTGGCACAGGGCGTAGCGGTGGACGTGGCCCAGCCCGCTGCGCTGTGGGAAGTGGAGGGGGTGAATAACCGCCTGCAACTCAACGCGCTGGAGCGCCAATACCAGCGCCTGCAAGCCGAGGCGCTGATGACCGAGGGCGCGAGCCTGGCGGACGCCGATCGCATTGATGTGCGCGGCCGCCTGCGTATCGGGCAGGATGTGAGCATTGATGTGAACTGCGTCTTTGAGGGCGAGGTCGAACTGGGCGACGACGTGGAGATTGGTCCCAACTGCGTGATCAGCAACAGCCGCGTAGCGGCGGGCAGTGTGATACGTGCCAATTCGGTATTGGAAGATGCCGTGGTTGGTGAAGGCTGCACCATTGGCCCCTTTGCGCGACTGCGCCCCGGCACCGTGCTGGCGAAGGCCGCGCGCATCGGCAATTTTGTTGAAACCAAGAATGCGCAGGTGGGTGAGGGCAGCAAGATCAATCACCTGAGTTATGTCGGCGATGCGACACTGGGCAGCAACGTGAATATCGGCGCGGGTACGATTACCTGCAATTACGACGGGGTGAATAAATCCCGCACTGACATCGGTGATAATGCCTTCGTCGGTTCGAATACCTCACTGGTGGCGCCGGTGTCCGTGGGCGACACGGCGACTGTGGCGGCGGGCTCGACCATCACCGGCAATATTGCCGATGGCGAACTCGGTGTTGCCCGCGGCAGACAGCGTAATATACGGGGTTGGAAGCGTCCCCAGAAACGCTCCTGACAGCGATCAAATAGAAGGCATTTATTATGTGTGGAATCGTCGGGGCTGTTGCCCAGCGAGAAGTGGCAGATATTCTGTTGGAGGGCCTGCGGCGCCTTGAATATCGCGGTTACGACTCGGCGGGCATGGCGGTGATTTCCCCCGAGGGTTACAACGATCGTCGTAAGCGAGTGGGCAAGGTGGAGGCGCTGGCGCAGGCGCTGAAGGATGAGCCCTTGCCGGGCCGCATTGGCGTGGCCCATACCCGTTGGGCGACCCACGGCGAACCGTCCGAAGTGAATGCCCACCCCCACAATTCCGGCAAGCTGTCGCTGGTACACAACGGCATTATCGAAAACCACGAAGCCCTGCGCGCACGCCTGCGTGAACTGGGCTATGAGTTTGTCTCTGCCACCGATACCGAAACCATCGTGCACCTAGTGCATTACTACTACCAGCAGCAGCGCGATCTGCTGGGTGCGGTCAAACTGGCCGTGACCGAGCTGGAGGGTGCCTACGGTCTGGCGGTGATTCACGCTGATCAGCCCGACAAGCTGGTTTGTGCCCGCAAAGGCAGCCCGCTGGTGATCGGCATTGGTATTGGCGAAAACTTTATCGCCTCTGACCAGCTCGCATTGCGTCAGGTCACCGACCGCTTTGTGTATTTGGAAGAGGGCGATATTGCTGAAGTCAGCGCCGGTCATTACCGCATCTGGGATGCCCAGCAGCAGCCGGTGGTGCGCGAAGTCAGTCAGATTGATACTGCCGCGGAGTCGGCGGATCGCGGCCACTATCGCCACTATATGCTCAAGGAAATCTACGAGCAGCCGATGGTGATTCAGCGCTCGCTGGCGGCGCGTCTGGGCAGCAAGAAAATTCTGGTCGAAACCCTGGGCGCCCGCGCCAATGAGTTGTTGTCGACCGTGTCGTCGGTGCAGATTGTGGCCTGTGGCACCAGTTACCACGCGGGTATGGTCGCCAAGTACTGGATTGAAGGTGTGGCGGGCGTGCCCTGCCGCGTCGAGGTGGCCAGCGAATTCCGCTACCGTAAATTCAAGGTGCAGGAAAATACCCTGTTCGTGACCATCAGCCAGTCCGGTGAAACGGCCGATACCCTGGCGGCGTTGCGTCTCGCCAAAACATTGGGTTACTCCGCCAGTCTGGCAATCTGTAATGTAGCGCTCAGCTCACTGGTGCGCGAATCCGATATGTACCTGATGACCGAGGCCGGGCCGGAGATCGGTGTGGCATCGACCAAGGCGTTTACCACACAGTTGGTGGCGCTGCTGCTGCTGACCGTCGCGCTGGGTCGCCATCACGACCTCAGCGAGGCCGACGAGGAAGCGATTGTTGCCGCGCTGCACCGCCTGCCTGTGCAGCTCGACGAAGCCCTTGCGCTGGACAGTGCGATCCAGCAGATGTCCGAAGCCTTTGCCGACAAGCATCACGCCCTGTTCCTCGGGCGGGGTGCCCAGTGGCCAGTGGCGATGGAAGGGGCACTCAAGCTCAAGGAAATTTCCTATATCCACGCAGAAAGCTATCCGGCGGGTGAACTGAAGCACGGCCCGCTGGCATTGGTCGACAGCGATATGCCGGTGATTGCGGTGGCACCCAACGACGAGCTGTTGGAAAAACTGAAATCCAATCTGCAGGAAGTGCAGGCGCGCGGCGGCCAGTTGTTTGTGTTCGCCGACAAGGCGGCGGGCTTTGAAGCTGCGGATGGCCTGCAGATTATTGAACTGCCCCACGTTATCGATATTGTCGCGCCCATCCTCTATACCCTGCCGCTGCAATTGCTCAGCTATCACGTGGCGATTCTGAAAGGCACCGACGTCGACCAGCCCAGAAACCTGGCCAAGTCAGTGACGGTTGAGTAAGCGCCCACTATCGGTAGTGTTTCCTGTGGGAGAGTAATAAAGTATCATACTAAGTATTAAAGTATCATACTGAGAAATAAAGTTGCATACTGAAACCGCCGATTATATGCTCGATTAATGAGCAGAGTTCGGCGGTTTTTTCATGGCGTCACACAATAAGAGATCTACTGAAGCCTTGTTTGCAAGGTGGATAAAAGAAGGTCGAGGCAGCGGCCAGCATGCGGACTACAAACCCTGGCTGACGGTTAGGGATCTGCCTTCCTTGGGGCGGGTCCATCGCGTCTTCGGCCACAAATCCAGGCGTACCCACCACCTGTTATCCGATCTCGAACTTTCCGTCTTTCTGCTTCTGGAATGGCACAGCGAAATTACCCAGGTCCGCGAGCAGTTTCCCCTTGAAAGAGATGTTACCCGTCAGCTGGCCATCGAGGCCGGAATAAAGCACCCGTGTATAGCGGGAGTCGATCAGTATATGTCGTCGGACTTTCTGGTGGACTCGGCCGACGAAAAAGAGACTAGGTTTGTGCTGCAGGCGAAATACCGAGAGGCGCTTAACGATGTTCGAACGGTGGAAAAGCTGGAACTGGAGCGCCGATATTGGAAGGGGAAGGCCCTGCCCTGGTATCTGGTCACGGAAGCAGATGTGCCAGCCGTGGTGACTCAAAACATCAAGTGGCTCTATCAGGTACAGCGGGAGGAAGAAGAGGATGAAGAGCTGATGTTGCAGCAGATCGAGTTCTACGCCCATCACTTCGAAAGGAACCCGAACAAGACAGTACTCGCTATCTGTAAGGAACTGGATGCAGCCTACAGCTTGCCACTTGGCGAATCGCTTTACGAGGTGAGGCGGTTGTTGGCCAAGCGCTATTTCACCTTCGATATCTTTACTCCTACCACCAAGCTTAAAGCGAAGGACTTGAAAGCCGGAGATCTGGGATTTATCCGGGAGGTGTATCTTGTTTCGAATCAATGAGGTGCTACAGATCGGTGAACGCCGTTACCGCGTGCTTCAACTGCTCGGCGAGCATCTGGTCTGGATTGACATAGACGATGACTCGGCCTTTCCCGAGGTCGCGTCGGTATGTGAGCTGGTAGAAGCCATAGAGCTGGAGAATTTGCTGCGCACGGAAGACCCTTACAAGGAGCTTGCCTTTGAATCCCCGCAGGAAGGCAGTATCGCCAGAACCAAACGGGATAGTAACTACGCTCTGATCAAACCTCTGCTTGAGCTGCCCGATTTCTTTGAGCCGAAAAGCCGGGGCAAAGTGATAAACAGCATTCTTGCCGAAAATGGCTCTACCAAGCAGACGCTGTACCGACTAGCCCGGCGATACTGGCAGCGGGGACAGATGCCGAATGCTCTGTTGCCTGACTACAAGTACTCGGGGGGCAAGGGTAAGCGACGGATTGCCAAAGACAAGAAACTGGGGCGTCCTCGCAGAGATATGCCGGGGGTCGGAGCCAAAGTTGATGAGTTTACTGAACGCTTGTTCCGTATGGCCATAGACAGATACCTGCTGAAGGATAAGGGGCACTCTTTTCCCTATGCTTATCGCCGCTTTCAGACTTTGTATCGCAACTATTTTCCGGATGTTCCGGAAGAAGAGTTGCCCAGCAATTGGCAGATGATGCACTTCTACAAACGCCAATATTGCCAGACGGAAACACTTAGCAAACGCGTGTCGAACATTGAGTACAACAAGGACATCAGGCCTTTGCACGGCACGGCGAATACCCAGGTGCTTGGGCCCGGATCCCGCTACGAAATCGACGCCACCATTGCCGATATCTATGTGGTTTCTGACAGCGAACGGGGAAACATCGTTGGACGGCCCGTGGTCTATATGGTGATTGACGTATTCAGCCGTATGGTGGCCGGCTTCTACATCGGATTCGAGGCCCCTTCCTATGTAGCTGCCATGCAAGCCCTGTATATGGCAGTGACTGATAAAACGAGCCATTGCAGGAATCTGGAGTTCGATATCACTCTCGAGGACTGGCCGTGTGTGGGGCTTCCGGATGCCATCCTGGCAGATAGAGGTGAACTGCTGGGGCATCAGATAGAAAGCCTGGAAAGCAATTTTACGGTCAGAATAGAAAATACGCCGCCTTATCGGGGCGATGCCAAAGGTATAGTGGAGCGCAATTTCAAGGCGATACAGGCGTCCTTCGGCCCTTTCGTTCCCGGTTTTGTATCCGGCACCAAGGTAAAAAAGCGAGGCGGAAAGGATTACCGGCTGGATGCCAAGCTGACAGTAAGGGATTTCGCTCAGATTATCTTGTCGTCCGTGCTCTGCCACAACCAATACGCCGTCTTGGAGGAGTATGACCGGGACGCTGACATGCCTGCGGATTTGCCCTCCACCCCTATTCACCTGTGGAACTGGGGTTTGCAGCACAGAACCGGACGTTTGCATCAGGTTGATCCGGATGCCCTGCGTGTGGCCCTGTTACCGCGACAGAGGGCTACCATCTCCGATAAAGGGGCCTGTATGTTCGGCATCTATTACACCTCATCGGAGCTGTTGCAGCAGGGCTGGTTGCACCGGGGCAGGGGTGTCAAACGGCCTGCGAGTATTGAAGCTGCCTACGATCCTATGGTGGCCGATCAAATCTACCTTTTCCCGGAAAAGGGCAGCATCAAGTACTGGACTTGCAACCTGGCTGATATATCTCGGGAGTTTCGGGGCGCTTCGTTCTGGGATGTCTGGCAGATCAGAGACGAACAGAAGAAAACGATGGCCAAGGCCAAAGTGCTTTCGGGTTCTAAAAAGCGACAGCACGAGGAATTTGTCATCGACAAAATCGCGCATGCTGAAAAGGCGGCACCTGATACATCCGGCATCTCCAATGCTCAGCGGATCAGGGACATAAACGACAACAAACGCAAGGAAAAGGAAAGGGAGCGGGCAGAGAAGGCATATCGTCCTGAAACGGATAAAAGCCAGCCTTCAGGAAAGGTTATTCATATTTCAGAATCCGAGCCGGATCTGGACTATCCGGATTACATCGACGAATTGTTTGAGGACGACTGATGCCTTTGCCAGAAAACTTTGTTGATGCCGTTTACATCGACCCGGGTCTCGATCGTTATCGTGGTAATCCGTTAATCGAGGCCCTTCCACCCATCATGGATCTGCAAGCGCTCAAGGTTAAGCTGACTGGCAAGCTCACATTCAACCCACAAGATTGCTATGAAAAAGGGCATCTTCGTGCCCACCAGATCAGTGCACTGCTTGACGATTTTTTCCAGCCTTTGTCGATCCATAAGCAACTGGAAGAGAAAATATCGGTGATGATCCGCGGTGGCTATGTGGGCCGCAACATAGCGGACGGTTCGTTGAATAAGAGGATGCAGGAAGGCTACCAGCGCATCATGTCTGGTGCTACAAACGACTTCCGCTTTGCTCAATCAAATTCTACCGCCAAAAGTCTGTCTCTGATCGGTTGTTCCGGCAGCGGTAAGAGCTCGACCATCAACCGAATCCTGGCAACCTACCCGCAGGCCATTTACCACCAAGAATATAATTTTGTTCAACTGACCTATCTGAGAATCGAGTGTCCGTCTGACGGTTCGCTGAAGAGTCTTTGCCTGAACTTTTTCCGCGAGGTTGATCGTACACTCAATACCGGCTACGAGGAGAAGTATGCACGCAAACGCCACAGCACCGAAGTGCTCCTATCGCTGATGGGGCAGGTGGCAACACAGCGGGCGCTGGGTGTCCTGGTTATCGACGAAATACAGCGACTGACGCTGAAGCGTTCGATCAGCAAGGAAGCCATGCTGGAGTTTTTTGTTGCTCTGGTAAACGTGATCGGTGTTCCCGTGATCATGGTCGGCACGCCCAAGGCCAGATCCATATTCGAAATGGAACTGCAGGCCGGCAGGCGCAGCGCCGGATTCGGCTCGTTGTTCTGGGAACCGGTGCAGCGAGAGCCGGGCAGGGTCGATCCCAGGACCGGCAAGCCAAGAAAAACCGAATGGCAGGCTTTTACCGACAAGCTCTGGCAATACCAGTGGCTGACTCATCGTGACGAAGTACTGAGCGAAGAAATTCGTGATTGCTGGTTCGATCTGTCACAGGGCGTGCTCGATATCGTAGTTAAGCTGTTCGTCCTAGCACAGATGCGGGCCATATCGACCGGGCTGGAGCGAATAACCGTTAAACTGCTGCGTACCGTGTATGAGCAGGAACTGAAACCCGTACACCCCATGCTGGATGCCCTGCGTAGAGGAGATCCTGAGCTTATCGTCAAGTATTCCGACCTGCAGTTGCCGGCGATGGACAAACGCCTTCTTGAGCTGAGGAAGCGGATTGACGAACGTCAGGCCGAAAAGGAAATCGAGCCGGCCTTCAACGGCAACGATAAGGCACTACGGTTGTATAACATGCTGCAGGCGATGGGTTGTGAATCGGAGCTGCTGCAACCCCTGATCGAAAATGCCTTCAAACAACATCCGAACCTTTCCTTGCCCGAGCTGAGCAAGCTCATACTGGAGTGGTACTCCGAACCACCCAGGCCCAAGAAGACTCAAATCGAGAAGATGAAACCTTCCAACTGGCACACGCTGCCTTCCGAAGATTTGAGGTTCAAATTCTCCCAGGCTGAAAAGGGGCGACTCTACGACGACTTTATGTATGGCAAGGAGCTGTTCGATGTGCCGAGTTGGTTGAAGAAAGTAGGGTGACATGTTGGGTTTGCCTCTGCCTTATTGCGACGAGCTTTTGTACAGCACCATCGCGAGATACGGGATACACAGCGGCATAGTGTCGCCGAAAGAATTGCTGCAGGAAGTGTTTGGCGATACCAAGATTATCGCGACTCCTGATTTACCCGGTCATCTGAAACGCATAGCAGATCTCTATCCTGAAGTGGTTGGAATCACGCCGGGCGACCTGCTTTATGAACATACCCTCTTCCCCCTTTATGCTCCATTTATCGGTGAAGAACGGCGTAGGTGCCTGACCCGTGAACTCATGGCAAACAGAAAAAGTACGGTTCATCTCACGGCTGGAGTTGCAGCTTCTCGAGTCAAGCAACCTGCATTTCTCAGATACTGCCCTGGTTGCATAAAAGAACAGATCAACCAGTATGGGGAGTGCTATTGGCGGAGAGACTGGCAGGTAGCCGGGGCTGAGAGTTGTCCGGTTCACGGTTTCCTGGTCGAATCTGATATTCGTCGTCACGATATGCACAGGCATCTTTTCCAGGCCGCCAGTGAAAGTGCTTGCCCAGCGGTCGTACAGCAGCCCGGAAGCTGGCAAAGTGACTTGATACTTAACAGCGTAAGAGAATTACTGAATCTTGAGAGTGGGTCTGTACCTGAGCTTTGCCTGTGGAGCCTCTGGTATCGAAACCTAGCGGTAGATAACCATCTAAACAGAGGTACTCAAGTTCGCCACGATTTCGTTGCTAACAGGATCGTCGAGTTCTGGGGAGAAAAGTGGCTTGGCCAGTACGGACTATTGCCTAATGGCGGTGAACCCTGCTGGTTGCGCAATATGTTCCGAAAGCACCGCAAGGCGTTCAGCTATCTCGAGCATTTGGTCGTACTCCATGCCTTATTGGAGAGAGGATGGAACCTGGCTGATGTCTTTCGAGTCGTTTCTGGGCTCAATCCGGCTGAAAAGGCTTTTAACAAGGCGTTGAAGGGGACGGATAAGGCTCAGCTGAGCGAATACCGAAATAAATGGCTGGCTGCAGTCGCACAACATGGCATCAAAGGTGCCCGCAGTCATGGATACGGGGGTATCTATGCCTGGCTCTACCGTCGTGATAGAGACTGGTTAATGAATATCAACGAAGCTCACAGAAAGCCGGAATATGAGCATCTGCCCAAGGTTAGTTGGGCTCAGCGGGACATGCGAGCGGTCAGGAGGCTGATAGATCTTCGAGAACAGAGCGAGGTGCAACTGGAAGCTCCCAGGCGATCGATGAACTGGTATTTAAATCAATTAGAGCATAAGGCAAACGTTGAAAAACACCTCGATTTGCTACCTTTGTGTGGTTTGTTTTTTGCTCGGCACTGTGAAAGTATATCTGAATATCAAATAAGAAGAATCACCCGCACCGTCATACACATAACACGGAATGACGAGCCCCTGAAACGCTGGCAGGTGCTGAGGGGAGCTGGTTTGAACGAGCAGCGGCTTACCGACTTGGCCAGTCGATTTCTTGAGGAGGTACTCGAAATTTGAACAGCAGCACCTACCTGAAAGGGTTCAAGGACGATACCTGGCTCAACGGGATTGGCGATTTTTTCTGCAGAGTTGGCGGAATCAGGTGGGGGATCAACTTAAGCATCTACCCCAGCAAGGAGCATGGAAAGGATGCAACCTCTCTTTCCAATGCGCCTATGTTGGTACGCAAGAAAATCATCAATCCAACTAAAGACTATTATCGAAAAAATTACGAGTTAACCTTTACAGTAACCTCGACCCACGAATGGCATATTGACACACTTGATAACTGCCCGGCCCTTGAAAGGCGGTTGCATAAGGAATCCAAGCAACGTTGCTTCGTTTTCTACCTCCAAGATGGCATCAGGATCTATCTTCCCCAGTTCGAACTGGCGAGGGCGCTCTTTTTTCACAATGGCTATCTGGCCCGCTCTTCGGTAATTCACGACGTATTGAACAATGAGTTCACTGTTGAGTACAACAACGTGTGGGAAAAGGCCGTCATCAACGTACTGGATACCTGCAATTGTCCGGCAGAGCTGTTTAACGATTACGGTTATCGCCGGGTGCTTGCCTGGTTGCTGATGGACGCAGACGCCAGGAGTTCATACGACAGTATTGGCAATTACCAGCTGCGCAATGGAGCTGATGACGGGCAATACCGAAGATGGACCTTTCAGTTCGATCCTCCAGCATTGGCAGGGGCCAGTCTGAAGTTGAAAGGCAATTTTGACCCAGAAAGTCAAACACTCTTGGTTTACGAGGTCACCAGCATAAGAAATATTCCCGCCAACTTACCAGAGCATATCGAGTTTTACAGTCCCAAGTTTTTCACTCAGGTCGCCGGGAAAGGCGTAGTAGCCGGATCCGCTGCTGAGCGGCCGCCTGGGTATAACGTGGATGACGCGGCGGAAGGAAGCCGGGAAAACAAGCCGGTCATGATCCGGGAAAACACGACGGAGATCGAGTTCAATCGTGCGGTGGGGACGTCGAAGATCAGCAAAAAGAGAAAGTCCACGGGGAAAGGCCGCGAGGACGATGGCGAGCTGGGCGAGGTTTACAGAGATGTCAGTACCGAAGAGCAAGGACCATACGGACGTCTGATGAGTGCCGAGTGGAATAATCTTGATGACCAAACTGATGATGCTTACCAGTATCTAAACAAATTCGAGAGCTACTTAAAAATGCTCGGTTTGCTTGAGGTAAAATATGGCTTTAAGGTCAGCACCTACCCGCTGAGAAAGTTGCCGAATATTGGTAAATGCAAAAAGCATATACTGGAAACAGATCAAAATCCGAGATGTATGTCGGTCGCCCATGTTACAGCCGGCCTCACAGGGTACTATCTGCTGGAAGTCGATACCTCAGATGCAAGCAAGGCCTTGTCGACTAAAGTGATCCTTGCCAAGGCTATCAGCGACATAGAGCCTCACTTGTTTGATATAGAAAAGCAGTTGCTTAAGGCATCTTTGTCCTGGCCAAAGCAGCATTTGGATAAACTGGTTGGTATGGAGAATCACACCTGGATCCCACACCAGAAGTCTGACAAGCCCGGGGCAATTACCGCTGAGGACATTGATAAGTGGGCCGAAAGAGTGTTTATGAGGCTGACTTCTACAGAACAATAATCACACAATGCATCTCAAGAGGCACATGCAAAGCCTGGCTTAGCGGCACAAATTGAAGGCTCTGAGTTTGCAAGTTGTGCGCTTGCAGCCGGACATCGTGATTAGGGGGTGTTCTCAATCATGTCAGCCATATCACCGTCGACACAAGGCTGAGCATGGTTGCGTAGTTTTTCGATAAACGCTCATATCGCGTTGCTATGCGGCGGTAATGCTTGAGCTTCTGGAAAAAGCGTTCGACCAGGTTACGTGCTTTATACCCCTCTTGTATTATGAAGTCTCTTTATCCACTTCTAATCCAGCCTGTATTTTGTCCAGCAACCTTTTAAATTCATCTGATTCGTCAGCTGATAACTTTGCAAAAAAATGATCAGCCACCTGTGTCTGTACCGCCATCACGGTATCAACGATCTCTCTAGCTTCCATGGTCAGATAGAGCCGATAGATCCGCTTATCTTGCTGGTCCTGCTTCTTATCTATCAACTCTTTGCTCAGCAGTTCTTTTATTAAACGGGCTATCTGAGCCTTATCTCTTCCGGTGAGGGCCACTATCTCCTGCTGAGTAATACCCGGTCGTAAGCCTATCACCTTTAACATACGGGCGTGCATAGGCGGTACCAGAATATCCGACTGCTCGATTTTTTTCCTAAAAATAGCTTTCAAATCAAATACTAAGCTTTGCAACTGTTCCATAACTTCAAACGATCTGGCCATTTACTCACCACTTGGTTGACTTTATCAACAATTCCTCTAGAATATAGTTGACTTTATCAACAATATCTCTAGAGTATAGTTGACTTTATCAACAACTGGCGCGTTTGTCATCTGTACTGACAATTCGTCAATCAAACAATGAGGTGATTTATGTCTGATGTAGCACTCTGCCCAATTTGCAACGCTAAGGCCAAGGTGAAAAAGAACAGGGATACCGATGAAACCGTCTATAACGCGATTCAGGATGATGAAGCTTTGAAGAAAGTTGCCCAACTGAAAAAGGCCCTGAATAAAGCCCTTGTAAGCAATAAGTACCTGAAGGAAGAGCTGGAATCCCTAAGAGCCTGAGCGATCGGCAACCATAAGACTCGATCCTCTATGGGTTTAACACTCCAACCCCGAACAGCATTAATAAGCACTTTTATAGTCAGGAGAATAGTATGGGCATCATGGTTCCAACCAACAAAGCTGTCGAGCAATTGCAAGGCTTACACCTCTATCATGCTGGATTTTCAAACTGTGCGATGCGGGTGAGAATTACGCTTGAAGAAAAAGGCTTGGCGTGGGAAAGCCACCTTCTGGACATAATGAAAGGTGAACATCTAACCGAAGAATATATCGGCATTAATCCTAATGCCGTGGTGCCGACCCTGGTGGATAACGGCGTTGTGATAATCGATTCTGCCGATATCATCGATTACCTTGACCAAAAATATGATCAAGGATCCCTTCGCCCCACAGACAAGTCAGAAGTTGAAGAGATGTACCGCTGGGTCTATCTGGCCCGGGATAACCACTTGTCCATAAAAACCTACATGTACGCCAGGGTAGGTGGACTTGAGAAGATGAAAAAAACAGCTGAAGAGATGGAACGCTATCGTCAGCGTCAAACATTCGACTCTGAACTGCTCACTTTTCACGAACGTTTTTCCTCACCTGGCGGTTTCTCAGAAGAAGATATCTTTTCGGCAACCCAAGTGATCAATAACTGTTTCTCTGAAATGAACGAACGGCTTAAAGATCATAACTGGTTGGCCGGAAGTCACTTCTCCCTGGCGGACATTGCCTGGATACCTCAGCTAGTCATTTTGAATGCCGCCAGATACCCGTTTGAAAACTACCCCTACCTGGCGAACTGGAAAAAGGCTGTGATGCAACGCCCAAGCTTTAAGCTTGGTGTACTGGACTGGCTGCCGGATATGCAGCCATAGCAGCGTAATCAGCCTGTTAACGAAAACAACTGATCGAATAATCAAGCAACTGCTTCGGTTGCTTCCTTTGCGTACCAATCTATGGAAGCGGCACTACTGGATATGAATTAGAAACTCATCCTAATGACTCTTATGTGTGGCGCGTCCAGAAGCCCTGAACTGTACATGCTGTGTCTGCTTTCAGGTTTCTAGGGGTAAACCTAGGAGCGATTTATCAGAGTTCTCATGACTCATTTGTGCCGATAGCGGCTGTTGAGCCAGATTGTACCGAATGTCCGCTTTAAGGATTTCAGTCCAATCCTGTTACGTCAGCAAAGTGCGCATATCCGAAATAACGGTCGCTCTATCGTTTAGTCTGCTTTGGGCAAACCTTTGTCAAAGCCTTTATTACACTGAATGTAGTGGTCGATACTAATGTACTTGGGTAGTCTGAGCTGTTCAGCTGCATACCAGACGACCCAACGAAGAGTTTTTCGAACGCACTAGGGAGTGTTCTCAATTATTAGGAAGTCCTACCGATAGTAAGTGCATCATGGAATCGTGGAGAATGACTCAATGTGTCGGCAGGTACTGAGAGATGACCAATGGGAGCGTCTCAAAAACTTACTTCCGGGCAAGGCCAGCGACTGTGGGGTCACGGCGAAAGACAACCGCCTTTTTGTCGAAGCCGTGCAGTGGATTGCTAGAACGGGGGCACAATGGCGGGATCTGCCAACATCCTTCGGACACTGGCATCGCGTGTATGTACGCTATAACCGTTGGTCGCATAAGGGCGTTTGGACACGTATTTTCGACGCTGTCTCGGATGACCCCGAACTCAAGTACCTCATGGTTGATGGCAGTATTGTCCGAGTCCATCAGCATGGGGCATCAAAAAAAACAGAACGCGATGAGCAAGCTCAAGGTAAGTCAGGGGGAGGATTGAGTACCAAAATCCATGCTGCGGTCGATGCCTTGGGAAATCCGGTTCGTCTGATGTTGACGGCAGGCCAGGCTTCAGAATATGGCCAAGCCGACAACCTGATTAAAGACATAGAGGCAGGCTTTGTGTTGGCAGACAAGGGCTACGATTCAGATGGCTTTGTCGCTTCGATATGTGCCGGTGGGGCAACACCAGTGATTCCATCCAGGAAGAACCGGAGTACCCCACGGGACTACGATAAAGAGGTGTATAAAGCACGTAAACTGGTCGAACGCTTTTTCCAGAAGCTCAAGCATTACCGCCGACAGCAGGCTCCTGATATAAGGACCGGTGGCCCTACTCCCCGCATTTTCCCGTGAAGTTGCCAATTACCTTCTCGATCTTGTGGTGTTGTCAGAGCAATTGGTTTTTGCCATCAAGTGTTTATGTTGATTCTGGTTTATTTATCACCGCCTCCGTAGGCACGCATAAATAGGGTTACTACATTGGTTACCCAAGTCTCTATCTGCGCTGCCGAGGGTGGGCTGTCCGGGTAAGTCAGGTACTGTAACTGCAGCTCGCTGCGCACCAGGTTTACAAACATACAGGCGGCGGCCTCCAGACTGGTGTCACCAAAATTTACTTCACCGGACTGGCTGGCACCGGCTAACAGATCGGCAACCAGCCTGGCACTAACCTGCGGCCCGGCACGGTAAAATGTATGTGCCAGAGCAGGAAAGCGGGCGCTTTCGGCAATGGCAACACGATATAGTGCCAGTCCGGACGGGGAGAGCACCACATCCAGATAGGTCCGAGCCAGTATGCCCAGGGTTTCTTTCAGTCGCCCCGGCTGAAAGCGGATATTATGCAGGGCTCTGGTAAAAGCAGTGCACTCGGATTTGATCACTGCGGTAAAGAGCGCTTCCTTGTTGGTGAAGTGCGCATATACCGTTGATTTTGAAACCCCGGCTTCGCGCTGGATCATGTCGGTGGTGGCGGCACTGAAGCCATGGGCCAGAAATACCTTTCGAGCAGCCTGCAAAACCTTGAGTGCTTTACCACTCAGCTCGGTTTCACCCGAAAGGGAAACATGTTCGGTTAGGTTGCGTTGTTGCATCTGAATCGGCCTCTTGGCAATGATGTATATTCTTGACACTGTATCGAACTGTACGGTACAGTACAAATCGTATCGCTATCCTGGTGCATCCCATCTTTCTTGGTGGGCAATGTTACCCGGATTATTTTTTTGCCACCAGTTCGAACCGATCGGTTCGAACTGAAGTGTTCGGTGAGCTTATATGACGCCACAATCGTTGTTACCTTCGCTGCGTAAATCCACGGTAGCGCTCAGTATACTGCTGCTTGCCGGCTGTGCGGTCGGCCCCCATTTTGTTCAGCCCGACAACAGTCTGCCGGGAACGCCGTTATCGCCTCGGGATGATTACCGTCATATGCAGGAAACATCCGTAGTCAATGTGCCTGTGCAGTGGTGGGTACTGTTCAATGATCCGATATTAACCGAACTGCAGCAACGAGCCCAGGCCGGTAACCTGGGCCTGCAAATGGCGGCGGAACGCATAGAGCAAAGCCGCGCACAGCTGGGTATCACGTCGGCCCAGCTGTTGCCCGGTGCGGCGGGCAATGCGAGCTATTCCCGTGGCGGGCTCAGCCAGCACGGCCGGCTGGCCGCGCTGGGAGCACCGACCAGCGCCACCGGTTTCTGGCAACTCGGATTTGACGCCAGCTGGGAGCTTGATCTGTGGGGGCGAGCTCATCGAGCGCGCGAAGGGGCCACTGCCGCCCTTGAGGCGAGGGTATACGACCATGAGGCGATCCGGGTGGCATTGTCCGCTGAGGTGGCCCGTGTTTACCTGCAATTACGGGGCACCCAGGCCCAGCTGAACATTACGCAGAAAAATCAGGCGATTGCCGAGCGAACCCTAGAACTGATCGAAAGCCGTGAACGCAATGGGGTAGCCACCGGCTTTGAGGTCGCGTCCGCTCGTGCGCAAGTGGCTACAGTCAAGGGCATGGTGCCTGCGCTCATTCAGCACAGAAACGCTTTGATGAATGCGTTGGCCTTGCTGCTGGGAGAGCAACCGCGGGCATTCGACGCCGAGTTGAAAAACGCCATGCCCCTGCCTTCATTGCCGAGCAAGGTGCCGGTGGGGGTTCCATCCGAGCTGGCGCAGCGACGACCCGATATTCAGCGTGCCGAAGCCGAACTGCATGCGGCCACCGCCGCCATCGGCGTTGCCAGGGCTGATTTCTATCCCCGCATTGGCCTGGGAGCTCGAATTGGGGTAGAAGCCTTTGAATCCGACGACCTAGATAGTTGGGATTCCCGCTTTTTTTCCGTCGGCCCTACCGTTTATCTGCCCATCTTTGAAGGGGGGCGGCTGAAACAGCGACTAGCACTGAATGAGGCGAAACAAAAGCGCGTCGCGCTGGCCTACCGGCAAACGGTACTGCAGGCCTGGCACGAAGTGGATAACGCCTTGGATGCCTGGGCAGCACAACGCAGCCAGCACGCCAACCTGCAGGTGTCCTACGAGCAGAACATACAGGCGCTGAATGCCGCCGAGCGAGGCTACCAGCAGGGTGCGGTGGACTATTTGCGAGTACTGTCCGCACAGCGCAACGTGCTGGAGAGCGAATACCGGCTCAATGACAATGCCACCGACGCCACCCTAGCGCTGGTGAACCTCTACAAATCACTGGGGGGCGGATGGGATCCGGACGCCCTGTCGATTGCGCCGTCATCCCTGGAGGCGGACCAATGAGCACGGTCGTAGTACAGCCGCCCGCAAGCTCGCCTGCTGTGGCGGCAAAGCCACCCGGGCGCGCGCTTGGTGGCCTGGTCGGCATTCTTGTCGCCGCCATGATGGCGGGGCTGAACAACCGCGTTGGTGCGCTGGCGCTGGCGGACGTGCGAGGGGCGTTGGGTTTTAGCCTGGACGGCGCCTCCTGGCTTACCACTGTGTATACTGCCGGTGAGCTCATCGCCATGCCCTTCGCCGCCTGGTTTGCCATTACGCTGTCCATACGGCGCTTTGAGCTGTGGATGATTGGCACCTGCGCATTATTGGCCTTGGTGATTCCCTTTATCCAGCGTCTCGATCTGTTGCTCACCCTACGCTTCGTGCAAGGTGTCGCTAGCGGAACTATGATTCCCTTGCTGATGATGGCGGCATTGAAATTCCTTCCTGTCCATATACGGCTGCATGGTCTGGCATTGTATGCACTGACGGCTACTTTCGCACCCAATGTGTCGATCTGGTTGGCTGGGCATTGGACTGACGGACTGCTCGACTGGCGCTGGGTGTATTGGCAGATCATACCCTTGGCCCTTATCGCAGGTGGGCTGATTGCCTGGGGGCTGCCGAAGGATGCCATTCAGACCGGGCGTTTCCGGCAAGCCAATTGGGTTGGCCTGGCACTGGGTGCGCCTGCGCTGGGCCTTATTGCGGTTGCTCTGGATCAGGGAGTGCGGCTGGATTGGCTTAACTCCCCCCTGATTGTCGTGTCATTGGTGGCTGGCTTCACTTTGCTGGGCGTCTATCTACTTACTGAATGGTACCACCCTTCTCCGTTCATCAAGTTGCAATTGCTGGAGCGGCGCAACCTGGGGCTGAACTTTACACTGTTTGTCTTTCTACTGGTTGTCATGAGCTCCGGGGTGATGTTGCCAATGCACTACCTCGGGCCATTACAGGATTACCGCCCCCAGCAGATAGCTCCCATTGGTTTGATTATCGCCTTGCCACAACTGATCTTTGGTTCAGTAGTAGCGGTCTTACTGTACCAGAAATGGGTCGATGCTCGCTTCGTTTTCAGCCTTGGCCTGCTTTTGATTGCGCTGGCGTGTTTCTCGGGCAGTTGGCTTACTCCAGATTGGAATCGGGATCAGTTCGTGATGGTACAGATGCTGCAGGCACTCGGCCAGCCCATGGCGGTGGTATCAATGCTGTTTCTCGCCACCAGCGTGGTGCGGCCTAGCGAAGGTCCTTATGTGTCGGGAACCATTAATACGCTGCGTGCTCTCGGCTCATTGATAGGCGGTGCCGTGGTCGGGCAGTTCCTGACGGTTCGCGGACGCTTTCATGGGGAAATGTTGCTGGATCATGCCGCGCTAGCTGAGTCCTCTCTCTCATCGGTGCCTGAGCCGTCCCAGTTGATGGGCATTATCGGCCAACAAGCATTGGTGCTGTCGGTGGCGGATGCCTATCGCGCCTTGGGGGTTCTGGCACTGATCTTGATTCCTTTCGTGCTGCGGCTGACCTACATTCCTGCGCCTGACCTGAAGGCCAGTACTTCTTTATCATCATCTTCATAAGGATCATTTCATCATGGCATTGCCAAAGAAAGCCAAAATCACCAGTGCAGTACTGCTATTGGCAGTCGCGATAGGCTGTGTTCTTTATCTCAATCGGCCAGAATCAAGCGCATCAAGTCAGTCCACAAAAGATGCTTATGTACAGGCAGACTTCACTTTTGTTGCCCCACAGATTGTTGGGAAGGTCGATCAGGTATTCGTGGAGGAGAACCAGCAGGTGAAGGCAGGGGACTTGCTCGCGACCATTGACGACCGGGATTTCGTCGTCGCCGTGGATGCCGCTAAAGCACAAGTTTCCGGTGCTAACGCCAGTGTCGCCAGTCTGGAAGCTCGTCTGGCACAGCAGCAGAACGCGATACACCAAGCGCAGGCAGCCGTTGCCATGGATAAGGCTGAGCTAGTATTGGCGAGAGCTAACCACGAACGCTATCGCAACCTGGCCGCCGATGGTTCAGGTACTGTCCAAGCCATGCAACAGGCCCAATCACAGTTGAATATCCGTCTGGCGAGCCAAGAGAAGAACCAGGCGGGACTAAAAGCGGCCCAGCAGCAGGTGGCCATTCTGCAAGCTGAACTGGAAAAGGCCAAAGCAGCGCTAGCCCAAGCCCAGGCCGCTCAAGCCGCTGCGGAATTAAAATTGTCCTATACGCGTATCACGGCCCCAGTTGACGGTACCGTGGGACAGAAATCGGTTCGTGTCGGAGCCTTCGTCAATATCGGTACTCCACTGCTAGCAATCGTTCCACTTGATGCCGTCTATATCCAGGCGAACTATCGCGAAACGCAATTGGCTCATATCCAAATAGGACAAACGGTGGACATCAAAGTAGATGCCTTGCCCGGCGCCACCCTGAAAGGGACAGTAGCAAGTTTAGGCCCTGCTAGTGGGGTCAGCTACTCCGCCATTGCGCCACACAATGCAACCGGTAATTTTACTAAAATTGTGCAACGCCTTCCCTTACGCATTCGCGTGGATTCTGGTCAGCCTGAGGCGAATAAACTACGCGTGGGTATGTCTGTGGTGCCAACCATCCAAACCCGGAACTAATGAGATGTAAGAGTTGAGTTTGAACTTGCTGCTGCTCAGTGGCGATTAAACCGGTGGTAGTTTAGGTCGGTCAAGGTCAGCCGAAAGATGCATGGTTGCTGGCTACTGGCCTCTTTCCGACAGGATAAATTGATAGCGTCAGATCTGTTGCCGGAACAGTGTGCTCTAGCTAGCCGTGATGTTTTGGCGCTAACGATTTTCCAGCTATGCTTTTAGCCTTAAGGCCCATCCTCGCTCTATTTGGAGGCTCAATTCAGGCCGTGGGTTGAGTTTTATTTAGCCACCGTAAGCAATTACCCGTCATTGAATTGAAGCGCTGGAAGCGGGAGCCCACTTTGCTTATCCGTATTCATCCTGGGAGCGAGGTCTTAACGAAAACTTCAATGGATTGAGAACTAGATCTCAGCCGAGTTAACGTACATACCTCGATAACACGGCCGATCCCCATAGATTTAGTATGAGACTTTATTACTTATAATTAAGGCTTTAACAACTAAGGAAGGTCTGCACAACCTCTCCCTTTTATAAAATATCGCCAAATTTCCGCGTCAACGGCGTAAAACGCAGCAATCCTCAGTTCATCTCAGCCTG
>MDSZ01178260.1_pt1 | contig 20517 bp, 21 predicted proteins | sample 811201 | NCBI WGS metagenome assembly MDSZ01 (sample SAMN05326647, study PRJNA326480) | marine metagenome | isolation source: seawater | place: Indian Ocean: North | collected 2010 | reverse complement strand
AGGGTGCTTTACAAAAATGGATAGAAAATACAGATTATTCTTCTGGCTATGAACATAGGCCTATGGCAAAAAATTCTTCAGGTGATACAGTAATTAAAGACATAGCGAACCAGAGCACCTCCAACGATCTCCTGGATTGGTATCGGGATCTAAGAAATTACACAACTTACATAAGAAACGACAGTAAAGAACCATATGAACTAGATAGTGATTGCAACGTTTTATTTAAGGCTCTTTACGGACCCTCGTTTATTACGCAATTAATTAAGGCGTATAACGAGCATGCTAGAACTTATGAAGATATCATGAATGGTGTACCGGCTCATACTGAAGATCTTTTCTACGTAATTAAAAAATTTACAAAGGATAGCTTTGCAGAAAAAGAAATAAATGTTCAAAATATTATAATTCCCAACGCGTCAGATTTAAATATTGCTGAGTATGTTGATACACAAGTAAAGTATGGCACTTACGCCTCTTATAGATATGAAGTTTATGTGTATAGAATTGTCTTCGGATCAAAGTATCATTATGCTTTCACAGACGACGGCGCGATGAGCCCAATAGATTCTCTAGGGAGCATGACAAATTTAATTTATCCTCTTAGCGGAGATCAAGCGAGCGCTCTGCCTGCTACTTTTTTTGCAGGTATCACAGCGCCAGAGCCCAACAGTGGCGAGGCTATAGATGAATTAAAGTACACGGCCAAGGTGCAGGTTACTATTGAGCCTTCCATTAGATTAATTGGTGATAAATTACTTTCTACGCCGGAGATAAAAATTTTAGATTCTCCTCCCGTGCCCCCCTTCGTTGACATAGTGCCTTTTAGGGCTGTAAGTAATAAAATTAAAATACTTCTAGGTGGCACAACGGACAGATACAGAGATGAGCCGGTTATAATATTGCCTACGGACAAACAGTTCTTTGAAGATATTAGAAAATCTCAAAATTCAGTGGACGGAAAGGTGCAATTTTCCTCTGACGACACTGTTGCCAGTTTTCAAATATTTAGACTTACAGAAGAACAACTGCGTACTAGAGATGGTACACCAAAGCCTAGGCCAACAAAATATGAGGAATTTTTGCTGCACCCTACTAAACCGACGATATCCACCGGTGGCTTTGGGGCTTTTGATGATGAGATCTTACCAAACAAAAGATACTACTATACTTTTAGAACTATTGACAGCCATGGTCACGTATCTAATCCCTCGCCGGTATATGAGGTTCAGCTGATTGATGAGGCCGGCGCAGTAAAACCTATAATTAGGACTATAAACTTAGAACCTAGTGAAAATAAACAACCTTTAAGAGAATTTCAAAAATATTTATTGTTAAAGCCATCTGAAAATCAAATTCATTTTTCTGATCAAGAAAATATAAAGAGTATTTTTTCTAACAAAGGTAAGGAAAAACGATATAAAATGAGACTAACTTCTAAAGGCAGCGGCAAAAAAATAGATATTAATTTTTCATTTTCTAAGAAAGATATAACAAACGAAACATAATTAAAATATTTAACTATTTATAAAGTAGGAGTACATAAAATGGCATTTTTAGACAATTCAGGCGATATTATTCTTGACGCTGTGTTGACTGATACCGGTAGATTGAGAATGGCCCAGGGCGATGGTAGTTTTAAAATTACTAAGTTTGCCCTAGGCGACGACGAAATTAATTATGGTCTTTATAATAAAGATCACTTATCAGGCAGCGCATATTACGATTTAGAGGTTTTGCAAACACCAGTCCTTGAGGCATTTACTAACAACACTTCGAATTTAAAAAGTAAATTAGTTACTATGTCAAGAACAAACGTGTTGTACATGCCTATCTTAAAAATGAATGCTAACAGCTCTGAATTAGCTGTGCAAAATGGTTTTCAGTCTCGCAACAGTGCAACATTTAAAAGAACAGCAAAAACTTCAGGCACAGACGCAGAGGATGCCACCGCCGCTACAGTGGCTGTTAATAAGCACTATGTCGCAGTTGATAGCACTACGTTTGATGGGATATATAAGTACAGAAAAGATTCAACCTGGTCTGACGATGGAGACCACCTGTTACATTCAGAAAAGTCAGGCACCAGAACTCAAGGGGTTATACAGGGCTATGATGCCGGTGACGCCTCTTCAGGAAATATAATCAGGATAGATCATGGCTTGGACACAGAGGAGATTTCCGTAGCCCAAGGAATCGATAGTGACCTTCAAGAAAATGCTTTTATAGTAGAGCTTGACTATCGTCTAGGTCGATTAAAAGGGCCAGTCCTAGAGACACCTCGTTCAGTTAACTTTATTGACGATGATAGCATAGCAACGTATTACGTGACTGGCACTCCGTATGTTCGAACCACGTCTGGAGAAAAGGCTCCGATAGCCACAAATACTTTTCCTCCGGGTAATGGTATCGGCAAATTAAATAATTTACCGAGCGAAAACCCGCAAGTATTTGGCAACGGTAAGGGCAACGGGCCCCGAGGATCTACTATACATTTTAGAATCGAAGCCTCTGCAGAATTGAAACAGTCAACCTACTTATTCAAGCAACTGGGGCAAGTGCAAGATCTAACAGTTGATGCAGGCTACGGTGCGAACAGTGTAGCGGGCCTGCCCAAAGCTGGCTCCAGCGAGGATCCGTTCCTTAACAACCTGACAGAAAAAAAGCTATACTATATTGATAGCACTGTGAGAGTTATTGGCGCGAACACTGGTTACAGATTAGATATTCCAATACGCTATGTAAAATTAGTATAAATAAGGTAAGTTACTATGGCTAAATCATTTAAAAGTCTTCTAGGCGACGACATAAAAAACACAAGAACTTTGTTGCACGAAGCTATTCCTATCACAGGCACAATATCTTCGGGAACTTATTCCGATAATAACGTAAAGACGTTTTCACATGGAATGTTTCAATCCGTATACGATTATCCTTTCTTAAGTTCTTCTGCTAATCATATTTTTGACATAACTTATGGGGTAAGCGCTATAGGCAGCTCCTCCGCAAACACACAAAATGCTAAAAAAGTAAATGTCTATAATCAAATGGCTCAAGTTTTGTTTGGCTATGATGTAAACGGAGGTATTAGATCTTTTGATTCTGATGGGACACTAGATGATTCAGCAGGTAGGATGGATCATTGCTATTTCTTGAATTTTTCAAGATTACTCTCTAAAGATGAGATTAAGAAAAATTCTTTTAGAATGGGCTTATTTCAGTCTGGCACTGTAGACGAAAGAAATAGATTGGTTACAGTAGGAGATTATGATGCAGGTAACGAATTTAGAACCTCCCCGGCCGGCGACTATGGATTATTATTTTCCTCTTCACTCGACTCTTCAGATAATAGCAAGAGCATAGGTTTGTTGTTCTACCAGGCCGGCGTAGCCGTCTTGTCCTCTTCTATTTTTGCAGATCCAAACGGCCCAAGGCCTAGGCAGGGATCAACCCCAATTGAAAGCGGTGACACTTCAACCGCTAATGCAACTTCGATAACTAATGCACAGAGAGACTACACCATATCTCAATTGGCAGACGGATTTAGGCATCGATTGTACGATATTGATTTCAATAATACGATTGAACTAAATTCTACGATATATTTCTGCAGGGTAAATCATAATGAATTTAATTATAGTTCAAATCCAACTTATGTAACAGGCAGTAAACTTTTGGTTAAAAACCAGGCAACAGATTTGCCGGTTACGTACATAACTACAATTGGTCTTTATTCTCCAGATAATGAACTGATGGCAGTCGCTAAATTATCAGAGCCAATTAGAAAGGATCCAAATACTGAGTTGACTTTGAGGGTTAGATTAGACTATTAAGAGGTAATTTAATATGCCCTCGCATAGACCAACATATGGAAACTTTTTTGAATTTAAAAAAGATGATATTTTTCACAATAGAATAAAAACTTACCCTAAAGTTGAGTTTTTTATTTATACTGGGTCAATATTATACAATAACGAAAATCAAACAAAAGAAAATCCTGATGTCCCACATGGTCAGATTAGTCTTTATGATATAAACGTAAATCGTTCTGCCCATGCCTCTGGGTTAGATACACAACTAATCACCCCGTTTGTAACTAAAAACGGATCTTTCTATAGTTTTAAAACTATATCAAAAAGTAATTATAATTTAGATTTTAATTTTGGAGACAAGCTAGAATCTTCCTATCTTCTAACAGCGGGAATAGGGGTTGAAAGATTTGATAGTTCAGAATCTACTGTTAAGCTTGAAAAATTACGCGCCTTACGAAACACTTTTAATTTCTATACCATCTTAAGCCCACACTATGCATATTCGTCAGAACAGCATGGTGATAAAGAAACCCAGCCATTAAATTTGATAAGTATACCGTCTATATTTTACGGCTCAAGTATTAAAAAAGGCAGTGTTTCTTTAAAATATTATGTTACTGGCAGTTTAATAGCGCAGGCTGAAGATAATAAAAGAGATGGTAGATTAATACAAGTATCAGGATCATCGATAGGGGATGTGATAGGCGTTGTATTATACAATGAGGGTTTTTTATGCATCACTTCAAGTGCTGCCATAGGTACTCACACAGAGGCCTACAAAACTGCAGATGCTACTAAATATAGTGCTTCCTGGAATTATTTTGCCAACACCAGCTCTTATAGTTCAGTTTCATCAAGCTACATGTTATCTTTTAAAGGAGTTAACTACGTAGATACAATAACAATGTTTGCGCATGCAAAAGAAAACCAGCTTAACCATTCAAACAATCCTACGTTTTTATCCGGAAACATGAATGCATTAATAGCACCCGATATTTATCATGAAAATTCTAAAGCACCTATAAAAAACATTGTTACGAGTAGCTATAAAAAACATAGTGCTACCTTTAAACCTGTAACTTATATTTCTAAAGTTGGAATATATGATAAAGATAAAAATCTAATAGCGATCGCGGGCCTAGCAAATCCGGTGCGAAAATTAGAAGATAGAGGATATACATTTAAACTTAAATTAGACATATAGTATAATATACATATGATTATAGGTCTAGATATAAGCACTAGCATAACCGGCATCACCGTACTGAATAAGGACGGAGAAATAATTTTAAATGAAGCATGGGATTTAAGAAAATATAAAGATTTTTTTCAAAAAGCAGATTATGTTAGTGAGCAAATAAAGTCCTTTCACAAGAAGATTGAATTACAAACAGAAGACACTCCAACCAGGCGCGCCGTCGGATTAGAAAAGAAAGGCCCGGTACCTGCTGCAGTCCCATTTATTTTGGATCCTTGTAGGCAGATAGATTCAGTATATATTGAACAGTCACTTCAGTCTTTTCGTTCTGGTTTTTCTTCTGCGAAAACTTTATCAACACTATCTAGATTTAATGGAATAGTATCTTGGATGTGTTATGAAAGCTTTGGAATAAAGCCGAAATATGTCGCAGCCACCTCAGCAAGAAAGACATGTGGTATAAAAGTACCCAAAGGTGTGAAGGCAAAGCAGGTTGTTATAAATTATATCATTGACAATGTGCCGGGTGTTCCTATAGAATATACTAAGCACGGAAATCCAAAACCACAATGCTATGATATGGCTGATAGTTGGGTAATCGCCCGTGCAGGTTGGTTGGAATGTCAGAAGATAAAAAAATAAACATCTTAAAAAATGTTTTAGGCGGGTTTTACAGAGAGGGACACAACCAGCTTTTATTTCATTGTCCTAGCTGTGAGCACCATAAAAAAAAACTTTCGATAAACATTGAAAAAAACGTTTTTAAGTGCTGGGTATGCGGTGTTTCTGGTAGAAATATCTATAGGCTTGTTAAAAGGTATGGCACTTATAATGATAAAAAAAACTGGTCTAAACTTACACAACAAGTTGAGATAGAAAGCTTCTCAGAAAAGCTCTTTGGCACTCCTGAGAACAGATTAAGCGAAATAACACTCCCAAAAGAATTCGTATCTTTGGCTAATAAAAATCTACCAACAACTTCAGCTTATCCCATGAACTATTTAAAGTCTAGAGGCCTGAGCGTTAACGATATTTTGAAATGGAAAATTGGATATTGTAGTTCCGGAGAATATGAGGGAAGAGTAATATTTCCATCCTTTGATTTAAGTGGTAGATTGAATTATTTTGTAGCTAGAAGTTATACAAATAATTGGAAAAGGTATTATAACCCACCAAACAAGAGTGATATAATTTTTAATCATTTAAACATTGATTTTCTAAAGCCAGTGACAATTGTAGAGGGAGTCTTTGATGCTACTAAGTCGGGCTTGAATTCTGTTCCCCTGCTTGGATCGACATTAGTGGAAAGCTCTCCCTTATTATCACAGATAGTAAAGTATGACACCACTGTTTATCTAGCACTAGATTCCGATGCTATTAAAAAAACAGAAAAGCTAATAGAGTTGTTTCTTAAATACGATATAGAGACTTATTTCGTTGACTTGAGACTAACAACATACAATGATGTGGGTGAGATGTCTACTCAAGACTTTAAAGAACTGAAGATGAAATCTAAAAAACTATCTTTAGAGAGCTATATGTCTGATAAGATCATGAGTATATAAAATTTTATTTTTGTAATTTTGTAACTATGTTACTAAAGCACTGGAGGTATTAATGAAGTTCGCGCATATAGCGGATACTCATATTCGTAATTTAAAATATCACAAAGAATATCGAGAAGTATTTTCTCAACTTTATGATAAGCTTAGAGAGGAGAAGCCAGATTATATTATTCATTGTGGAGATATCGCCCACACTAAAACTCAAATAAGCCCTGAGTTTATAGATATGTGCTCGGATTTTTTTAAAAATCTAGCCGATATTGCACCAACGTATATAATTCTCGGCAACCATGATGGCAATTTGAGAAATTCAAGCCGTCAGGATGCGCTTTCACCAATCGCTTCTGCATTAAACCACCCATCGCTATATTTACTTAAAGAATCTGGAGAGGAGATTTTAAATGACGATTTTACCATCAATGTTCTATCAGTATTTGATAGAGAAAATTGGCAAATTCCAACCGACACAAATAGAATTAATATTGCTCTGTATCACGGCTCTATTAGCGGAGTAAAAACAGATACTGGCTGGAAAATGGAGCACGGTGAAGATGATATCAGCATTTTTAATAATTTTGACTACGCCTTTCTTGGTGATATACACAAAACCAACCAGGCACTTGATAAAAAAGGGAAGATACGCTATCCTGGCTCAACGGTTCAACAGAACCACGGAGAAACCAACGACAAGGGGTTTCTAATTTGGAATATTGAGTCTAAAGAATCTTTTACATGCAGCCATCATGTTTTATTAAACCCCAAGCCTTTTATTACTGTAAAGTTGACTCCCAAAGGAAGAATCCCAAACAAACTTAAGGTTCAAAAAAGTGCCAGATTGCGGTTGATTTCTGATAATAATTTACCTTTAGATGTTGTTCGGAGGGCCATCGACGTTGCAAAGGTCAGATTTGAACCCGAAGTGGTAACATATTTGAGTAGGTCTGCAGGAGACCGTGGAAATGTAGAAGACCTAACTAACAATTTGGTACAAGAAGATTTGAGAGATATTGCCGTACAAGAGGAGTTTATCGAGGAATATCTAAACGACTACCAACCATCTGATGAAACTTTAAAAAATGTTTTTGAGATGAACAAAAAATATAATTCCGTTGTTGAAAAGGAAGAGGAAACCAGAAGAAATATCAACTGGAGGTTGAAGAAGCTAGAGTGGGATAATCTTTTTAATTATGGAGAGTCAAACTCAATTAGCTTCGCAAATCTGAATGGAGTTGTGGGAATATTGGGTAAGAATTTTTCTGGCAAATCTAGTATTATTGATAGTTTACTTTATACGATGTTTAACACGACTTCTAAAAATAATAGAAAGAATCTAAATTTAATTAATCAAAACGAAGATGAATGTAGAGGGTGTGTGGAGATTGACATAGGGACTAAAACTTACAAAATTGAGCGCATTAGCAAAAAATACAAGAAGCGTTTAAAAGGAAAGGAAACAGACGAAGCTAAAACCGATGTAGAATTTTTTGTTTACGACAACGCCAGCGGCATAGAGACGTCTTTAAACGGGATCACTAGAATAGAAACTGATAAAAACATCCGTAAGATTTTTGGCACTATCGATGACTTTTTAACGACTTCTATGGCTAGCCAGCTGGATTCTCTTTCTTATTTAAATGAAGGGTCTACAAGAAGAAAAGAAATTCTTGCTAAGTTTTTAGATTTAGAAATTTTTGACCAAAAATTTAAATTAGTTAAGGAAGATTCTTCTGATTTAAAAGGGGCTATAAAAAAATTATCTGATCGCGATTACGATTTAGAAATTAAAGACTCTAATTCAGAGCTAGCTTCTACAGAAACAGAGCTGATGTTTAAGCAAAGAAAGCAGGAGGAATCGAGAGCTGATCTGCAGGAAACACAGCAACAACTAAAAGAGGTCGATCGACAATTAGATTCTATTCCTGAAGAAATGATTGATATCGGGCAGCTAATAAAAAAAATTAAAAAACTCAAGCAAGAAACCTCAGTTATCGAGGTGAACATTGAAAAAAAGCAAGAGGTTTTAAACAGTGAAGAAGCGTTTTTACAGAAAATTGAAAATTTCATCGATGGTTTTGACATTCAAGATATTAATGATCAAAAACAAACTGCAGACGAATATAAGCAGAGGCTTAAACAAATTGAAGGAGAAATTCAATCCTTTGAGATGCAGAAAGAAACCATAAAACACAAAATTGATCTTCTTAAAGAAGTACCTTGCACTCATAAAATGCAGGATAGATGCCATTTTGTTTCAGACGCCAGAAGAGCAATTGATGACGTTAGTAGAGTTAAGATTGGCATGAACCAACTCTCTTTGAACAAAAAAACCATCTCCAAGAAACTAGACGAGCTAAACCCTACAAAACTTAACGAGTATACTGAGAAATTCTACATGATTCAGGAGAAAAAAATATCAAAAAGTACTCAAGTATCCGATCTTAAGCTTCAGATAGAGAAGGACAAAATTCGTTTAATGCAAGTTAAAAATATACTAGATAATTTTAAAGAAAAAGAACAACTTTACGAACAAAATAAACAAGCAATTGAAAACCTAGATGTTTTATCAGCCAAGAAAGAAGAATTACAAGAAAAAATTAATTTATTGAAGAGCAAAGACGAAGATTTTAAGGAAGAATTGATAGAACTTTATCGATCTGTTGGCCGTTTGGAGCAGAAGAACAAAGATCTAATAAATCAAAAGAAAGATTTTTGTAACTTGCAAGAGGAGTTCACGGCCGCAGACCTTTTTATGCGCTGCATGCACCCAAACGGTATTTCTTACGATATCATCAAAAAACGACTGCCTGTTATTAATGACGAAATCTCTAAAATTCTTACAAATATCGTTGATTTTGAAGTGTTTTTTGAGAATGACGAAAAGAAACTTGATATCCTCCTTAAACATCCCAAACACGATGCGCGCCCTATTGAGATGGGCTCCGGAGCAGAGAAAACGATTACTGCCATGGCAATTCGACTAGCTCTTTTAAACGTTTCAACCTTACCAAAGGGCGATATTTTTATACTTGACGAGCCAGGCACTGCTCTTGATGCTGAGAACATGGAAGGTTTTATCCGTATTCTTGATATGATAAAATCCCAGTTCAAAACTGTGATGTTGATTTCTCACCTAGATTCTTTGAAAGATATTGTTGATCAGCAAATATTAATTGAGAAAAATCAAGGCAGGGCATATGTAAATGAGTAAACTATTTAATATAATAGGAGGCTTTTATGATGGCAAGAGTATCAGCGTGGTTAGACAGACACGTAAACCGGTTTATTTCTAGAAAATTCTTAGCGTGGGTTACGGCAACCTGGCTAGCAGTACAAAGCTCGCTAACAAGCGAGGATTGGGTAGCAGTCACCTTGGCCTATATCGGATCCGAAGCGCTTGTTGATATAGCATCCAAATGGAGGCATGGCAGGTGACATGTGGGCATAGTCAATGAAAAGAGAGTCATACTCAAAGCTTTAGCTGATGGCAAGGCTTTGGTTATAGATGAGAGAAAAAACAGAGTAGGTATATCGAAAGATAATCCTAAAGCTACTTTGCACGTCGGAGGCGATCTTATTGTCGATGGCAATTTTACTCAAGCATCTGCCGCTGTGACTGCCATAAATAATGCAACAGAGAATGAGATTTTAACTGTTGGCTCTACAATCACAGAGCTTGACGCGGAGGCTAACTTAACTTTTAACGGCTCCACGTTAGAAGTCAAGGGCGCCCCACCGGTCTTAAGAATAAATGCCAATACAGATAACCATGCAAAACTTGAATGGGCAGAAAATGGAACAAGAAAGTGGGCTGTTTACCACGACTACACAGACGACAACCTAACTTTTAAGCAGGGTACAGAGGCCAGCGGTACCGACTTAATGGTAATAACACAGGCCGGCGGCGTCGGAATTGGCACTATTACACCTAAGCCCGGGCTTACCGTAATTAATGACTATCAGTCGACTGCCTTCGAGAGTGTTTTGAGTGATGGAGAGTATAGTGGCGAAATACTAAGATATTCACCGGGCGCGGACGATACCTTGACCGCTGGCCAGATATATTTTTTGCACACAGACGGCACGTGGGACGCAACAGATGCTGATGACGTCGACACCGGCGCGAGTCAGCTACTAGGCGTAGGCTTAGGAGGGTCCTCACGAACGGTAGGTGTCCTAACTAAGGGCTTTATAAGAATACCAGGTACTGAAGTAGCAAATCTTCCGGGCGGCGGAGTCGTCGACGGCCTACCACTTTATGTTTCTACCACCGCGGGTCATTTTGACTTTACAGCACCTTCAGGCAACGCCGATTTTGTTCGCATTGTTGGTTACGCACTAGACGATGAAAGTGATGATGTGCTTGTATACTTCAATCCAGATCATAGCTGGGTCAAGGTGAATGCATAATGCCAATAATATACGCAGCCACCACGGACGGAGGCATCCGTTCGTACGGCCCCACAAACACTTCCTGGGATTCTGTCCACGACAATAACGGCGGCTCTCACTCTTTTGCGGTGCCGACCGCTGCGGATACCATTGTTTATGGGCCAACAGTTGAATTTAGCACCACTGATGGAATATTCTATATATATAGAACGTTTTTTGCATTTGATGTATCTTCAATATCTAGCGCCCCTTCATCAGCAAACTTCATCTTCAAGGCCAATACTTATAGTAATGGAGATATTATAGCTGTCAAAGCTACGAAGCCTGACACTTCAAGTAATCTTGCTAATGCAGACTTTAACGAATTGACTGGTTGGCAGTCAGGATTTAATAATAGTCACTTAACCGCGTATTCTGCAAAAATTTCCGGAGCTGGTGGTGGTGCAAAGGCAGTGCATACAATAGCGCTTAATTCAACTGCCCTATCTGATATGGCTTCTTTAAATACGCTAGCTATATGTTTGATGAATTATGATCATGACTATCTAGACAGTGCACCTACATCTAGCTTAGGAGTTACGCAGAGATTCGGTATGTTCTTCGCCGATAGTTCTGGCACCGGTGATGATCCTTACATTGAGTATTCCACTGGATATGGCAATGATGTTATCGGAGTATCTAATGAGAATATAGACAAGGTGATAGGTGTTGCAACTGCAAACATTGATAAGGTTATTGGTGCGTAAAAATAAGGAGATAAAGATGATTTTTTGGAAAAAAACATGGATTTGGATTAAACATTATTGGTACTGGCCTGTTATAATAGTATTACTGATTTTTTCAACGATGTCCAGCAAAGGACTAAAGCAAAAATTACTTGGCCTATTAAATAAATCAAAAGAGAATCATGATAAAGAAATACAAATTATTGAAGAAGCGGCTAAAGAAACAGCTGAGAAAAAAACTGAGATTTTTACAAAGCATATAGATGAAATAGAAAAGATAGAAAAAAAACATGAGATTCAAGTGAAAGATCTAAAAGAAGAAAAGCAAAAAGAGTTGCTGACCACTATTGAAAACAATAAAGATAGGCCCGATAAGCTAGCGGAAGAAGTAGCTAAAGTTTTAAGTGCAGAATTTCTTAAGAGTAGGTAGAGCGTGTTTAAAAAAATATTAGTGCTTGTTCTTTCTTCTTTTTTAGTAATATTGCCAAACAAAGCATATGCAGAAGAACTAGAGGGCAAAGTAACATCGATTGCTTTGAACGAAGAGGCACCGTACGCTGGTATATTGCTAGACCCTGTAGCAGCTTCAAAAATGGTTGTAAATCAGAAATATCTTAGGTCCGAAATAGAGTTGGAATTAAGAAAAGAATTTCAGAAAGAACTTGCCAACAAAAGAATGGCTTTTGATCTGCTTAAAATTGAACACGACTCTTTAAAGAAAGTCTATGATCAGACAATCTTGCTAAGAGACCAACAAATTGATGACTTAAATAAGCTTCTAATGGAGGAGATGAGTAATGATTATAGTGAATGGTGGATATTGGGAGGAGTAGCAATTGGAATCGTTTTATCTGTGGCAGTATTTTATGCGAGCGTTGAAGTGGCAAAATGAAAAACAGTGATCTTAATTATATCGCTGCTTTAGAGAAAGCAATCAAAAAAAAGTATGGTGAAGAGGCAATACAAAACCCAGCTACGTTTTGGGATGAAGAAAAAGAAAATGATTACCTACTACAGCTTGAAGATTTTGTCGCAAAACAGAGAAAGCATGAAGTGTCCGCGGAGCCAAAAAATGTTGACGGTTTTTTAATGACTAAAAAACTACTTAGTAAAGAGAGAAAAATTAATTGTCCAGTGTGTTACAATTTATTGAGAAAAATAAACGATGAGATTTATATGTTAAAATATGATTGTTGTGAAAGTTGCTACATACAGTATGTAGAAGGTCGCATTTCGCGATGGTTAAAAGGATGGAGACCAGAAAATGTCACAAAAAATAGTTGAAATTATTAGAGGAATATCACAGGCTGCAGCCGACATCGGGTATGATGGGGCCCTTATGGATAATGGAGAGCCTTATGATTTTGGAATGAAAAGACACCAGGGCCATCCAGTTTACAATTCTAGAGTTATGGATGGGTTTAACATTGGAATTTCTGGAAAGAATTTAATTTTATCTTACCACTGTGATCTTAAGCTAAAAGAAGTATATGCTCAAGACTTGCAGACTGAAATTGACGGCATGATGAAGAAGATTGTTAGTGAGCTAAAGAAAAGATACAAAGCCAATGAGGGCAAGTCCCTCTCGCTGAAGAAGAGAGGGGAGGTTGACGTGAAAGTTGAGTCAACTAGTAGAATACGTTATTGGGCCACCGCCCGATGCATGTATGAAATTGGAGGCATGGGCGATGTCAAAGACGTGTTAGACGAGGCCTCCCCGGATATAGAAGGGAACTTTAAGAAGTTTTTAGATCAGGGTGGCCTAGGCAAACGTCCCGAGAATAAAGCACAAAGACCTAGAAAGTCTTAAAATGTCTTTTCAACTTACTAAGGAGCAGATCTTAAAGGAGATCGTTACTTCTGGTAAAGATCCTGTTTATTTTATTAATAATTATGCAAGAATCTCTCATCCTATGAGGGGTCTTATCCCTTTTAAAACTTATAATTTTCAGTCAGAATTGGTAGAGAAATTTAATGATCGCCGATTTAACGTAATTTTGAAAGCTCGTCAGCTGGGCATCTCAACTATTACTGCTGCTTATGTTGCATGGCTAATGATGTTTCATAGAGATAAAAATGTCTTGGTTATAGCAACTAAATTTGGCACAGCCGCTAATTTAGTCAAAAAAGTGAAGGCCATACACAAACACTTACCTAGGTGGATGAAGATAGCCAATATCTCAATAGATAATAGAACCTCCTTTGAACTTTCTAACGGTTCACAAATCAAGGCCTCTTCCACTAGTTCGGACGCAGGACGTTCTGAAGCCTTGTCACTTTTAGTTATTGACGAGGCAGCCCATGTGGAAGGCTTGGATGAACTATGGACAGGCTTGTATCCTACATTATCAACCGGTGGTAGGGGTATAGCACTCTCCACACCAAACGGTGTTGGGAATTGGTTCCACCAAATTTGTGTTGATGCAGAAGCAGAAAACAATGACTTTTATTTAACTTCTTTACCATGGGATGTCCACCCCGATCGCGATCAGAGATGGTTTGAAAAAGAAACAAAAAATATGTCTCGCCGTCAAATAGCACAAGAGTTAGAGTGCAATTTTAACATGTCTGGAGAGACTGTCTTCCACCCAGAGGACATGGAAACCATTGCGCAAAGCATATGCGAGCCCAAATATAAAACTGGATTCGACCGCAATTTGTGGATTTGGGAAGAATACAGCCCAGGAAGTAATTATTTCATTACTGCTGATGTAGCTAGAGGAGACGGCCAAGACTATTCTACATTTTTAATATTCAAGGTTGACACAAATGAAGTGGTTGCAGAATATCAAGGCAAGGCAGCGATTGACTTATTTTCTAATATACTTTTTCAAACCGGTGCAGAGTATGGCAATTCTTTAATAGTTGTAGAAAATAATTCTGTTGGGTGGGCAGTATTGAACAAACTTGAAGAAGCAGGATATCCTAATATATATTATTCTAGAAAATCTACTCATGAACAAGTCGATTCTTATCTGGCAGAATCATCAGGTGTCGTCCCAGGTTTTTCTACAACTATGAAAACAAGACCTCTGATTATAGCTAAATTGGAAGAGTTTGTTAGAAATAAACTAATTAACATAAAGTCTAGACGTTTATTTAATGAGATGAAAACATTTGTTTGGCACAATGGCAAGGCACAAGCTATGAAAAAACACAACGATGATTTAATTATGGCTTGTTCTATAGCATGTTGGATCAGGGACACAGTATATGCAACAAATCAAAGATCAGTTGATTATCATAGGGCGTTTTTATCTTCAATGTCGACGACAAATAAATCGCTGAACACTTCAATTCCTGGTATGATAGGATATGAAAAACTAAAACGAGAAAAAAAACTGGAAAAAGCTCTAGGTAAACATGAAGAGTTTTTATGGTTGCTAAAGGGATAATATATGGCTAAACCTATAAATAAAAAAAATGTAAGAAACCCAGCAAGCCCTCTCTTTAGGCAGTTGACTAAACTTTTGTCCGGACCACTTGTTAAATACAGAAGACAAGACACGAGACAGCTAAAGAGGAGATATTTAGATAAATACAAATCTAGATTTCGTTCAGCCTCGGGACAGGAATTTAAAACCTCTAGATATGGTGAGGTGTATAGCGCCCTTCAGTCAGATTATTATGCCAATCAAAACCGAATGGATAGATATGTTGATTTTGATCAAATGGAATATACCCCAGAGATTGCATCTTCGCTAGACATATATGCTGATGAGATGACAACCTCTTCTGTTTTTAGGACGATACTAAATATTCAATGCAGCAACCAAGAAATTAAATCAATCATAGAAACTTTAATGTATAATGTATTAAATATAGAATTTAATTTGTATGGATGGAGTCGCTCAATGATTAAATATGGCGACTATTTTCTTTATTTAGACATTGAGCAAGACGAGGGCATAAAAAATGTTATAGGACTGCCGGCAAATGAAATCGAAAGACTAGAGGGCGAGGATGAAAAAAATCCAAACTACATACAGTATCAATGGAACTCGGCCGGCTTGACTCTAGAAAACTGGCAGGTAGGCCACTTTAGAATTTTGGGAAATGACAAATTTGCTCCCTATGGCACTTCTATCCTTGAGCCGGCAAGAAGAATATGGAGACAGCTAACTCTTTTAGAAGATGCGGTTATGGCTTATAGAATCGTCAGGTCACCAGAGCGGAGAGTATTTAAGATTGACGTTGGTAATATACCGCCAGAGGATGTAGAGCAGTATATGCAGCGCGTGATGACTCAAATGAAAAGAAACCAGATTGTTGACGTTAACACAGGCCGCGTAGATCTGAGATATAATCCACTAAGCATTGAAGAAGATTATTACATTCCCGTAAGGGGCACAGCTTCCGGCACGGACATTACAACCGTGGGAGGAGGCAAATACACTGGCGACATTGAAGATGTAAAATATCTGAGAGATAAACTCTTCAGCGCCCTGAAGATACCAATGTCATATTTATCTCGCGGCGACGGAGCAGATGAAGATAAGTCTACTTTAGCTCAAAAAGATATTAGATTTGCAAGAACAGTTCAAAGATTACAAAGATCAATAGTCTCTGAGTTGGAGAAGATAACTATTATACATTTGTTCACTCTAGGTTTTAGAGGTAACGATCTATTATCTTTTAAATTGGCACTAAACAACCCCTCCAAACTTGCAGAACTTCAAGAACTAGAACACTGGAGCACCAAATTCCAAGCCGCTGACGCGGCTTCGGCTGGGTATTTTAGTCGCCGCTGGGTTTCAAAACACATATTGGGTGTTAGTGAGGAAGAGGTTGCTAGAATGCAATCTGAGATGTATTATGACAGGAAGCATGATTTTGCGCTTGAGCAAGTCGGCGAAGCCGCAGCCGCGGAAGCAGGCGGGGGACTGGGAGATCTTGGAGCAGGGCCAGAAGAGGGTGGAGATATGCCTGACTTGGAGGGAGGCGAGGGCGAAGACGCTCCCGCAGAAGAACCAGAAGAGGCCGGCCCCCTCCTAGCAGCCCCGGGTGGAGGTGAACCCGGCGGGGCCCCAGCTGGCGACCTTGAGCTTCCCGCAGCGAAAAGAGACACAGACAAATTTGGTAGATCATATTCTGAGAATAAAGGAAAAAGATACTACCACAAGACTTACGATAACCGATCTGGAAGAAGGCTTTCTATGAGGTCTCAATATGGCGCTGGCCCTCGCGAGAAATTTCCTGGTAAAAAAGACATAGACAGTTTATATAGACTTTCAGAATCAAATTCACCTAATTACTATGATCAGGAAGAAGACGAACTTCTCCAACAAACCATTGAAATTAAAAAATTGCTAGAGTCTCTGGAGAAATCGAAAAATGAAGTTTAAGCACAATAAAAAGAGGAACACAGCATTTATTTATGAAACTCTTATCATGGAAATTTCTAAGGCATCAATGAATCGAAATGAGGCTAGAAAAAGTAGCTTAGTAAAGATGCTAAAAGAGAATTTTTCTAAGGGAACTCTATTGAGAAAAGATTTAGATATCTATAGATCTTTTGAAAAACTTAACGAATTAGACGAAGATACAATTGTAAAAATAATACATGAATCAAAAGAACAATTTGTGGCTTTAGATAGACATAAGGTGTTCGAAGAGCAGACAAAGTTGATCAACGAAATTAATAAAAGTTATGGTGTTTCTGTTTGGAGTAACTTTGTATCAAACTACAAAAAGCTAGCGACTATAAACCAAGCTCTGAATAGAGATTTGAGTCCTAAAAAACAAGTGCTTGTAGAAAAAAAATTAATTAGTATGTTATCGTACGAAGGCAAAGACAAGAATCCGTTTCCGAATGTCAACAACCTGGCCGTAAAGACTTTTATTGAAAAATTTAATAAAGAATACGAAGTGACTTTGCAGCCCGAGCAAAAGAGGCTGCTAGAAAAGTATATTACTTCCTACGAAGATGATGGTATAGAGTTCAAAGTATATTTTTATGAAGAGATTGATCGCATTAAAGATGAATTGGAGATAAAAAAGAGCACTGAAGACCATATCTTATCAGAAAAATTACAAAAAATTATTACGAGGATTGAAGAGTACAATAAACGTCCTTTGGACAGGAATCTCATAACTGAAGTTATGAAGATACAATCATTAATAAAAGAGATTAAGTAACAATGGCTTTAAAGTTAAAAATAACTATCGATAATCGCGTTATAGAGAAGATTTTATTAAACGCTAGAAAGACAATTGATGGTAATATTATTGTTAGAGACCATCCTGAAATTGATATTTTTATACTATCTAACAAAAATAAAATTGTTGCATCTCCTAAAGAAAAAATGGACGATGAGGTATATGATTCACAAAATAGGCTTTTTAAATTTCTAACACAGAGGGGTGTTATTGATTTTGATACTGTTCAGGCAGGAAACACTTTCATGTCGATGGAGGCAAAGATACCAGATGCCGACTCAGGAGACAAAATGCAATTTGTCTTATACGCTGTATCTCTTTTTGTCGACCAGGAGCAGCCTTTTTACGACAACTTAAAAGAGTTTGAGAATGAAATGGAGCAGCAGCTGCTTCAACCAGAGCCAGACGAGTATACAAAATTTGATCCGGAAGAGCACCATGCAGAAACCAAAGGCTCGCTACCGCCAAGGTTTGTACGTTGGGGTATTAGCAATATATATAGAATATAGGTGATTAGTGGAATTAATTTATTTTGTTTTGTGTGCGTATGGTCTCACGTACATACTAGTTTATGGATCTATATTCAATTCAATAAGGCCATCTAAAGGTAAGCTTGGTGAATTGTTTCATTGCCCACTTTGCTTGGGTTTTTGGGTAGGTTTGTTTTTGTGGAGTATCAATTGTTTCACAGAACTATTTACTTACGACTACAATTTAATCAACGGATTGCTTTTGGGGTGGTTATCAGCCGGGACAAGTTATTTCTTAAGTATGATTTTGAATGATTTCGGCTTAAAATTTAGAAATACAAAAGGAGGTGAGTAACAATGAAACGGCGTAACATTCCAAAAACAAGACGCTGCTGCAACGGCAGTATACACATGCGGGGGAGAGCCCCGCTTTGTAGTCTTATATTTTAAAAGGAGAAAAAAATGTCAAAACATGGAAAAGATAGAACCCAGCCCACTGGTAACGCGGGCTCAATGAATCATGGTGTAAAAAATACTGGCAAGGTCGGCAACCAATGCCCTGCAGGCGCTGGTAAAGGCGTTATCGGCTCTAAGGTTGGTAAAGTTAATCCCGGGAGTAACAAAGGTAGTTAAAATGCCAAAAGAACTTCTTCAGGAATACTTTGAATTATGTCCCGAAGGTAGATGCCCAGTTCACATCTTATCAGAATCTGAAAAAAGAAGTGTTATGGAGGGCGCAGTCTATCTAGTCGGCATATGTCAAAAAGCGGGAACTAAAAATGGCAATGGTCGAGTCTATAAAAAAGAAACTCTACAAAGAGAAATAGAGAACTATCAAAATGCCATCAAAGAAAGAAGATCCCTAGGTGAACTAGATCACCCAGACGACTCTGTTATTAATTTGAAAAACTCCTCTCACCTTGTTACAAAAATGTGGTGGGATGGCGATAGTGTTATGGGCAAGATTGAAGTATTAGACACACCCTCAGGGAAGATTTTAAAAGAGCTGGTAAAGTCAGGTGTTAAACTTGGCATCTCCTCTCGCGGCCTAGGGTCTGTAAAGCAGGAGAAGGGTAGTAATATTGTTGAAGACGACTTTCAGCTAATATGCTTTGATATGGTTTCTGAACCTTCTACACCTGGAGCTTTTTTATCCCCAACCAGAGGCGCTACCAGTACAAGCATGGATCCATCCATCAATGTGTATCTAAATGAGACAAAAAATAATAAAATTGATAGCTTAATAGATTCGATATTGAGAGATTAAAATGAAAAAAAACGAATTTAAAAAAATATTAAAACCGCTTATAAGGCAGACTGTAAAGGAAGTCATATTAGAGGAGGGGTTATTATCAGGGATAGTGGCGGAGGTAGCTAGAGGAATGTCTGCTGCACCCCTGGTGGAGAAGAAAGAGAGAGTTAATTCAGTGCCTGCAGAAGAAGATTACGAGAGAGATAGGCAAAAAAGAATTAAAAGACTCAACGAATCAAGTGCCCTGGGTGACATATTTAAGAACACAAAGGAATTGCCTGAACAATCAAACGGCGCCCTTTCTGGAGTGCACCCACAAGACAGTGGTGTTGATATAAGTGCGATACAAAAAATAGCTAATGGCAAGTGGAAACATTTAATGTAGGATTTATTATGTCTAAAAAAAGAGCAGTCAATGTCGAGGTAACGCTGAAAGAAGTCGGTGGCAATTTTAGCAGATTAGTTAGAAAATTTATGAAGAAGGTTAAAAAAGAAAGAATAATTGAAGACTATTTAGATAAGAGGTTTTATGAGAAACCATCAACCAAGAGAAGAAGAGAAAAGCTTAAAAAGCTACGTAACGCTCAAAAAGCGGAACGAGAGAGAAACACAAAACTAGATATAAGGTAAGGCAGGAAAGTAACATGTCAACATTTAAATATAGCAGCTGGGGCCGAACCAGGAGGCCAAAAAACATTGCCGGCCCAGATGGCACTGCAGCCGGCCTTCTCGCCCATAACGCGATTCCAGATGGCATTACGGCGACAGATGGTACAGATGGGTATGTTACAGAGAACCAGAGGTACCTACATGTAACAGTTGACGTCGGCAGTGGAAATCCGGGGCGAGATATTAATGTCTGGTATTATTCACACGCTAGCGGCGTTTGGTCGACCTTGAATGTGTTAGACTGCGACGCCATTACTGTCAATCAAACATACGTTATT
>MDSZ01235335.1_pt1 | contig 20518 bp, 16 predicted proteins | sample 811201 | NCBI WGS metagenome assembly MDSZ01 (sample SAMN05326647, study PRJNA326480) | marine metagenome | isolation source: seawater | place: Indian Ocean: North | collected 2010 | reverse complement strand
TGTTAATCAATATAAATTATTTACATCAAACAATTTAAATGTTTTATTTGTTGGCTTAGTTGCGGTTATAGTTGTTTTACGTATTACATTTGATGCATTAATGGGTATTGGTGTTACTACTAATTATCAGCCTGCTCAACCTATAGAATTTTCTCATAAGGTACACGCAGGCATGAATGGAATTGATTGTAATTACTGCCATTCTTCGGCAAGAACTAGTAAACATTCAGGTATACCTTCTGCAAATGTGTGTATGAACTGCCATACATATATTAGTGAAGGGACATTGACAGGAACTAAAGAAATTGCTAAAATTTATGATGCTGTTGGTTTTGACTCTAACACAAGAACATATATAGAAGATTATGAAGAAAAACCTATAGAATGGATAAGAATACATAATCTTCCAGATCATGTTTATTTTAATCATTCACAGCATGTTACAGTAGGAGGTATAGAATGTCAAGAATGTCATGGACCAATTGAAGAGATGGATGTTGTATATCAACACGCTGATCTGACAATGGGTTGGTGTGTAGATTGTCATAGAACAGCAGAAGTAAAAATGGAAGACAATTTATATTATAGTAAATTGCACGATGAATTAAAAGAAAAATATAAAGGAGAAAAGATAACTGTAGATAAAATGGGAGGATTAGAATGTGCTAAGTGTCATTATTAATCAATTTAAATGATAAAGAATGAGTGATAAAAAGAAATATTGGAAAGGGTTAGCTCAATTAAATAATGATCCAATTGTAGATAAATTGGCACATAATGAATTTAGCGAACACTTACCTGTAGATGAATTTTTAGGAGACAAGAACTTGTCTTCAACATCTACTTCTAGAAGAGATTTTCTTAAATTATTAGGATTTAGTACTGCAGCAGCAACATTTGCTGCTTGTGAAACACCTATTGTTAAATCTATACCATATTTAGTTAAACCAGAAGAAATTACTCCTGGGATAGCTAATTATTATGCTACAACTATTTATGATGGAAGAGATTATGCAAGTATTCTTGTTAAAACCAGAGAAGGAAGACCAATCAAGATAGAAAACAATAAAAGTTGTACTAATGCTAGAGTACAAGCTAGTGTATTATCTCTGTATGACTCTTCTAGATTGAGAAATCCATTGAAAAAAGGTAAAGATATAGAATGGGAGATGATAGATGCAGAGATTAAACAGAAGTTACAAAATATAAAGGATGATAAGATTGTCTTATTAACTTCTACAATATTAAGTCCTACAACTAAGAAATTAATTTCTGAATTTGGTGATGAGTATGTCAATGTTGAGCATATTATGATTGACTCAATTCCTTATGATGGAATATTAAATGCAAATTATTCTTCTTTTGGTATTAGAGCATTACCTAAGTATAATTTTGATAAAGCTGATGTCATTGTATCGTTTGGAGCCGATTTTCTTGGTAATTGGGGGTCAAATGACTATGCAGGAGATTATATAAAGGCAAGAAATCCAAAATCAGGAAAAATGTCTAAGCATTATCAAATAGAAACAAATCTTTCTTTATCAGGATCAAATGCTGATCAAAGAATTCAGATTAAACCTTCTGAACAGGCATACTTATTGTCTAATATATATAAAGCTTTAGATGGTTCATCAGTTGATAAACGATTGGAAAAAATAGTTAAAGATTTAAAACAGAATTACAGTAGATCTATTGTTATTAGTGATAGTAATAATGAACAAGTGCAACATATTGTTAATGCAATTAATCATAAATTAAATAGTTACAACAACACTATTGATATGACTTCTCCTTCTTACTTAAAACAAGGTGATACAGATAAGTTTAATAGATTAATTAAAGAGATGGAGAATGGTGGTGTTGGAGCAATTATTACATATAATACCAATCCGTCATATAGTTTTGCAGATGCAGATAGATTTAATAAAGCATTAAATAATGTAGAGCTTAAAATTTCAACTTCATCATATTTAGATGAAACAGCTTGTTTAATGGATTATGTTTGTCCAGATCATCATAATTTGGAGAGCTGGGGAGATGCAAATCCTAGTTATGCAGAGTATAGTTTGATGCAACCTACGATTTCACCACTTTTTAATACTAGGCAATTTCAAGAATCTTTATTGTCTTGGACCAAGAGAGATGATTATTATACATATTTAAAGAATTTCTGGATAAGAGAAGGTGTAGATTGGGATACATCATTACATGATGGTTATTTTGATATTAATACTAATAATATTAAACTAAAGCAATTTATTTTTAATAATAAACTTTTTGACAAAACAGATTCAAAGGGCTTAGAATTGGCAGTATATGAGAGCATCGGTTTAGGTGATGGTCATCAAGCAAATAACCCTTGGCTACAAGAGTTCCCAGATCCAATTACAAGAGCATGTTGGGATAATTATGTTACTATTTCTTCTGCTACAGCAGAAGAATACGGATTAAAAAATTGGAATGTATCAAATGGTGCTTTGAATGGTAGTTTAATTAATTTAAAAGTAGAAGGATTTACAATTAAATCAATTCCTGTAATGATACAGCCAGGACAAGCTCAAGGTACTATTGGAATGGCAGTGGGTTATGGAAGAGAAAAAGCAGGTAAAGCAGGAGATAATATTGGATTTAATGCTTTTCCATTATTAAATTTTACTCACGCTCAGATTGAAAAGGTAGAAGGGGAATATGAGTTTGCTTCTATTCAACTTCATCATACTATGATGGGAAGGGATATAGTTAAAGAAACAACACTTGCAGATTACATTAAAAATCCTAGTTCAGGTAATAAAAGAGATAAATTTTCTACATATAAAGGTAAACTGCCTTCAGATCAAGTTACTTTATATGATGAACATGATCTAGAAACAGGTCATTTTTGGAATTTATCTATTGATTTAACTTCTTGTATTGGTTGTGGAGAGTGTGTTATATCATGTCAGGCAGAAAATAATATTCCAGTAGTAGGAAAAGAAGAAGTAAGAAAAAGTCGTGATATGCACTGGATAAGAATAGATAGATACTATTCTTCTGAGATGACAAAAGAGATAGGTAATGAAAATGATGTTTCTGCGGTTAAAATGTATAAAGAGATGGAAATTCCATCTGAAGATCCGGAGGTGGTTTTTCAGCCGGTAATGTGTCAACATTGTAATCATGCTCCTTGTGAAAATGTATGTCCAGTAGCAGCAACAACACATAGTAGCGAAGGATTAAATCAAATGACTTATAATAGATGTGTTGGTACACGTTATTGTGCAAATAACTGTCCATATAAAGTGAGAAGATTTAATTGGTTTCAGTATTCAGAGAATGATAAATTTGATTTTAACATGAATGATGATTTAGGTAAAATGGTATTAAATCCAGATGTTGTCGTTCGTTCTAGAGGAGTAATTGAGAAATGTTCGATGTGTATACAAAAAATACAAGAACTTAAATTGAATGCAAAAAAGACAGGTCAGCCAATTAAAGATGAAGATGCACAAACAGTTTGTGCTTCTTCTTGTTCAACAAATGCTTTAGTTTTTGGAGATAGAAATAATAAAGAAAGTGAAGTTGCTAAGTTAAGAGAAGATGAAAGGGCATATGATTTGCTAGATCATTTGAATGTTAAACCTTCAGTGTTTTATCAAACTAAGATAAGAAATAAATCCTAATGCAAAAAGAATCAAAAATAAGAGATCCATTAATACTTGGTAATAAAACATACCATGATATAACAAGAGATATTGCTAAACCTGTTGAAGGCAAAGCAAATAAGTATTGGTGGATATTATTTGGGTTATCTGCTGTTTTAATGTTATGGGGTTTTGCATGTATGGCATACACTATAGGAACAGGTATTGGTGCTTGGGGGTTAAATAAAACCGTGGATTGGGCATGGGATATTACAAACTTTGTATGGTGGATTGGTATAGGGCATGCAGGAACTCTTATTTCAGCAGTATTATTGCTTTTTAGACAGAAATGGAGAATGGCAATTAATCGATCTGCAGAAGCAATGACAATATTTGGTGTAGCACAGGCAGCCCTTTTCCCATTACTTCATATGGGAAGACCATGGTTAGCTTATTTTGTTTTCCCAATACCAAATCAATTTGGATCTTTATGGGTGAATTTTAATTCTCCTTTAATGTGGGATGTATTTGCTATATCAACTTACTTTACAGTATCTGTTGTCTTTTGGTATATTGGTCTTATCCCTGATTTTGCTATGATAAGAGATAGAATGAGCGCGACAATCAGTCCAATGAAAAAGAAATTATACACATTAATGGCTTTTGGTTGGAGTGGAAGAGCAAAACATTGGCAAAGATTTGAAGAGGTATCATTAGTTCTTGCGGGACTTGCAACACCTTTAGTGTTTTCTGTTCATTCGATTGTAAGTATGGATTTTGCTACTTCAGTAATACCTGGATGGCATACTACAATCTTCCCCCCTTACTTTGTATTGGGAGCGTTATTTTCAGGATTTGCAATGGTTGAGACGCTACTAATTATCATGCGAAAGGTTGTAAATATGGAGGCTTATATTACAATTAAGCATATTGAATATATGAATGTTATTATTTTACTTACAGGTTCTTTAGTAGGGGTTGCTTATATTACAGAACTTTTCATGGCATGGTATTCTGGTGTTGAGTTTGAGCAATATGCTTTTTTGAATAGGGCTACAGGGCCATATTGGTGGGCATATGCAAGTATGATGACCTGTAATGTTGTTATCCCTCAATTGTACTGGATCTATAAAATAAGAACTTCATTTGTAGCAACTTTTATCTTATCAATATTCGTTAATATTGGGATGTGGTTTGAGAGATTTGTCATCATTGTTACATCTTTACATAGAGATTTTCTACCATCATCATGGACTATGTTCTCACCGTCTTTTGTAGATATTGGTATTTTCTTAGGAACAATAGGATTCTTTTTTACATTATTTTTGTTGTATTCTAGAACTTTCCCTGTTGTTGCACAAGCTGAACTTAAAAGTATTTTAAAATCATCAGGATCAGAATATAAAGAGAAAACAAATGGATAAAAGAATACATGCAATATTTGATGATGAAGAGGTGTTATTAACTTCTGTAAAAACTCTTAGAGAGAATAAAATAGAAATTGAAGATGTTTATAGCCCATTTCCTATCCATGGATTAGATAAAGCTCTTGGACTAAAAGAAACTAGAATGGCAATTACTGCCTTCATATATGGATGTATTGGATTGACATTTGGGGGATTATTAATATATTATATTATGATATCTGGATTTGCTAAAAGTTGGCCAATGAATATAGGAGGAAAACCAAATTTTACATTTTATCAGAATGTTCCTTCTTTTGTTCCTATAATGTTTGAATTAACAGTTCTTTTTGCAGCACACTTAATGTCGTTAACATATTTGTTTCGTAATAAGTTATATCCAGGCGCTCAAACAAAAAGTCCTGATCCAAGAACAACAGATGACAAGTTCCTAATGGAAATCTCTATTAATAGTGGTAATGAAGAAGATATTAAGAAATTACTTAAGCAAACAGGTGCCACTGAAATTAATCAAACAAATGAAGAATAGTATAATATTATATATAGTTTTAGGTTTGTTTATCACTTCATGTAATAATGATGGTAGAGGATATGAATATATGCCTGACATGTATAGATCACCTGCTATAGAAGCTTATTCAGAGAGCGATATTGATAAGAATAATATGAGTGCTAGAAAACCAGTTGAAGGGACTATTTCTAGAGGGAATTTATCTTCATTTAATTTTGATGCTAGTCTTGAGGGTTATCTTGAGGCAGGCGAGAAAGCTAAGAATCCATTTGATAAGACATTAGAAAATATTGAAGATGGAAAAGAATTATATGCAATGTTTTGCAAACATTGTCATGGACAAAATGGATCTGGTGGAGGAACAATTACTCATCCTATTTATTCTGCTGTTCCACATTATACTGACAGCAAGACTCTTAGAAGATGTAATCTGCCTATGTGTGATTTAAAGGAAGGGCATATTTTTCATGCTATCACTTATGGTCTTAATGCTATGGGGCCGCATGCATCACAATTGTCTGAGGAAGAAAGATGGAAGATAGTATTATATGTACAAGAATTGCAGGATTTAGAAAATAAAAATTAAAAAAATGTATAAGATAGACAAGAATATTAATACAGTATCAATTGGCATGATATTACTTGGTATAATATCATGTTTTATTGCATTTTCATATGATTCTCATGCTGCATGGACAAATTTATTATTTAACAATTATTTCTTTTTAGGCATTTCACTTTTTGCTGTATTTTTTGTTGCATTACAATATGTAGCTGAAGCAGGCTGGTCTACTGTTCTTAAAAGAGTGCCAGAGGCTATTATGACTTTTTTGCCCTACACTTCGGCAATTATGTTATTTATTGTGATTACGGCTGTTTTACATTTTGGGGGTAATCATATTTATCACTGGTTAGAACCTGGAATTATGACAGAGGGATCTTCTAATTATGATGCAATAATTGCAGGTAAAGAACCTTATTTAAATGCAACATTTTTTCTTATTCGATCATTCGTGTATGTTTTTATATGGAATTATTGTGCAAAAAAGATTAGAGATCTTTCTTTGCAAGGAGATCTTGAAGGTGAAATTGGTGAAAAGTCATATTGGAAAGGATTAAAAGTTTCAGGTTGGTTTATCGTGTTTTTTGCTGTTACATCATCAACAGCAGCATGGGATTGGATTATGTCAATTGATACCCATTGGTTTAGCACACTATTTGGATGGTACATTTTTAGTGAATGGGCCACAATTGGTTTTGCCTCAATAATGTTGTTGACATTATTTGTTAATAAACAAGGGTATTTGCCAGAATTAAATGATAGCCATATACATGATTTAGGAAAATTTGTGTTTGCATTTTCTATTGTTTGGACATATATGTGGTTTTCTCAGTTTATGCTTATATGGTATGCTAATATACCTGAGGAGGTTACATATTTTATGGAAAGAATAGAATTGTCTAATTATCGTTTTCTTTTTTGGTTTAGTTTAATAATTAATTTTATTGTTCCAACTTTATTATTAATGAGTAGAGATGCTAAAAGGAATAGAACGCGATTGATGATTGTTTGTACTATTATTTTAATAGGACATTGGATTAATTCATATTTACTTTTTGCTCCTGGAACATTGCATGATCATGGTCATTTAGGCTGGCTAGAGGTAGGAATGGGAATAGGGTTTTTAGGTTTATTTATTAAAATAGTATTAACTAGTTTAAGTAAAAGAAATATTAATATTAAGCATCATCCATTTCTTGAAGAGAGTAAACATTTACATACCTAGAATATATTTTTTCTGTTAATATATTTTTCTTTCCTATAATATTCTTGATTTTTTTTATGCTTACATTTGCTATACTATGAAAGTAGATTTTGAAAACTTTGATGATCATAATAAGCAAGAGAATGAATTTGAACAAGCTTTAAGACCAAAATTATTTTCTGATTTTGAAGGTCAAAAACAGATTGTAGATAATTTAAATATATTTATTGAAGCTGCAAAAGAAAGAGAAGAAGCATTAGATCATATTTTATTACATGGCCCTCCTGGACTTGGAAAAACTACCTTAGCTAATATTATTGCAAATGAGTTGAATGTTGGAATTAAAACTACTTCTGGCCCCGTTCTTGATAAACCAGGAGATTTAGCAGGATTGTTAACTAATCTAGAGGAAAGAGATGTTTTATTTATAGATGAGATACATAGATTAAATCCAATTGTAGAGGAGTATTTGTATTCAGCTATGGAAGATTATCATATAGATATTATGATTGAATCAGGGCCAAATGCAAGAACAGTTCAGATAGATATCAATCCATTTACATTGATTGGAGCTACTACTCGTTCAGGACTATTAACATCTCCACTACGAGCAAGATTTGGCATAAATTCTAGATTAGAATATTATAAGTTGGATTTACTGGCTAATATTGTTAAACGTTCAGCATCAATTTTAGAGGTTAGTATTTTAGAAAATGCTGCACAAGAGATTGCTAGAAGAAGTAGAGGAACTCCAAGAATAGCAAATGCCTTATTGCGAAGAGTTAGAGATTTTGCTCAGATTAAAGGAGATGGAAAAATTGATAAAAAAATAACGCAATATGCTCTTTCAGCACTTAATGTTGATGAGCATGGACTTGATGAGATGGATAATCGTATTTTATCTACAATTATTGATAAATTTAAAGGAGGACCTGTTGGACTTACAACTATTGCAACTGCTGTAGGAGAACAAGCAGGCACTATAGAAGAGGTTTATGAACCTTTTTTAATAATGGAGGGATATTTGATGCGAACTCCTAGAGGTCGTCAAGCTACAGATTTAGCATTTAAGCATTTGGGGAAAAGCAAACCATTTACGAATCAAGGGGATTTATTTTAACTTATTTGATCAAATACTTCTAATATTATATGTTTATATTGAGAGAATGTTGCTAAAGCCCAGATTTTTAAATGTATCATATCCTTTTTAGCTAACCATATAGCACTTTTTCTTAATTCTTTTTTAAATAATTTTTTATCAAAACTCACTTTTTTAAGTATTTCTTTACTGAATTCTAACATGGCAAAAATGTTTTATATTATAATAACATATATTTATAATATTTATTGTGTTTCTCCCCAACGATAAGAATTGTTTTTTATTCCAGCTAGATTTAATATCCTATTTATTACAGTTTCGGCAAGTTCTGTAAAGTTTTTGGGATTACTATAAAATGAAGGAGTAGCGGGACATATTATCCCTCCACTTTCTGTAATTGTTTTCATGTTATTAATATGAATTAGATTATATGGAGTTTCTCTTAATACAATTATTAGTTTTCTTTTTTCTTTTAGAATTACATCAGCAGCTCTTGTTGTTAAATCATTTGATATTCCATTAGCTATTCTTCCCATTGTTCCTGTTGAGCAAGGACAAATAATCATTGTTGTATAATTCGAGGAACCAGAAGCAAAAGGAGCCATAAAATCATTTTTTTTGTAATAGGTAAATGGGATTTTCTGCCAATCTTTATTTTGTAATTCTGTTTCCCAGACAATTTTTGCGTTGTCTGACATTATTATTCCAACCTCTTCAATTTGATCTTTTAATTTTAATAATTTATCAAATAATACTTTTGCATATAAAGACCCGCTTGCTCCAGTTATAGCAACAATTATTTTATGTTTTTCTTTCATGTTATATTATAATAAATACTAATGCTGAGAACAGTATTATATTGACCTTTATTTAATCCCCATGTTGCATTAGAAATATGAGGCCGGATAGGAAGGATAGAATTACTGATTCTAGTGTTTAATATTATGTTATCTTTTAAGTAATAATTTACACCTGCAAATATACCAAAATCATATTTTTTGAAATCAGTTTCTATGTCTCTTAATCCATAATAATCATTTATTTTAGAACTTATAATAACTCCAGATAAGATACCTGTTTCTATATCAATGTTATTTTTTTGTTTTAGAATAATTCCAAATGGAATTTCAATATAAGAAAGGCTTATTTCCTGAATATTATCTTTATTGATATTTGGATTCCTACTTCCTTTCTGGATATAAGTTATTTCGAATTGTAGATTTAATTTATTATTTATCTTTCTTTTTGTGAAACCTCCAATTAAAAATCCTAATTTGTTAAATCCACCAAGCATATCTCCGGATACTTGACTAGTACTTAATCCTGCTATTAGACCGCCATTAAATTCTTGTGTATATGTTTTGTTTAAAGAGAATATTATACAAATTATTAAGAGAATATGTTGTTTCATTCTACCTTAAACTAATGCCAGCTCCTAAAGTAAATACTGGATAATCAGATATAGTGTAATTTGCTTGAAGAGCTAAAAGTGCAATATTAAATCTAATTCCTAAATTTGTTCTAAATGTAGTATTGTTTTCAAAATTAAACTCAGTTAATGCATCTACTGGAATATAATCATCATATATTCTATATTTTCCATCCACATAAAAAAATGTGTTGTTTGAATTATATCCAAAACCAATATATGGTGTGAACATTAACAATTTCTTTGATAGTAATAAATTTATTGTTGTTGCAGTTATATCAAGATTAGCTAAACTACCTTCTCCAGGTAGGATTTGATCTGGATCTATAAGTTGAATATTTGAACGAATTTTTGTATATCCTGCTTGAAAAGAAAGGTCAATAGGAATTTTATCTACGATAGGAAGCCATTGCAATAAATCATGCTTAATCCCAAATCCAATCATTCCAACTTTTCCAGATTTCCCAAAATTAATTTCAGGGATATATCTAACATCTATTTCTGTTCCTTTTATTAGACCAACCCCTGCTTGTAATATAGGCACAGGTAATACTGGTAAATTAATTCCTCCAGGAAGCTTAAGAGTTGTGTTAGTGCTATCTAATCCTAGAATATTAATTTCCTGTCCAGTATTATTTCCTAAAATAGTTGGAGATTCTTCTCCGCTAAACATAGTTCCTTGTACGATGTCATTTATATTGTAGTTTTTAACATCGTTATTGATTAATACAAAATTACCAGTAAGAGTAATGTCAAATCCACCTAACTTATGAGGTCTTGCTGTATTGTACCATCCATTATTTAAACCAGCTGCTAGACTGTTGCCAAGCGGAGATATATAGGCTTCTATCAATGCTCTTGCATCATTCTCTGCAATTTGACTATAAAGAGTTTTGTTAAAAAAAGAACTAATAATAATTATGTAAAATATTTTCTTCATAGGAATAGATTAGGGAATTAGATTTGCTTGTTCAACTTGTAGAATTTCATATGTTGTTGAGTTATAAATGTATGCTATGATTGACATATTATCTGCTTCCCAACCACCTGCATTTCCATTCCCATCCAATGCTATATTTTGAGAATAATTAATATTATATTGTTCTAATTCTTCAAGATTGTAATCTATATTTTTTGTAAGTGTTGTATTTGCAGTAAATTCATTTGAATTCCCAAATATATCATCATGTAGTACTGTTCTTAAGACATGATTATGCTGATAATCTTCTATCTCGTTTGCGCCATCTTTTTGCCAGTTAATAATATTATCTTCTGTTAAGCAAATAATAAGTTTATATTCTCCAGTAAAATCTTCTAATATTGTTGTTTCTATATTAATAGTTCCATTTGTTAAAGATGAGTTTACAGAGGATATATCAATCTTTATTTTAGGTGTTTTATTTAATTCGTTCTGGACTTGAGATAACCATTCATCTTTTCCAAGTCTATGATTATCATCAGGATAGCCAATTCTATTAACCATTCCTTTAGGTAGTGAAGTGATTTCAAATAAACTTTCCCATGCATCTCCCCATTGAGTACGAAAATCATATTGAAATTTTGGAGCTGCAGATTCTGGGTATGGCCTTGCAAATGATCTTACAACATGAATTGCTATTCCAATAATTTGATCTCCATACACATCGTGAATTGCTTCTAATTCTTTTGCTGCTTCCGGACAATTTTGACAAGTATGACCAGTAAAATCTTCTATTAAGATTTTCTTTTTTGTATTTGTGTTTGGATTTGTAAAATTATCATCTGACAAATAAGGACCTTCAATTGTTTCACATCCAAAGGATATAAGAGTAATTAGAATTATTGTTATTTTTTTCATTGTTTAAAAACTTGATGATATTGTTAAATTAAATCCATTAGAAGAAGGAACTTCTTTACATACTCCTCCAACACAAAATATTCCTGCTCTTTTTTTGCCATATCCAATAGCAATTCTATTGGCTCCTTTTAAATATCCTATATCTATATTTACATAATGTATTTGTTTATTTACATCTTTATTCCCCCAATTATACATATCTTGGATTGCAAAGAACCAGTTTGGAGAGATAGTATATTCAGCAAGTCCCATACTCCAAGAACCATCACCACCATCAGTTCTCAATTGTTGTAATTCCATTCTTAAAGTATGTTTTCTTTTAATTTTATATTCTACATCTGCTACAGCAATTAATGATTCTACAGTGCCATAAGTACCAGGTGTTTTTCCTTCTAAAACATCTTTATTATATGATTGTTTTGCAAGCACCATATTTAATTTCACTTTTCGATTGATTTTTTTGTAGACTTCTAAATTAATATCATTAAAGAAAAGTTCTGCATCTTTACTAAAGAATGATGGAGTATAATCATTATAATCATCTTTAAATGAGTTTCCTATAGATCTTATTACATCACCATTCTCATCTATTATGCTTCCTTGTTCTAATCCCTTAATATTAGAAACATTAAAATTAATTTTTGTCCCATATTTTCCACCAAATGTTGTTCCTTTTTTGAATTTATAGAATATATCTATTTGTGTTCCAAATTCTCCTTCTACTTGAGTTGAAGCAGGGTAAAGACCTAGTAAAGTATAAGCGTGCTGTTTAGTTAAAGTAGGAATATAATTTATTATATATTCTTTCTCTCTTGCTCTTTGTGATCTAAATTCCATATGATCAACTCTATGCATTTCTAAAGAAATACCTAATCCTTTTTTTGAATATGTAAGACTATTCATTATAGCAGAACCTTTGGCATAATTATTTATTCCTGATGATAATGATCCTACAGGGTCGTTAAGTTTAGTGGCAAATTCTCCATAATAATTTAGTCCATTATGAATAATATTTATTCTGCTACTATATGCTGCTACATTTTCTGGCAGATTATATATTGGATTATTATCTGCCTCAAACCTACTTATTATACCTTCACCTAATATAAATCGAGTTTTTGTTTTTAGATTAAATAGTTCATTAATATTTAATTGGATGTCTCCACCACGAATAATTCCTTCTGAATATGAAAAATACGTTCTACTTTTACCTATAAATGTTTTAAGGTTTATTCCTTTTATTAAATTGTATTTAATTTTAAATCCATCCATAGCATTATCTACACCAAGCCCTTTATTTTCATATGATCTAAAAATTAATCCGCTTCCAATCTGATCATAATAATTTCCTGCGGTAATTTCTAACCCATCAATAGAATATGTGGCATACCTAAAAGGAATCCCATTGCCTTTGTATTCATCATCAAAATCTAATAATGCATTTAAATAACTTTCATATCGAATTCCTGTTATAAAGTTGCCCTTAGAATAATTAAGATTTAAATATGCATTATTTAAAAGAATTTCATCAGCTGCTTCAGCTCCTATCTTAGGATCTTCACTGTAGGTTTGTAAATTTAAATCAAAATCACCATGAATTTCTGCTAGATTTCCTTGTGAAAATGACACTTGATACAATGTCATAAGGATAATTATAAGTGTAAATCTTTTCATATAGATTTATTCTGAAATTTTTTGTATTTCTTCATATAAATCATACTCATCCCCATCTACATATCCTTTATGTTGCCATACAATTTCTTGATTTTTATTTAATAAGAATGTATGAGGTACAGTAGATACGCCCATAGCTCTTTTTAAATCGCCATTAGGGTCTAAATAAATTTCATATTCCCAGTCAGAGGCATTGATAAATGGTGCTACTTTTGACATAGATCTACTGTCATCAATTGAGATGGCAATTAACTTTACACCTGTCTCATCTTGCCATTCTTCGTATATTTCTGCAATATTATTTAATTCTTTTTTACATGGTTTGCACCATGTTGCCCAGAAGCTGATAACTATTGGACCGTCCCCGTTTTCTATAGTTTTTATATTTATTGAATTGCCATCTGTTGTTTGTACATTAACTGATGGTAAAGTTCTATTTTGAGAAAAACATATAGAATTAAAGAGGAATATAGTTGAGATAATTAAAATTATTTTTTTCATTGATTTATTGTTTTTACAAATATACTGATATTTCTTTTTTTTATTTTATTTAAAAAAAAACCCTGACTAATCAGGGTTTTTAATTATATAATTAAATAGTCTTTATTTTTTAACAGATATTTTATTTACTATCATTCCATTTTTTGTGTTAATATTTAAAAAGTAAATACCATTACTTAATGAAGAAATATCAATTGTTTTTATACTATTAGATGATAAGACAGCTTTACCATAAATATCAATAATATTTAAAGAGATATAATCTCCCTCAATATTTAAAGTTTCTTTTGCAGGATTTGGATAAACTAATAAGTTTAAAGAAGTTTCTTCAACAGAAGTTACTCCACCTCCAACAGTTACCATCATACTATTAATACATCCATCTCCATTTTCAACTTCAACAGTATAAGTGCCTGCACTAAGATTATCAAATACATTTAATTGAGAAGAAGCCCCATCTAAGTAATATGTGTAAGGGCCAGTGCCTCCACTAACAACGGTAATTGTTATAGATCCATCACTTGTATTTGTTCCAGATTCATTTGTTGTAGCAGCTTGAAAATCAATTGGATCAGGCTCTGTTAAAGTAATAGATGCATAACCTGCACAACCATTTCCATCTGCATATTCAACTAAATATGTGCCTGCTGATAGGTTTGACAAATCTTCTGTTGTAGAACCGTTATTCCAAGAATAAGTATATGGAGGAGTTCCTCCGCTTATTGAAAGATCAATTGCTCCAGAGCCATCTCCAAAGCAGATTAAATCAGTAGCTATAGATGTGCTTGTTGGCGCAGACGAATTATCAATTCCTACACCAGCTAGATTGGTAGATGTACATCCATTAGCGTCCGTTACTGTACATGAGTACGCTCCACCAGCTAGATTAATAGCTGACATGGTTGTTTGTCCATTGTCCCATAAATAAGTATAAGGAGCTGAACCTCCCGAAACAGCCGTATTAGCAGTACCATCTTGTAAAGCACAAGTAGCTGGTGTAGTTGATGTGATTGCTAAATTAAGGCCTGAACAAGGGCTTGTTCCACTCACCTCAAAAGGAGTTAAATCTTCAGATGTTGTAAAATTCCAGTTAGAAACAATTATATTTCCATTAGCATCTTTTACCTCAAATCCTCCTCCAGCACTAGGATATATTCCATCTCCATATGAATCATACATGTTAAAAGTGTAGCATGCTCCAGCATCTAAATTAACAGTTACAGTTGGCTGAGCACTATTATTTGTTAGAACTCCATTTGACGCGATAATCACTCCATTATCATCTATAAGTTCCCAAGATGTTTCATTAGCATATTGATCAGTGGTAACATCAATAGTTGCATTTCCACTAGAAATACCACTAACAATCGTACCAAAACTTTGATTTACAAATGTTGCACTTTGACTATCATTAGATGTATTTTGGTCTGTATTACCATTTGGATTTGAAACACTTACATTTAATGTATTTGTAGCTGATCCTACATAATTATAATTTGATAAAGTGACAGTTGTTGCTTGTCCTGGGCCTAAATTCCCAACCCAAGGAAAAGTAAAAGGAGCTCCTCCATTAATACTGTACTCTATATCAAGAGTTGTTAAAGGAAGATTACCATAGTTTTTAATATCTGCTTTAATCCCTTTTGCAACTTCACTGCATATATTATCATCCGCACTTACACTTACTAAATATGCATCATAAGCATTTGGGAAAAGAAGGTCTGGATAAACCTCTGTTCCACTTAATATTTCTTGATTCCCTTCAGCCACAAATGCAATAACAGCTATATTAGTTGGATCAACAGCAACGCCGTTAATATCAGCAGGAATATTCCATGTATAAGAATTAGAATAAAAATCACCAGCAGAAATATTTGTTATAGGATCTCCCCATTGACCAGTAAGCATATGTCTTAGCATATGCTGATGGTTATAATTTCCGTTTGGCAGCATTGAGCCAGGGTTATTGCTTGCACCTCCAGTTTGCGGGCCTTCAATATTATTTTGAACAATAGCTACATTTAATTTGTTTGATGAAACAGTTTGAGATCCCGTGTAATATACCTCGACATCTACGGTTAGCGTATTTGTTCCCATATCTACATTGCTTTGAATCCCAACATTGACAGGGGAAGGTTCTCCAAGTATCTGATTTCCTGCTGCAGTCCAATCATTTCTACTCATCGCAGTCCCCCCATTTTGAGTCATTGAAAATAGATGCCTATTAACAGTACCAGCAGGGTATCCCGATAGATTGCTTTGGTTTGCTATTGCATCACCAAATATTGTTCTAAAATCTGTCCCTGGACCTTGAGGAGAAGCAAAACCTCCAGTATGTATATTTATTAAAAATACATCATTTGGATTTTGATCGTGCATCGTCTGACCTATTAGGTGCCCTGCAGGACACCAAACACAACTTATACCTGTAAATTCTTCTAAAATAACATTTTTATTTTCAGGTGTCGTGCTAACAAAAGTTTGAGCGTTTGTTAAAAAACACACTAAAGTAAAAATAATCAGTAAATTTTTTTTCATAATAATTGTTTTATTTGATTAAGTCACAAATATATATAAAAAACCAATAATTTCAGATATATTAAAATTCAACTTTTGTTTTTTTCTTCTTGTTATAATGATAATAAATTTTAGTATATTTGTATAAAACATTAAAAAATGAAGAAGATAATAATATTATTACTGATTTCAAGTGGGATATTGCATGCTCAAGATTTAGTTGTTACTGGTACTAATGCGTATCCTGGTGCAGATCCTTGTTTTCAAACACATGCTCCATTAACAATTAAAAATATTTCTAATAACACATTAAATGTGATTTGTTCAAAGAATACAATATCACAACCTGTAGGAGCAGAGAATTTTTTCTGTTGGGCAGGAGAATGTTATGGATCATCAACATTAGTTTCAGATGTGGTAAAAACATTAGCTCCTGGAGAAGGTAGTTTGCCAACAGATTTTAGCGGCTATTTTGATGCCTATTGCGATCCAGGCCATGGAGTTATAGAATATTGTTTTTATGATTCCACAGACAATAATATTATGTCTTGTTTTATAGTTGTTTATAATGGTGTGTTTACAGAAGTTATTGAAGAAAGTAATCAAATGTTCGTATATCCAAATCCTGCAAAAGAATATATTAATATCTATAATAATAAATATAATACAACAGTATCATTAATTGATATTTTGGGTAAGGAGATTAAGAATGTAAATTTTCAGAATGTATTGAATCATCAATTATATGTTGGAGACCTACATAGAGGAATATATTTTATTAATCTACTTAACGATAAAAATGAAGTATTAGAGATCCAGAAGATAATTATTAACTAATCTAGTTGTTATAACTTTGTAGAACCCTGCATTTATGTGGGGTTTTGTTTTTTATATTTGCTTTAAAATTCTAAATTAGTATGATAACACATATACAAGGAAAACTAATAGAGAAAACTCCTACATTTGTGATTGTAGATGTTCAAGGAGTAGGATATATAATCAAAATTTCACTACAGACTTTTTCTCAGATTGAAGGAGAGTTTTGTAAATTATATACTCATTTATCTATCAAGGAAGATTCACATACGCTTTTTGGCTTTTTTGATAAATCAGAAAGAGAGATGTTTAGAAGTTTAATTTCTGTTTCAGGAGTTGGTCCTAGTACAGCACAAGTTATTTTATCTACTTTTTCTAGTCAAGAGATTGTACAACATATCACTTCTGCTGATGTTCAAGCAGTCCAAAGTGTTAAAGGGATTGGAGCAAAAACTGCACAAAGAATAATTGTTGATTTAAAAGACAAAGTATCTAAAGGAATGGTTTCTTCTGATTTATTATTTGATAAGCTGGACAATGAAATCAAAAAAGAATCGTTATCTGCATTAATAGCATTAGGATTTGCTAAGAAAGATGCGGAAAGAAAAATTGATAAAGTTCTTAGTTTAAATCCTGAAATTAAAGGTGTAGAAGAATTAGTTAAGATTGCTTTAAGTCAGATGTAGAAATTACTTTGTTAAGAAATTGAGAAAATACTTTTATTATAATATTATAATATTTTTGTTATTTATTAGTTCAGGGGCTTTTGGACAAGTAGATACTTCATTAATAAATTCTAATAACTCGTTATTTCTTGATCTTCCTTCAAATTCAAACTCAAATATTATTTATAATCCTGAGACAGGGATATATCATATTCAAGACAGAATAGGCAAGGGAATAATATATAATTCTAGGTTTTTTAATTTTAAAGAATTTCAAAAATATAATACAAAAAAAACAATTCTTGATTATTGGAATCTTCGTTCTAACGAGAAAGAGATTAAACAAACAGGTTCTATCTGGGAACCAAAATTATATATACCAGGCAAAACTTTTGATAGAATATTTGGAGGAAATTCTGTAGATATTCGTCCTCAAGGTTCCTCTGAATTAATTTTTGGATTAAAAATAAACAGACTTGATAATCCATCATTACCTGAAGAACAAAGAAGAACAGTGTCATTTGATTTTCAAGAAAAGATACAAATGAATGTTATAGGTAAGATAGGAGATAAATTAAAACTAACAACTAATTTTAATACCGAGAGCACATGGGATTTTGAAAATCAAATGAAATTAGAATATACTGGTCAAGAAGATGAAATCATTAAAAAATTAGAGGTAGGAAATGTAAGTCTCCCTTTAAATGGAACGTTGATTACAGGTAGTCAGTCATTATTTGGCTTTAAGACTCAGATGCAATTTGGTAGAACCACTATAACAGGTATTTTGTCTCAGCAAAAAAGTACAGCCTCTGAGATTGAAGTAAGTGGAGGTGCACAAACATCAGAATTTGATGTCTATGCAGACCAATATGAAGCAAATAAGCATTATTTTTTGTCTCATTATTTTAAAGAAAATTATGATATTGCATTAGAAAATCTACCATTTATAAATTCTCCTATAAATATAAATAAGGTTGAAGTTTGGATTACAAATAAAACAGGATCTACTAATGAAACAAGAAATATTGTTTCATTTTTAGATCTTGGAGAAACAGGAGAAAACCTATATAATACACAATTTATTAATTCTAATGGTGGTAATTATCCTGATAATAATGCAGCAAATAATCTGTTTCAAACTTTGATAAACAGTTATTCTGGTATTAGAGATATAAATGAAGTTAATAATGTATTAGATCCTGCTATTGGTGCAGGATTTTTGAATGGACAAGATTATGAAAAGTTAGAAAGAGCTAGAAAATTGTCAGAATCAGAATATACAATTCATAATCAACTAGGTTATATTTCTTTAAATCAAGCATTAAATAATGATGAGGTTTTAGCTGTAGCTTTTCAATATACTATAGGCAATCAAACATTTCAAGTTGGAGAATTAAGCACAACAGGTCCAGATGCTCCTAGTGCTTTAATTGTGAAATTATTAAAAGGAACAAATTTCACTCCCAATTTGCCTAATTGGAATTTGATGATGAAGAATATATATGCAATTGGAGCATACCAAATGAGTAATAATGGTTTTATTTTAGATGTTGTTTATGAAAATACAGAAGAAACAGGTGCTATCACTAATTATTTAGGAGAAGGTAATTTGCAAGGCATACCATTATTAAAATTATTAAATCTTGATGATCTTAATCAACAAATGGACAATCAATCAGATGGATTATTTGATTTTATTGAAGGGGTTACAGCTAAGTCAGCAAATGGAAGAATAATATTTCCTGTTTTACAACCTTTTGGATCTTATTTAGCAAATCAGTTTGACAATAATGATTTAGCAGATAAATATTCTTATCAGGTGCTTTATGACTCTACACTTACTGTTGCTCAACAATATCCTGAATTAAATAAATTCAGATTAAAAGGAAGTTATCAATCTTCATCTGGGGCAGAAATTAGATTAAATGCTATGAATGTTCCTGAAGGATCTGTTACAGTTACTGCTGGATCTCAGAAATTAGTGGAGAATCAAGACTATACAGTTGATTATATGTTAGGTAGAGTAACAATAATTAATGAAGGTATTTTAAGTTCAGGAGTTCCCATTAAGATTGCATTAGAAAATAATTCTATGTTTGGGATTCAAAATAAAACATTAGTTGGCCTTCATGCTGATTATGAAATAAATAGAGATTTCTTAATTGGAGCAACTATGTTGAATTTAACGGAAAGACCTTATACTCAAAAGATTAATACAGGAGAAGAGCCTATTTCAAATACTATTTTAGGTTTTGATGGTAATTATCAAACGGAAGCAGCATGGATTACTAAATTAATTGATAAAATCCCTTTAATTGAAACAAAGGCAAAATCTCGTTTAATTGCAACTGCAGAATTTGCACATTTAATACCAGGTCATCATAAATCAGTTGGAAAAATGGGAGTGTCTTATATAGATGATTTTGAATCAAGCCGTACATCTATTGATATTAAAAATATGAGTGCTTGGAAAATTTCTTCAATACCTACAGGAGCTAATCAGAGTATGATTTTTCAATATCCATCAACAGAATTTTCAGGATTTAGTGAAAATTTAAAATATGGAGCTAAACGAGCAAAATTAGCTTGGTATATTATAGATCCTTTATTTTTTAGGAATACGTCCATTACACCTCCTAATATAAATCAGGTTTTA
>MDSZ01234239.1_pt1 | contig 20523 bp, 17 predicted proteins | sample 811201 | NCBI WGS metagenome assembly MDSZ01 (sample SAMN05326647, study PRJNA326480) | marine metagenome | isolation source: seawater | place: Indian Ocean: North | collected 2010 | reverse complement strand
GGACTGGAGGCGAAGGCAGAGGATTGACCAAAGGAGCAAGACAAGGGACAGCCGAAGCAGGAATCTTTCCGTGGCAATGCAATTCATCAGGGATCGAGGAGACTTGCCACCCCAGATCGAGCAAGAGGCCGCCTCCCTCTATAGGCACTCTGTGGAGAGAGGATTGGTCACAGGCAGAAGCATCAGGGGAGTCACGGCCGCCTGCGTCTACATCGCTGCTAGAGAGGCGAAGATTCCAAGGAAGATCGAGGATATCGGGGAGTCTTTCGATATGGTCTCGGATGTCGAAGTCAAGGAGCTAAAGAGGACTATTAGACTAGTCGCAAGGAATCTAGGAACCCACCACATTACCGGACCCGAGGAGTACTTCGAAAAGTTCCACTCCGACTTGGGGCTGCCCCCAGCTGTTCTGGGAGGGGCTAGGGAAATCTGGAGCCGGGTAAAGGATAACCTGTCATGGCAGGGGAAGAAACCATCGGGAATTGCAGGGGTTGTCCTATACTACGCATCGCAGAACAGCACCTCACCTAGGACTCAGAGCGAGGTCTGCTCTGTTTCAGGGATCAGCGAAGTAACACTCAGGGGCCTTCTGAAGATTCTTAACCAAATGATTGAATCTAAGTGAGCCCACGACAAATCAATATTGAGGGGCCCGTGGCAGAGCCCGGAGTGGCATTTGTGAAAATAGGAATAATTGGGCTCGGAGTTGTGGGAAGGGCCATCCTAGATGGCTTCAAAGACCATCATGAAGTTTTTACCCATGACATCGCCCTTGGGACCTCAATTTCGCAGGTGACTGAAAATGCAGATGTGGCATATATTGCCGTTCCCACGCCAACGAACGAGCAAACCGGCAAATGCGATACCAGCATTGTTCGTTCTGTTTTAGAAGGGTTACCAGATGGCTTCTCTGCCATAATCAAGAGCACTGTTGTCCCTGGGACTTCCCAAGGCTTCCACGATGAGTTTCCCAATCTGAGGATTGCCTGCTCTCCGGAGTTCCTAAGAGCAACCCGGGCAAGTGATGACTTCAAGGAGCAAGAAATCCTAGTAGCGGGAACTCATGACGAAGATCTGGCCAAATTGATTCTGAAGCATCACCTTGAATCGGGGATTATGCTGGACGGGGAATTCTTCCACGTCAGCCCGACTCAGGCGGAGATCGTCAAGTATGCAAAGAACTCTTTCTATGCCATTAAGGTTCTCTTCGGCAACCATTTCCAACGGATGGCTAATCATTACGATGAGGACTGGTCTACAATCAAGGAAATCATCACTCATCCACAAGAGCGTGGGATAGTAGATTCTCATTTGGACGAGTTTCCCGGGAAAATGGGATTCGGAGGGAGTTGCCTCCCGAAGGACACGATGGCAATAGCGTCAAAATTCCAAGAGTTGGGGATACGAGCAGACCTGTTCGAATCATTGGCAAGTGACAATGAGAGGCTAACTAGAGAAGTCAGTACCGATAGTCCGGATTCTTGAACGGGCCATCCACTGGGACATTGATGTATTCCGCCTGCTGTTCGGTGAGTTTTGTCAGTTTCGCACCGATCTTTGATAGGTGAAGTCTAGCAACCTCCTCGTCCAAATGCTTGGGCAGGATGTAGACCTTATTTTCGTAGGATTGCCTATTATTCCATAAGTCGATTTGGGCCAAGACCTGATTGGCAAAACTTGTCGACATAACGAAGCTGGGGTGCCCTGTGGCACACCCCAAGTTTACTAGTCTCCCTGATGCTAGGAGGTAAATGCTATTTCCATTAGGGAATGTGTATTTGTCTACTTGGGGTTTGATATTGAGATGGTCAATCTTACTGTTCTCCAGCCTTTCAACCTGAATTTCATTATCAAAGTGACCAATATTGCAAACAATTGCCTGATCTTTCATTGATTCCATGTGTTCTAGGGTGATGATATCCCTATTTCCAGTTGCAGTGACATAGATATCTGCTAATCCCAATGTATCTTCAATAGTCAAAACCTGGAATCCTTCCATTGATGCCTGTAAAGCGCAAATTGGATCTATTTCGGTAACAATGACCTTCGCCCCTTGGGACTTAAGTGCATGGGCAGATCCTTTGCCGACATCACCGTATCCGCATACTACTGCTGTCTTTCCGGATATCATTACGTCAGTAGCCCTTTTGATCCCATCAATCAGGGATTCTCGACACCCATACAGGTTATCGAATTTTGATTTTGTTACTGAGTCATTTACGTTTATAGAAGGGAAGAGAAGTTGTTCATTCTCGACCATCTGGTGAAGTCTATGTACGCCAGTAGTGGTCTCCTCAGATACTCCGAAGCACCCCTCTACAACTTTATGCCAGAATGTTGGCGACTCGTCGTGTACTCTCCTCAACAGATCCTTGATACACTGTTCTTCATGATTCTCTGAGGGAGTATCGACCCAATGACTTCCTTCCTCAAGTTCGAATCCCTTGTGTATCAACAGTGTTGCATCACCCCCATCATCAACTATCAATTGTGGCCCTTCGCCATTTGGATGACTCAAAGCGAGAAGTGTACATTCCCAGTATTCCTCTAGAGACATTCCCTTCCATGCGAAAACTGGAATTCCAGATTTGGCGATGGCTGCTGCAGCGTGATCTTGGGTTGAGAAAATATTGCAGCTCGCCCACCTAACATTTGCGCCTAGTTCGGTCAAAGTTTCAATTAGCACTGCAGTTTGAATGGTCATGTGGAGGGAACCGGTGATTCGGACACCATCAAGGGGCAAATCGTGAGAGTATTTCTTCCTTAAAGCCATCAATCCGGGCATCTCATGTTCAGCAATAGAAATCTCCTTTCTTCCAAATTCAGAGAGAGAAATGTCTGAGACGGCGTATTCATTGCTGTTGGTGTAGGACGTCCCCATTGTTGCCATGTGTTTGGCCCTCTAACTGCATGTAAGAAAGTTTGTAATATCAGATGACAATTCAGAAATATATGAAACTAAGTATGCCTCGGAGTAACTAACATACTTGACGAGATGACGAAATGAAGACGGAAGAATTCTCTAGTGGACAACTTGAATTTATCCAATCTGAATTCGATAGGCAGAGAGAAATGATTAGTCAATTGGGGAAAAATGAGTCTAGGGCTAACAGTGAACTAGAGGAAATTAAGGGCTCAATAAGTTACAAAATAGGAAGGGCATTGACTTTTCCCATAAGGAAGATTCTCAGAATCAATGGTAAGAGGCGCCGGAGCGGGACTAAACTAGATGACGAGAGTTTCGAAATCTTCCCAAAGTTGTTAATTTCTCCAGATCTAGTTCCCAAGTCCAGGGAGGAGTCATTTGGAAGATCTACAATTCAAGGATTTCTCATTCAAATGAGCAATAGCAGACAATCATCTAATGAAATACGAGATTTACTGCTGAGGAAGACGAAGGGTTTGAGCGAAGAAAACATCAAAGGTGGTGTTTTCTCAATTACAAGATATATTCTCTCTAATGCAGGTTTTAAGTCACATAGAAAATCCTTTTTTGTTGGTGCAATGAGATTCTTTGTTTTGAAGGAACAAAGTACTGCTTTGGAATATTACGAAGAGTTTGGAGGCATTATTAAGGATCAGAGAGCAGATGTAGAATACATAAAATTGATGATGAAAATGGGGGAAATGAAGAGGCCATTCCTTGTTCTTGGGGGGATCAATCAGTCATCATGGAAGAAGAGAACGCAAGAAACCCTCACCTCGCAGCTAGATTTACTTGAAAATGACTTTGACGGTGAAGTGTATTTTGGAGAAGTGGCTGTAAAGGAGTCTGGAAATGTACTATATTGCGCTTCACAGTGTCAACCTTACACTACCAATGGATATGCAATAAGAACTCATGAGATAGCCAAATCAATTAGAGAAAGGGGGAGGAAAATTACTGTTTGTGCCCGGCATGGATACCCCATTGATAGGGAAGATTTCCAAGGTGTCTTCAGTAATGAAGAAATAGTGATAGACGATATCCCATATAAGTTCAATATCAGCAGCAAAGGAAGTATGGAGCCCGATATAAATTACAATAAAGTGTTCAATTTCAGTTCCTTTTCTGAATACCAAGATGTTTACTCATCTACTCTATTTAGCCAGGCTATTATGTATCGACCCGAAATAATACATGCAGCATCAAACTTCGTAGTTGGAATGGCAGCAGTTAATGTTGCTAAAGCCATGGGAATACCTTCAATTTACGAAATTAGAGGTTTCTGGCATGAGACGCAAGCTTCGAAAAGATTTGGGTACATGGGTTCTGATCACTACAACCTTTCTGAGTCAATGGAAGTTGAGGTCGCGAAAAGAGCGGATCATGTATTAACAATAACTAAGTCGATATCCGATATTCTTATCGAATACGGTATCGATGAAGGAAAAATTAGTGTTCTTCCGAATTGTGTTGACCCATCTAAGTTCGAACCTATGCAAAGGGACATCTTGTTAGAAGAAAAATATGAGTTGTTTGACAAGGTCGTAATCGGTTACATTGGGTCATTTGTTGAGTATGAGGGTTTGGACATATTATTCAAAGCGATTTCAAAGGTAAAGGATAGTTTGGGAGAATATCTCAAAGTACTAATGGTGGGAGATGGACCGGAAATGGAGAATCTGGAGAAAATGTCCAAAGAGTTAGGGATTTCAGAACTGGTGACCTTTACCGGGAGAATCCCTCATCATGAAGTTGCGAGGCATTATTCTGTTATTGATATCACACCCTTTCCCCGTAAAGGGAGGAGAGTCTGCGAAATAGTTTCTCCACTCAAACCGTTTGAGGCCTTGGCTATGGGGAAGACAGTAATAGTTTCAAACGTGGGCGCTCTTAGCGAAATTATAACTCATGGCGAAACTGGGCTAGTCCATAAAAAGGACGATGCAGCGAGTCTTTCGGAATGTATTGCAGAATTGGTGCTCGATCACAAAGTTAGAGAAAAGTTGAGCAATGGTGGCAGAGATTGGGTAATCAAAAACAGGACATGGGAAATGGCCGGTGGAATAATCGAAGAGGCCTATCAAAAAATAATTGATCAGTAGGATGTGAGTGAAAAATTGAGGGTGTTGATACAAAATAAATCTGTTTCACAGATAGATGATTTAACATCAGAACAAAGGCGACTAAACCGCGAAAGAGTTATTTTTATCGTTAGAAATAAATTTAGGAAGGTATCGGGAAAAAGGTTTCTTGGACCTTTATGGTTGATTCTAGATCCTTTGATTTATTCATTGATATATTTATTCGTTTTCACAGTTGTGCGTGCTAAAATTGAGGCCAGTAGTATCTTCATTGGCGTCACCCTTTACAGAGTTTTACAATCTTCACTAATGTCTGGAACAAGGTCTCTTTCAGATTCAAATGGTGGACTAAGGTGTGAGAGGGTCAATTCCTCAGTAATGCTCCAAGCAAATATTGGCCACCTTTTCTTGGATATTGTTCTCCAAACTTTACCTACGGCAATAATCTTGATTCTAGGTCTTGATGTTTTGTTGGTCGGGGGGTTGATCTATTTGATTGCAGCTCAACTAATGGGATTGTTATTTTTCGGGCTAGGGATGTCAGTCTCGGGTCTTGTGAGTAAAATCCCCGATCTCCAAATAATGCTCAGATATGGTTTAATGGTTGGATTCTACACCTCTCCGGCAATGATACCTATGTACAAGATGGCAGGTTTACACTATTCTGCAAATGAGTACAATCCATTTTCATATTTTGCTGAGTTTGTTAGGTACTATTGCCAGCTCGACTCTGTCTTCCTCGAACTCAATTCGGGGGTATTTGCATTTTTCCTGTCTTCACTAGCGCTATTAACCATCAACGGATTTAGAAAATATGACACATTAAGATGGAGGGTGAGTGCATGGTCGTGACGGGTCCTGCAATTAGTGTGAAAAATCTCGAAATGGAATTCAAAGAGCATGTGCGAGAAGGTTTCCTTTCATTAATCAAAACTAAACGTCATGTGGCACTTAAGAGAATAAGTGTTGAAGTAGAAAATGGAGATAGATTGGCGGTTATTGGCAGGAACGGATCGGGCAAATCAACACTGCTGCGCTGTATCGCAGGATTTCATAAACCAAGATCTGGCACAGTTGAAACCAGGGGCAGAGTTATTCTGTTAGCTGGAACAGATCCTGGTTTCAATTCCCAACTCACCGGAAGGGAGAATGTAATGGAAATGGCAGGTGCATATGGCGTCTCACTTGCGAAAAGGTCAGAGTTTGTTGAGTCGGTAAAGGGATTTACAGAATTGAGTGATGATTTCGAAAGAAAATATGGTAACTACTCCTCGGGCATGAAAGGAAAGTTAGGTTTCGGATTCGTCTCCAGTATCGAAACTGATGTATTGTTAATTGACGAGACGTTTGGATCTGGAGATTTAGATTTCAAAGAGAAGGCAAAGTTGCGGATGGGTGAATTTATCGACGATGCGGGCACAGTAGTAATGTGTACGCACTCACTAGCTCTAGCATCTGAAATTTGCAATAGAGCAATAGTTTTAGAAAACGGGTTCATTGCTTTTGATGGAGAAATCGAGGAAGGTTTGAGATTCTACAAGTCCCTTAATAGGGAAATAGTAAATTGGATAGAATTTCCTTATTCAGAAATAAAGATGCGCGATGGGGAAATTTCATTCAACTTCAAGGATGAGTTTAATTTGGACGAAGATATCAGATTGGTAATACATGATAGCGGGATAAACGATTTCATGCTTATCGAAGTTATTCCCGCCGGGATATCCTTTCAATTGAAAGAGTCCAATCTTAGTAGCGAATCCGTGTATAAATTCAAAATTCAGCAGAAGAGGTTAGGGCGCTGGTATGATGCCTCAAAATATGTGGAAATCCTCAGAAGATAGTGGTCTGAAATCTTCTTCTCAAAAATTGATTGTTCGAATTTGACGAACCGAATCAGTCAAGTCAGATACTTGTAGAGGTTCGCATGGGGCGAGGCGCGCCCGGGTTATGGGGTTAATAATGGAAGAAGATAGACCAATAATACTGGTTGTTGGTGCCCGGCCTAATTTCATGAAAATAGCGCCACTATATGCCGAATTGGAAAGACGGGGGGTCAATCAAATTCTTTTGCATACAGGACAACACTATGACGAAAAGATGAGTAGAGTATTCTTTGACGATCTGGGTCTGCCAGAGCCCGACATATACTTGGGAGTAGGGTCTGGATCGCATTCTGAGCAAACAGCCAAGGTGATGGTTGAATTCGAAAAAATCTGTATTGATAAAGATCCGGAGTTAGTAGTAGTGGTTGGAGATGTCAACTCCACTCTGGGGTGCACCTTGGTTTCGGCCAAAATGAATATTAAATCTGCACATATTGAAGCCGGTTTGAGATCGGGGGACATGAAAATGCCTGAGGAAGTAAATAGGATTGTAACTGACGCCTTAGCGGATATCCTCCTGACTCCTTCCGTTGATGCGGACAAAAATCTAATTTCTGAGGGTAGAAATGTGGATGACATCTATTTCGTTGGGAACATCATGATTGATTCCTTGATTAACGGGCTAGAAAAGATATCAGAAAGCGATATATTAGGAGAAATAGGAATTCTAAAGGGGGAATACGGGGTAATAACGCTCCACAGACCTTCTAACGTTGACAACTTTGAAACACTGGAACAGATTATCTCAGCTTTGGAGGAAATCAGCGAGGAAAAAAAACTGGTTTTTCCAGTTCATCCAAGGACAAATAATAGTTTAGAGAAAATGGGCCTCAAATCAAGGTTGGAAGAAAATCCAAACATCATCTTGACCCCACCACTAGGATACCTAGACTTTATGTCATTAATCTTTAATTCTGGAATTGTATTGACTGACTCTGGGGGACTTCAGGAAGAGACGACCTACTTGGGAATTACCTGTTTGACTCTGAGAGACTCTACGGAGAGGCCTATCACGGTCACAGAGGGTACGAATATAATTGTGGGGTCAAATAAACAAAGCATTATCATGGCTTTCAGAGAATCTATGGAGAAATCTAATTCTGAAAAAAAATCGATAAAATATTGGGATGGGAAAACTGCTTCAAGAATAGCTGATGTGATTACTAAGGGGCGATTATGATGGATTATCCATTGAGCGAAGATATTCAGGATTGCCTGGACGTATATAGAGAGGTTGGATTGATTAGAAGTTCCCTGATAACAATGGGAGTAGACCCCGATAAACCGGGAGACCCAGTTTCTGATGCGCAAAATCATATTTCTAATTCTTTGCTGGACGTTCCAAAGGCGGTTTACCTAGCAGAAAGCACGAATGCCAGAAGTTCTGATTTGGTGAAAAACGCGGAAAAAATATTGTCTTCTGGATATCTAACTCACGGAGTCAGAATGCACCTTGAGTCTCCTGTAAATTGGGATGGCTTCAGAACGCAAAATAGGAGTGTTAGATACAAGATCCAATCCCTGATAGTTTGTGATAGCGTTCTAAGGGCAGACTCATCAAAACGAGAAAGAAGGTGGTATGAACCGTCTCTAAAGTATATTGAAGACTGGGTTTCTAACTACATAGTTGGCGAGGAGACAGATCAATACCAATGGTATGACATGGCAGTCGGTCTTAGGGCTGCAAAATTGGCATACATCATAAGGAGGGCTATCGAAGAGGGCGAGGGATATCGCTTAATTGCTCCAATGATTGTAGCTGCAGACATCCATGTACAAGAGTTGATGAGAGTCGAAAAGATAGCATTGCATTCAAATCATGGGCTTTTTCAGATGTCCGGACTATTGTCTCTGGGGAGGTTACTACCATTTCTGTCAAGATCGGAGGAAGCGGTGCAGTTTGCGAAAGAGAAGATTCTTTTCATGCTAGATAGTCAATTCGCTGGCGATGGATTGCACAAAGAGCATTCTCCAATTTACCACATGTACATTACCAATTATGTATATTCAATTCAGAGATCCAATTTCTTAGAAGATGTGAAGGAATTTGGAATCATTTCTCAAAGGGCTAAAGATGCAGCATCTTGGATGATTCAGCCAAATGGGACTGTTCTGCCCTTTGGAGACTCCCCTCCCTCTCAAGTAACCAGGAAGGCCGATTTTCCTGTAAATATGGAAAATGGAAAGCCATCGCCTCCTTTTGGGTTCAAGTATTTTCAAGAAGGTGGGCTTGTAGTCAACTCCTCACCCGATAAGGATGGCAATCCTGATGAATATCTTGCTTTTACGGGAAGTTTCTTCTCGAGACAACACAAACATAGTGACGACATGGGGATTCAATTCTTCACGGGGGGAAAGGGAGTCCTAACAGATGCTGGATTTTTTGCGTACCTCTATGAACAAGACGAGAGGATTTTCGTAGAGTCCACCAGGGCACATAATTGTCTAGAGATTGACGGTTACGATTATTCCAGATTCAACACAGATATTTTTGGCAATTGTATTGACTTCGCTGAGAAAATTGGAGACTGTGCATTCATACAAGGTTCCGTGAATAGGAGTAGATTGGTTCCGCCGGATATCCCTTACAACCAGGTTAAGGACTGGCATTGTGAACCCTGCCAAATAAAACAAAAAAGGTCGGTTTTTCACTTGCCTAGCAAATTCTTGATAATTATTGACGAAATAACTTCAATGAAGAATAGAAAGTATACTCAGTGGTTTAATCTCACGCCGGGACTCTCGGCTTTAATGGGGAAGGAAGAAATTGTAATCAGGGACTCAAATGAAGTTCTATGCGTAATGAGGAGTTTTCAGAAGGGCCGAATAAATGCTGTCTCGGTGAATGGTCAAGAAGAGCCGAGGCTGCAGGGTTGGTTCAGTCCAAATGGAAATATCCTGGAAAAGATTGATTCGATCGGTATAGAAGGTTTTGGAAAATCTGCAATAATTGGGACCATGATAGATTTGGAATTTGAAAAAACTCCGAAGATTTCACTCAATGTTGGTTCAAAGGGGAATTATCTGAAAGCAGTGGTGGATAGAAAGGGGAAAAAGTATGAGATGGTAATTAGGAAAAAATCATCCCAAGTTTCTCTTGGGTTTATCGAGGATGGAGAGATTACAGAGAAGGATATCAAAGAGTGAATATCTGAAATTCCTTCTTATTCGGGTCAAATTCTGATCGTTTGTTTATTTGTCCTTTTTCTTGAAATAGAATTTTATTCCTTCTAATCCGTCTGCCTCTGCAACTGAAACTAGTTCCCACCCCTTTGAACCGTAATCATTGAGAATACCGCCCTTGGCGGCTTCCATCATCTTCTTTCCCTTTGCATTCCACATATTTCTTGGAAGAGAAGTCATGTCTTTCTTCTTAGTGTGAACATTAACTAAAACCCCATTCTCAGAAATCTTCCTGCCCTTATTTTCCAAATGTACTACTAGGTGGCTCCAAGTTACCATGACTAACGCTGAGAAAGAGCGTATTTAATCCCACCTCCACGTAAACGATGTTAAGAAGATTATATTTTCAGTATTCGTTCAAAATAATGATTATCACTTGTCTCTTACGAATGTCATGGGAGCAATGGAGGGACAGCAAAAGCGGAATCCGATTGTAATGCATACCCTAGCTAAGAGTTTTCCCTCCTTGAATGGATACACCGTCAGAAGTCATGAGTTGTTGTTGGCCCAGAATAACTCAGATAGAGTTACTTCTTTTGCATTGACCTCACCCTACTATTCGGGAATATACGAAAGTGATGACGACGTCAACATCGACGGAGTAGAATATCTAAGAACTCCAATTCATCGTTCTGTGAAAGGGAAAGCGGAATCAAAATTACGTACTAATGGAATCGAAAAAACAAGGATTCGTGGAATTTTAGGAACTATCTATTCGCCTATTCGATTATTTCTTTCTTTATATCGGGAATCTGTCCTAATGAAGAAGTATCAGAGAAGAATAGAGTTGGTGATAAGAGAAAGGGATCCGTGTATTGTCCACGCACATACCCCATTTAAGGTAGGCATACCATCTATGAAAGCGGCGAGAAAATTTGGAAAACCGTTCGTATATGAGGCAAGAGGAGTGTGGGAAGAGTCTGCGATAGCCAGGGGGAACTTTTCTCGTTGGAGTCCCAGATACTGGAGATTCAGGTTAATGGAAAAAAGAACGATGAAAAATGCAGATTTAGTTTATTGTATCTCGAAGGAACTGAGGGCAGAATTGATTTCGAGGGGAGTCGATAGGAACAAGATTTTCGTAATTAAGAATGGAGCACCTAGTAGATACCTGGAAGACTTGGAGAGTGCCGAATACACCGGGGAAAATAACTCAGAGATTGAAATTTTTGAGGAATTGGGTAAGAGGGGGGGCATTATTGGATACACTGGTTCAATTCAGAGGTATGAGGGTTTGGAGTTACTTTCTGGAGCTATTAAGAATGTGGTCGAAAACGGTGTAGATTTGTCATTATTGATAATCTCAAACGAGGAAGATGTAACCCGATTAAGGAGATATTGTGAAGATTTAGGAATGGGCGATTATACTCACATCATTGGTCCTGTTCCAAGAAGTGAAATTAGGAAATATTTCGAACTAATGGATGTCTTTGTTGTTCCCAGATTGAATGAGTCGAAGATGTCTGAGCTGGTTACTCCGATGAAGCAGATGGAGCCACTAGCACTTGGAATTCCCCTATTGATCAGTGATATTCCTGCAATTAGGGGAATAATCGGAAATGACACTGCAACTTTTTTTGAACCGGGAAATATGGAAGACTTATCTGAGAAAATAAGTATGCTGATTTCTGGAGATGGGCGCATAAAGATGAAAGCTGAAAATGGTATTGAGTGGATTAGAAATGAAGGTACATGGGATATTTCTGCCGAGAAATCTATTGATTTATATCGTCATCTGATTGATCTTGGGAATAAATAGACAAAGGGAAACCAGTGCCATTATACTCCCAACCAAGTTCATTCATTGATTCGGGAGATAGTGCCCTCCGTCCATCATATATTAGGGGGGTATTGCACCTTTGGAGTAGTTGAGACCAGTTAATTTCCAAGCATTTAGAATGGGCTGTGGCTAGGATGACAATATCATATCCAGATCCTTCCAATGGATCTGAGTTTTTTCGTGCCCACCCGGGAAGAAGGGACTCTTCAACATGGGGGTCCCAAATTTCAACTTGGGCTCCGAAATTAGAAAGGTTATGGCTTAATTCTAGAACAGGAGTCTCCCGTACGTCTCCAGTTTCTGGTTTGTATGAATAGCCCAGAATTAGTGCTTTTGGCGAATTTAATCCGCGCTTCTGAGTAAGTGAAATAATTTCTCTAGCCGAGATTAACGGCATAGATTCGTTCATCCCCCTGGCTGCTGAACTAATTTGTGACCTTTTGCCGATTCTTTCTGACAAATCGATGTAGTAGTATGGATCGACGGGGATACAGTGACCACCCACCCCAATTCCAGGAGTATGCCGATGGAAATTCCATTTAGTTGCCGCAGCAGAAAGTACTTTTTCCACATCAACACCAATTCTTGGCAAGATGGTGGCAAGTTCGTTTACGAATGCAATATCGATATCACGTTGAACATTTTCAACTAGTTTAGCAGCTTCTGCTACTTCAATTGTACCAACATAGGAAGAGTTGGCAGAAGTAATGTGAGAATATACGTCGGCAAGATATTGTCCGATATCGGAATCATCACAACCGATAATCCTGTCGACGGACCCGGCAGAATGTAGCGGGTCTCCAGGGTTTATTCTTTCTGGCGAATATGCAATTTGAACTTGACCTCCTATTTTTATATCTAAATCGGAACATATTTTCCCAAACACATTTCTAGTTACTCCCGGGTAGACGGTGCTCTCAAGGACAACGATGGTCCTTTTTCTGGTATCGATTGATTCCAAAACGCTCCTTGAAGCAGATTTAACGTAAGAAAGATCAGGAGTCTTGTCATTATTGACGGGCGTAGGGACAGTGATGAGGACAATGTCTGATTTAGAGATTGCTAAACCAAAGTCTGTGAAAACCTCCCACCTGGGATCATCGACTGGGATTGAAAAGGTGACTCCTTCGTCGACAAAGGGAGGTTCTCCTGAGCATATTGAGTCGACCGTCCTTTGCGATACATCTACGCCCCTGACATGAAATCCTGCCTCATGAAAGGCAAGAGCTGTTGGAAGGCCTACGTATCCCAGGCCAACTATTGCTATGTTAGTCTTATTTACATCAATTCCCATTGTCATTTCGAAAACCTGCTAGTAATTAATTGGGGGGTGGTCCGGTTTGTCCAGTTTTTTGAGTATCACTCTTGAACATAAGTCTCCTTTTCTGCTTCTTTCTGAGGAATTCAGAAACATCTGGGTCGCAAGAAGGGGGAAATCTCGACAAAAACGCAGTGACATATCCCACAAACATTGCAACCCCGCCGATAATTGCTGGTTTTCTTGCCATCCTATGAATCGATCTTGCAAAGATGTACGCAGGAAGATACCTCATGCAATATGAGAATTGACCGGTCTCGAAACATCCCTTAATCGGGCCGTAATAAGCTCCAGTTCTTCTAAAATGCCTAACCTCTATTTGAGAGAAATTCTTAGTTTTCCACCCATGCATCTGAGCCTTGATGTTGTCAATCCCATCCCAACCATCGACTTCCCCAATTCCCCCGATATCTTCGTAGCATTGCCTCCTGTAAGTCTTTAGTGCACCTCTTGTGTGATCGGCAGAAACCTTCTCAGGCACCTTTCTTCCCCTCTCCATAACATAGCAAGAGCCGCTAGCTATGCCAAGTTCGTGCGATTCTCCGAATTCTGAAAATATGGACTCAAAATAATCAACTGGCAATTCCACATCGGAGTCAATTTTTGACAGGAAGTTCCAATCAAGAGGAGATTGAGAAATGCCAAAATTCACTATTCTTGCTATCTGCGCGCCTCTCTTCCAAGAAGTATCATCATTGATCCGATGGATAGATATCCAATCAAAACCTTGAGTTAATTCTTCTAGTTCCCTGAAGCCAACATCGGAATAATTATGCAACACGATTATCCATGAGTCGGGTTGTACGGTTTGCTCAGTCATAGACTTAACCAAGTTTCTAATCAATGAAACTTTGTCACGGCAAGGAGTAACTACGACGTGCACACATTTCCCTCACTGAGATGATGGATAACCATCCCGTCATGCATATGTATTTGGAATGATTGGAGGGCCCGTGGATGAAATCACTGATGTTCAATTGTTAATCCAATTTGCGCTTTCAATAATCATGATAATGCCGGCCTTATACTGGTTCAAGATGCGTGAAGAAATATTTGAAGGAAGTCCTGAGAAAAATTCAGAAAAGAACGACTTGAAAATTCACATCATCCTCCCGATGCGCAATGAAATAACAAATGTGGAAAGGAAAATATCATCCATAATTTCTGAGATATTGCCATACAAATCCGTTTTTCTAACAGTTGCAGACTCCAGTTCCAGCGATGGGACAATATCAGTTGCAGAGAGCTTACTGAGGTCTTCCGATCTGGAAGACTACAGATGGGGCATTGAGAATTTTGAAATGCGGGGAAAGAATATTGCACTAAATGGTGTTATTGAGAAGAATGAGGCAGATATTTTTGTTATGTCCGATGCAGATGCAAATGTTTCTCCAGGATGGTTACGGATCATATTATCTAGGTTGTCTGAGAAAGATATTGGAGTTGTATCTGGAATAGAAGCGGAAAATAGTTATGGATCTGATTTCAACTCATACTATCGGAGAAAGTCAAATTGGCTTAGGATAATGGAATCCAGATTGGATTCCACCCCCATTTTAGAAGGCAGCATTCTGGCTTGGAAGGCTGAGTCAGTTGGTTCGTTCAGATTCGACGAAAGGGTAAATGCCGATGACGCACAAATTGGCCTGCATTCCATAAAGTGCGGCCATAGATCAATTGTCGATCCAAGAATTATATTCGAAGATTTCGGAAGTGAGAAAAGGACTTTTCGGGAGTCCATCAGGAGAGCGCAGGGCCTTTCCATCGCACTAATGAGTAATTTAGACTTGGCAATTATGAAGGGCAGGGGATTTGCAAGGAGTGCTATTTTTAATGCCGTAGTGTTGTACATCTTTTTCCCATGGTCTGCTCTTTTCTTTGTAATTAATGCATTAATTGCATTCCTCAATGACCCCATTATTGATCATTCTTGGGAGTTTTACTCGATTACCTCAGTATTGATAGTAAGCATGATGCCCCAGGGGAGATCTCTAATTATCGGTTCGACAATTTCTATCATTGCACATCTGCAAGCAATTATTGGCAGGAAATACAGCAAATGGGAGCCTTATAGATAGTTCAGATAACGGTAACTGACTTGGCAAGATTCCTTGGTCTATCGACGTTTATCCCTTTCTCGACCCCTACGTGATAGGCAAGAAGTTGGATGGGTATTATATTGACAAACGGAGAAAGACAGGGGTGAGTGGAAGGGGTCTGTATCAAGATATCAGCCAATTCGATCAAAGGCCCCTCATTATCGGTAATTAGGATAATTTTCGCCCCTCTGGCCTTGCACTCTCTGATACTTGACTCCATCAGATTTAATTTTGAGTCCGAGGGGACGATTGCGATCACAGGTGAATCCTCCGATAAAAGTGCGATTGGGCCGTGCTTCAGTTCCCCCCCTGGCAACGATAAACATGGGATATACGAGATTTCCATCATCTTTAATGCACCTTCCTTGGCAATATAAGAAGAAAGGCCTCCCCTGCCGATGAAAATCGGCGGATCTGAGTCCAGAATTAGACGAGTCGCTCTTTTTATTGAGTCGTCTATGTCCAGTATTTGACTTGATATTGTATTTGGAATTCTTCTTAGTTCCTTTACGATTTCTTTTCGCTCGCTATTTTGGATGTTGGAGATTGTTAGGGCAAAAATCAGACCAGCTGCTACCATATTTGAGAAGGCTTTCGTGGAAGCCACGGCGAATTCGGGGCCAGCATGAAGGTATGCCCCATTTCCTGCAAATCTGGCCATTGTTGAACCTATTACATTACATATTGAACTAATGTGACTGCCGAATTTTTTCGCAGCAAAAAGGGCATCCATAGTGTCTTTTGTTTCTCCGGATTGGGAAACCCCAATTGTAAGAGTCTTGGGGGAGCAGACCGACTTTGCAGGGAATTCACTGGCTATGAAGGCCTCAGACCGGACGGATGTTAATTCTCTAATGTATGAGGAGATTATTTCTGAAGCATAATAAGCAGTCCCACAAGCTACGATGTTTATTCGGTCTAGTTTCCTGATTTCATCAGGAGATAATGAGAATCCGCTTAGTTCTGCACTTAGTCCATCGGCACTTATCCTGCCACTAAGGACATTGGACAAAGAGGTCGGTTGATCATGTATCTCCTTAAGCATCATGTGTGGGAAATTACCCGGATCCTCTTCGTCATAGATGCCCTCCAATATCTCAAATTCTGGAATTTCTGAGTCTATTAAGCCATGAATACCATTCATATCAAGGAGGAAGTTGTCGCCGTCTTTCATGTAAGCTACTTCTGAACAAGCGCCGTAGAATGGTTGGACATCGGAAGAAACTGAGATGGACCCTTCCCCTCTCCCAATTACTAGGGGTGCCCCCTTTCTAGAGACAAGTATCCCATCTAAACCAGTAGCTATGGCTGCTATGGCCCATGAGCCTTCGAGTTTGGAAATCACCGCGGAGAATGCGTCCAAAAAGGTAGAGTCGTCTGATTGAGACTTTAACTCATGATCTAAGAGGTGAACTATCACCTCGGTATCCGTCTCAGAGGAGAGTTTGTAGCCCAAATTAGAAACCCGAGAGGAAAGTTCTACAGAATTCTCGATAATCCCATTATGTACAATTGTAATCTTTCCGTCTTCGCTGCTGTGTGGGTGGGCGTTTTCGTCAGTCACCCCCCCGTGAGTAGCCCATCTTGTGTGGCCAATTGATATCCTTGAGCCGTCGAATCTACCGTTTGCCTTGTTTACCAGATCAGAGACATATCCTGTGGTCCGCTCAGTTTCAATTTGGATGTCAGAATCTGAGAAGATGGCTGCAAGGCCGGCTGAGTCATATCCTCTGTATTCTAGTTTCCTTAGGCCATCGAGAACCTTGCCTGCAGCTTCTTCAGCTATACAACCATAAATGCCACACATTGCTTGAACGGAGGACCGAGCGTATTTCAAAGCGACCCAGAATTGAGAAGCCAAATATCCGATGCCGTCATTTGGGAAGTGGTCGAGGCCAGAAAACAGTTATCGGCCCTCGCCTGACCCTTTGATTAATGAGTTTGCTAAACGAGTTGTTTCCAGGGATTCAGGATAATGAATGGAGCGGAATTCCCCAGTGGGAAGATGAGGCCAGCCCCTGGGAGTTGCTAGCTAATGGAGACTATGGATTAATTTCCCAGATTTTGGAATTAACTGGGGGAGGGAGTTTCATACACCCTGATGCGGTTATTGGAGAATTTGTCAGAATTGAAGGACCTTGTTTCATCGGTGCTAAAGCGGAAATCAGACACTCCGCATTCCTTAGGAAAGGAAGTTGGATATGCGATGGAGCGGTAGTTGGACACTCTACTGAAGTGAAAAACTCAATTCTTCTTCCCGGTGCGAAGGCCCCCCACTTCAACTATGTCGGAGACTCAATCATAGGAATGGAAGCAAATCTAGGAGCGGGGGCCAAACTTTCGAATGTCAGAAATGACCGAGGAGAAATCTTTCTAACCATAGGTGAGGGGGAAAGAGTCGGTTCGGGGCTTTCGAAGCTTGGAGCTTTGATTGGGGACAAAAGTCAGTTGGGATGTAATGTAGTTACCAACCCCGGGACGATAATGTATCCCGGATCGATGATTCGGCCTAATGAGACAGTCGGTGGGCGTGTAGAAATCAAGTCCTAATTATCCTCATTAAGATTATGAGGCCATCAGTCAGTGACCTAAGTTTGCTGGTCCCCCCCTTTCTTTGGCTCCAGTCAACCTGAATCTCGGTGTGGTTTAGCCGGTTCCTTCGGGCAAGTCCGGCAATTTCGGCCTCCAAATCAAAGCCTGATGACTGAATTTTCAATTTCATTAGTGATTCCTGACTAAAACCCCAGAGGCCAGTACAAAGATCGGATATTCTCCTACCGTTTCTAATGCTAGAAATCAAAGACAGGGCCTTGTTTCCAAAGTTGTGTAGACGTGACATTCCCTCGGGCCTGCCACCGTTCGAAACAAATCTAGATCCAGAAACAATGTCGGAACCGTTGACGATAGAATCCAGAATTTTTTTCACAGAGTCAAATGAGTATGAACCATCTGCATCCAAGAAAACCACCAGAGGGGTTGGATTTGTCTTCCACTCATCTATTGCCTGTTTTACAGCTTCTCCTTTCCCTGTAGTTTCTTTTTGATCGATGATATTGTCAGATATCTTTGAAGCAATGACCTTCGAAGAGTCACTTGTTCGAAAATCTATCACAAAAATGAATTTGATTTTGTAATACTCCCTAATTGAGGAGTAATTGAAATCATCTAGTAAGAAAATTAGGCCTTCTTCTTCGTCCTTTACAGGAACAATGATGGTGGCTTCTTCCACAATCTCCGGATGGCATTCGGCTTTTCACTTTACCACCTTTATAGGTTTGAGATTTTTCGGAAATAGCGCTTTCTTGAAAGGCCCAAACATCGCGGGGCAGCCATGACAGATGTACGTGACGCTATTATTCTGGCTGGTGGCATTGGAACAAGGATGCTGCCTGCAAGCTTATTTGCGCCAAAAGAGGTTCTTCCTCTGGTCGACACCCCTATCATAAATCACCTAATCTGGGAGGCTGCAAAGGCAGGAGTAACTCGAGTGCACCTTGTCCTATCTGAGAGAAAGAAGGCTTTCTTTGATGAATTCCTCAGAACTGGCACTATCCATGGGGATCAAGTCAGAGTAGAGTTGCCTCGGGAATCCCTAGAGTTAGGGGTTGAAGGAGTCAAGATTGTCCCCCACGTACAAAATAATCCTGGGGGAGTGGCAGATGCAATCTCTGTGGCAATGAATCAGATTAATGGCCCATTTCTAGTCCTTCTAGGAGACATGGTGATCATCGACAGACATGTTGGCCCCAAGCAATCTGGCGTAGAAGCAGCATCGGAAGCATCTCTAGAATTGGTAAAGATGTTTGAAAATACGGGGAAGCCGTGTGTTGGAGTTTGCCCAATTGAGCCTGAGGATGTTGGCAAATATGGAGTCGTTGGTATTTCTGGGAGTCAGGTGATTGAGGTTGTAGAGAAGCCGGATGAATCGGAGGCGCCGAGTAATTACGTCCTATGTGGGAGATATCTACTCCCAAGCAATACTGCAGAAATTCTTGAAGAGTACCCAATTTCACGGTTCGGAGAATTTCAATCAATACATTTGCTTAATCACCTAATTAAAGAAGGTGGGTTGATGTGTGTAAAGTTTGATGAAATGAAAATGTATGACAGCGGGGAGCCACTTGGGTGGTTGAAATCGCAAATAGATCATGCATTGAGCAGAGAGGATATGGGTGAAGATCTAGCTGACTGGATCAAGTTAAGGATTGGCAATTAATGGTGGACGCTGGGGGATTTGAACCCCCGGCCTTCTGGTTGCAAACCAGACGATCTTCCAGGCTGATCTAAGCGCCCAATGCCCTCTCGGAAGGGCCTCTCATTATTGAGTCAAACCGTCATAGTGTTTTACTGATATTTCGGAGGATAGAAGGATGGCAAAATTGCCATAACCCCCATTAAGGAAATGAATAGTACCACCACTAGTAGGTCATTTTCGCCGTTTTCGGTGATTTCCTGAATTTGAACTGGTTGGTTAACTTCTGGAATGATCTGGACATGAACATCTTCCCCCAGTACCACAGTAAGGTAATTTTCGGAGATGGTGGAGTTTGACATGGTCTGATGCCGCATTGAGACGTCCCCTGGAAGGATCCCATTCTGTGGACCTAGAAGGACGGCTTCCGCCACCATGCAATCGGAGTCAACCTTGGAGCCGTTTCCGTCCAATTCGCAGGATCCGGTGAGCCATGCGGTTGAGATGTCATCGGGACCATCGAAAACGCCATCTCCATCAGCGTCCAACTGGATTCTGTGACTAAACCCCTCCCTATCGTCGACATTCATGAAGAAGAGGAAGTCGGTTTCTACTAGTACATCGTCTGGGACGCTGGAGGGAGTCATTCCCTGTTCGGTCAACAGAATGGTGTACTCCTTTGGTTCATGAGCGACACTCAGTGGAGCGAAAAGTACGGGCAAAAGGACTAGCACGATGGCAAAATGTGTTTTTCGCACGTACTTCGGATGATATGCGATGGCTTGAACATGACTCACCTTCTGGAGGGGCCATGGACCAACAGAAGGCGATGTTGGCAATGGCATTGACAGTTTGCTTATTCGGTGCGGGGGCGTCTACATTCCTACTCATTCAAGTTAGTGAGGATGAGTTGTCCTCTGGCATTGAGACCATGATCGACCCCTTGTTGCAAGACGAGGGTCACGACCATAGGAACGCAAGTCAGCATATGCTCTACACGGACAACATCCAACCGATCTCTTTCAACCCGTTGACAGCTCCGGGCAATGCCGAGGTCCAGG
>MDSZ01187236.1_pt1 | contig 20524 bp, 19 predicted proteins | sample 811201 | NCBI WGS metagenome assembly MDSZ01 (sample SAMN05326647, study PRJNA326480) | marine metagenome | isolation source: seawater | place: Indian Ocean: North | collected 2010 | reverse complement strand
TTTCAATCACTTAAAAAAAAAAAAAATTTTTTTTTTTTTTTTTTTTTTTTTTTGTTCTTGTTTTGTGTTCCAATAATTCCACTCCCACGTCTTCTTCTTCTTCTTCTTCTTCTTCTTCTTCTTCTTCGTCGTCGTCGTCGTCTTCTTCCCCAAAAAATGTCCCCTCTCCACCAAAAACCCTAAACAGTACACCCCTACACTGAAAAAAAAAAAAAAGAGAAGACAAAAAAGTCGACGTGCAAAAAATGCCTCTCCATTTCCAAAGCGCTCGTTTCTTTGAGACGCGCAAAAAACCATCACCTTTTCGCGAAGAAGAAGAAGAAGAAGAACGAACGAATAATGCTGCTTCGCATCCGCACTCGGGATGGCACCGAGCGGTTGCACATTCCCGACTTTGACGACGACGAGTCGACGACTTTGACGACGACAAAAATCTCGGACGTGCAAAAGCGCATCGCGGAGGAAGCGTGGGGCGTTCCAGTCGACGCGCAGTCGTTGAGCACGGATCCGACGCACCTGCTGCTCACCACCACCATTACCACCACCACCACGAATACTACGAATCATATTCTCGGGCCAGAACAGACGCTTTCGGCGCTCGGCGTGCGCGACGGGGACATTCTGTACATGCGGTACGACACCGTCGAACGACGCGCGACGAAGAGTAAAATCCCGTTTGCAACTTTGCACTCGGGGAAACCGTTCGGCGAAACGCGAACGATCGAGGCGATGATATCGGAACAAACGCGGATTGGACGACAAGAAGAAGGACCACACGTGGCGTCGGTATCATTTTGCGGACACGCGGCGAACGCGTTTCAAAGCTACGTGAACAACACGCTCGGGTTTCGACAGAGCCGGTTCGGATGGCTCTACGGGACGAAGACGAAGAAGAAGACGTCGAAGAAGACGAAGGAGAAGGGAAAGGAGGAGGAAAGCGGGGAGAGAGTCGCGACGACGGAGTTATTCGCGGACGTTATTTACGAACCGAAACAAACCGGGAATGCGTTCGTGGCGCGCTTCGATGAGGACGACGAGGAGAGCCAAACGGCAGAAGCGATAGCGCGCGCCATGGGGTACGAAAGGATCGGGTGCGTGTTTAATCAAAGCGACGCGGATCGAGGGGACGAGTCGGTCTCCGCGATGAGCGCGCACGAGGTGACGCTGTGCGCAAAATTGCAAGCGAAATACGGAAAAGAGTTCGTGGCGGTTATTGTCATGCAATTCGAAGATGAAAACGAGGAGATGCAAGTTACGTTTGAGGCGTTCCAAGTGTCCGACCAGTGCGTGAAGTTGTACGAAGAGGGATTTTTTGAGTTAGACGAAGAGTCGGGCGTGGCAAAACTTCCACCGTCGTCATCGTCTTCCGGTAACGGAGAAGAAGAAAAAGAAAATAAAGAATCGACGTCATCATTTAGTAATTGGGGCAGTCACACGAAAATGGTCAAACCCGTCATGGTCGAGCGCAAAGACGTGACCGAGGTGGATAACGATTTCTGGCTCGTCGCCGTCCCAATCAAAGACCACGCCGGGACATCTCAATCTGGGTTCCCGATTGAAAACAGACTCCATCCGCCCCAAAACGTGGACGACATACGCTCCGCCATCAAGTCTCGCCCGGGGTCGTCATACGCCGAAAAGTTGAGAGATTTTCATCTCCTCTTATTCTTGTGCAAACAAATGGACAAGAACGACGTCGTGGCGATCGCGAAGAGCACGAACGATTACGTCGACGGCGGTGACGTTTCCGAAGGGTATAAGGTGTTGATTGACGCAATAGCAGGTATCTCGTAACGTAACGTTGGCTTTTACTAGTTTGTACTCGCGATATACAATTGTGCGATTGAACGCCGCCGCGCGCGTCTCTCGACCAAAATTTGTCGCTTATTCTTTGTGTTTGTTTTTTTGTTTTCGTTTCATCAAAGTAACGCATATTTTTTTTTCCAATTCTTCCGATATATAAAACCACTCCGCCATTTTTTCTCCGTTCTTCTTCGAGGGATGCCTCGCGCGCTTCCTCCTCAAGACGACCAGGACTTGGTCGCTCCGACGCACCTGCCCAAGGTGCCCGTCGAGCCACTCTCGGCGGAGCACGAGAAGAACCCAGACCTGGCGTCGTATCCAGTCAACACCACTGCGTTCAAAAGCGATCCGTTTTTCCACGATCACAAATCGGTCCCGGACGACGCCACGATACCGATCCGCGTGAAAATATCCACCGCGTGGAACAACTTACCCTCTCGAGAAAAGCTCCAATCGAAAGGCCACGTGGTACAGGTGAAGAAAAACGGCACGACCACCATCGGGCCACTCAAAGAACAACTCGCACAATTAGACGGATTTCCAGATGCAAAAAACATGCAACTCCTCTGGTTCGCCAAAGTCTTGGGCCGGAAATACGACTACGACGATTTCCCTCGAGGCACACCAACCGACCACCTCAACGAATACGTCCCAGACGAACACGCATTAACCTTAAACGATTATAACGTCATCCCGTGGCTCCTGAAATTCCCCCACTGGGAAATCGTCGCCACCGTCTTGGACCGCGCGCCGCCGGACAGGTACGAAGCCATCCACCGCGCCGTCGCCGAAAATAAAGGCGTCGAAGACGTCGACAAACACATACGAAAGCTCAAAAAATCCGACAAATGGACCACCTTCTTAGAAACCGACGTGGAACAAACCGCCAAGAATCGCGCGAAGCGTCTGGGGCCGTCTGCTGGGGCGTAGTAGTACTCAAAGATCTCTCGCCGAACGTTCTTCAGAGAGCTTTTGTTGCCTCCAAAGTATTTATTTATTTGGTCAAAGAAGAATGTATTGACATTTTTTTATTGGATCTTTTTGAAGGCATTTATTTATACATCACAAAATCATTTTCTTCACATCATCACACGCGCATACTATATACTACACACATAACTCTGCCGCAAAAATCGAAGAGGAGTCAGTCGTCTCTCTCGTCTCTCTCTCGTCTCTCTCTCGTCTCTCTCTCTTTCCGTTGGTGGTGGTCTTCCATTGTCTTCGAGAGCAGCAAACGTCGTCAAAGTCGAAGTCTTTTTTGAGCAGCAAAAAGTTGTTGGAAGTCGTCGTCGTGGTGTTGGTCTCGAGATTTCAAACGGTCTCTCTCTCTCTCTCTCTCGTCCAATCATCATCATCATCATCATGTCGAACCCGTTCGACGTGCCGACGCCGCCGAAAAAACGGACGCCGAACAACGCGGCGACGAGAGACGACGACGACGACTACGAAGAGATGTTTCCATCCGCACGAAGAGGAGGAGGAGGAGACGACGACGACGACGACGACGACGGACCAAGCGGCACGATCGCCGCGCGCATGTACGCGGACGAGGAAGGGGAGGAGGTGTCGCCTTGGGGAGGGACGAAGAACGATACGAGATACACGCGAAGCGCGGACTATCATCGATCGATCGATACCGAGGTGAGATCGTCCGGGAATGGGATTGCGTCGACGACGACACAATCTGGAGGGTATTTTGGACGAGGGGAGTACGAGGAGGAGGAAGAGGAGTTGGAGGATGGAGAGGAGGACGGCGCTCGGTTCGGTACGCACGGGACGAACACGCAGAGAAGTTCGTACAATTCGGCGATGCAAACGCATTCAACGGCAGGCGTGCAAAGTGGGGGGAGCGTGACTCCGCCGCAGGCGACGAGTCCGAATCCAAATAATCCGCGAACGTCGACGAGTTCGTTGAAAGCGTCAGTCTCTGCGGAGAGTTACAAATCGTTCGGTAATAGGTTGAGGAATGTGATTAAGCATTCGCAAGAGCAAGGAAGTCGCGTGAAAGCGAAGAATGACGCGAGAGCGGAAGAGTTGGCGATGAATCGAAGGTACAAAGGTGGTCATCAGTTGTTGATGGAGAATCAAAACCAGGAGGTAACGGTCGCGTCGTCGTACGGGACATTGGATCAACATCGGCAGGGGTCGTTGGACGTTTCGAGGGATTCACAATCTCAGCAACAGCCGTCTCGAACGGAAGAGATGAAACCGAAGAAATCTTTGAAACACAAGTTTAAAAGTTTGCAGCGACGCACCGGGCAAATGGTCCTCGAAACCGTTCGTGTCGTCGATAAACCGAAAGATGACGATTTTAACAATCTGTGGAGACGCATCCATAAATCCGATAAAATTTTGCAACAACTCGGCAAAGAGTCGACGAAATTTTTAGCCGCTTTAAAAGAAGTTTCCTTGCGATCGAAAGAGATTTCGACGTTACTTTTACAGTACGCCGAAGCCGACGAGAGCGAAGAGGACCCTCGGAATCACGGCACTCGCGGTCAAGGAGGATACGAAGACGTCGAGTTTAAAAAACAGAAAGATTTAGTCACCGAGAAAGCGACCAAGTTACTGGACGTGACGCGATCGATAGACGACAGAATCATCCCAATGTGTGCGGATGCAATGCAAAACTCGTTTGGTGCCATTCGCGAGAAACGCTTGGAACAATTTCCAGGGTATCAACCCTGCGTGGATAAGCGCACGGCGTACATGCGCGACATGGACGCCTACGAGCGCCGGTTGGAATCGGCTCAAAACGCGAAGAAAAAAGACATGGAATATATCGAAAAATCAAGACGTAAAGCTGAACAGTCGCAGAACCGATTCCAAGCCTTCTCATCGCGGCTCGTGGAGGATTTAGTTCTGTTTAACGGCAGTCGTTTCGAAACGTGCGGCGAGTTGGTCGATACGTTCGCGGAGAGTTTAAATTTCACCGTCGATCGAGAACAAGACGTTTTACGGCTCGTCGGAGGAAGCGATAAGTAAAAGAAACAAGTAATACCAACAACAAAAAAGTACACATCTAGTTAGCTATGCGCTTAATCATCATCATCGCACGAGACGTTAACGCATTCTTCTTCGCCAATGATTATTCCTCCTCCTTCTCCTCCTTCTCTTCTCTTCTCGGCGGTCTGTTCTTCATCTTCAACCCAGGACTTAATTTCTCTATCAAATCGTACGCTTGATTAATAACATCCGCTTCGCTTCGTGCCATGTCCAAAACGTCCCCGACTGCCTCCTTCATCGCTCGGTCGCGTTCTCTCGGGTCTTTGATATCGTCCTCCTCCGACGGGTACCCTTCTTCGGCGAAATCTCGCATCGACTTGGACATTTTCGACGCATCGCCTCCATACCCGAGCTTCTTGGCGTCGTCGTCGTCCATGGCTTTCCTCCGAATTAAGATGCCTCTCCTCGACGTGCACGACGACGACGACGACGACGACGACGACGACGACGACGCGCGCGAGAACAGACGCGTTGTTGCGCGTTGACAGCAGCACGGTGGCGACGATTGAAGAACGACAAACATTCTTCGTCTTGGTCTTGGTCTTCGTTTTGGATATATAATGGGGCAAAAAGTGTTGCGAGAGCTCGAGAAGGGTTCACCAAATGGACGACGTTTTCAGCCGCTACTCCTAAATACTACTTGTTTACAATGTTTTTCTCTAAGACTGTGATGCGAAAAAGGCGCATCTCTCTATCTGTCTTTCTACGTTTGAAGCGCAGTATTTTACATCACCTTGGTAAACCGCACGCCGTTAATGCTTCCACCCATCATCGCCTTTCTCACGTTTGCTTTAAAATTCGCCGTCGATTGCATCAAATCCTTCGCCGCTTCGCTATTCAACGGGTCGCTCGCGTTTGGATCGATGAACAAAAACAGCAAACCAAAAATGACGCTCGTCACCGTTTGTACCGGGCTCCAATCTTCGCGCAAAACGTTCAGGCAAATGTTCCCTTGCGTGTCCAAGTTTGGATGGTAGACTTTCTGGTCGCACAAAACCTTCGGCGGTTCGTGCGGGTACGAATCCGGGACCTTGAACGTAAACGTAAACGTGCCGCCTCGCCAATAGTTTTCGCTCGGTTTAATTTCGATCCGAAAGTTCATCAAGTCGCTCTTCCCGTTCGGAAACTTGATCGCCATCCCTTTTTCGAGTTTCAGTTCGGCCAAATCTGGAAGAAGAAGAAAAATCGTCGTCAAAAAATCCTCGGAGAAAGAAGAAGAGTAGTAGTTATATACCTTTCGCCAACCGAATCTCCCCTGGGCTTTTCTTGGGGGTTCCCGAGTCGTCCTCCGAGGACGCTTTCGCGGCTTTCGCGCGTTTCCCAGCTTCTTCCGCTTGCTTTTTCTTTGGATTATTTTGACCAACGTCGTCGTTTCGTGATAATAAAAGGTATTATTGGTAAAGGTGTGCGCATCGTTCGTTCGTCGCGCACACGAGAGAGAGAGAGAGAGAGAATGTAACAGAGCATCGTGTTGTTCTTTCGCGGAGAAGAAGACCAACAGACATTACGTACGTGTGTGATTCTCTCACTTCAAAGTCTTCTTCTTTTCGGCGAACACGGAAAGGGGGAAAAAAACGCGAGATGATGACGACGACGGCAAAAACGAGAAGGAAAAACATACTAACAACAACGGTAGTATAGTTTTCGACGACGACGTAAACGACGACGTGAATAAAGTGGTCTTTGAAGACGTACCTTTGCCGCGACGAGCTTTATCATCCTCACACACGTTTTCTTTTGTTTTTGTGAAGCGCTTTCGGACTCTCGAAAGAAGAAGCACTTCCAAGGCCTCCCTTTTTCAAAATATAAAACCCTACACTACCACATACATTTAGGGTTTTAAAGAGAAAAATAAAACCCTAAAACTGTCGTGTTTGTTTGGATATATTTATATATCTTCTCGTCCAATCGACCAAAACGCTTTGGACTTTGACACGAAAACACACGCAACAAACGAGTATTGGACGTCAAAAACGAGATGATGATCTCATCAACACCGCGCAACGCCGCGACCACGACGACGCGTTGTTGCCGCCACGAGAACGCGGCCGCAAAAAAAAGCGAGCGACGACGAACGTTGACGAATGATGAGTCTTTGACGAAGATGTCTTTTTTGTCCTCCAGATTACCGCCGAGGAGGAGGAGGAGGAGGCAGACGTCGGTGGCGTCGTCGAACAACAACAACAACAACGAGTCTCGGTACGGCGCGTGCTGGCCAGGAACGGCGACACCCACGCCGGAGGAGCTCTCGCTCGAGTTAGGGAACGGGAACGTGAAGAAGATTTCGTTGCTTGGGTCCACGGGGTCTATCGGGACGCAAACTTTGGATATCGTAGAAGAACATCCGGATAAATTCGAGTGCGTGGCGTTCGCGTGCGGGAGGAACATCGAGTTGGCGGCGAAGCAGATCGAAAAGTTCCAACCGCAAATGGTTTCGGTGCAAGATGGGAACGACGTCTCGAAATTGAAAGAGATTTTGAAAGAGAACGGGTATAACGGACCGATGCCGGAGTTGGTGGACGGGAACGACGGGATGTGCGCGGTCGCTGCGCATAAGGATTGCGAGGCGGTCGTGACTGGGATTGTCGGATGTGCGGGTTTGCCACCGACCGTTGCAGCGATCAACGCGAAGAAAAATATTTGTTTGGCGAATAAAGAGACTTTAATCGCGGGTGGTCCGGCGATTGTGCCGTTGGCGGTGAAAAATGGTGTGAAAATTTTACCCGCCGATTCCGAACACTCCGCGTTGTTTCAATGCATGCAAGGTTTACCGCCGGGAGCGTTACGCAGAATCATCTTAACCGCTTCTGGTGGAGCTTTCAGAGACTTTGAACTTGCCGAAATGCAACGAATGGCCGAACAAGAGCCGGAAAAGTTACACGCGAAAGCTACCACGCACCCGAACTGGGACATGGGCGCGAAAATCACCTGCGACTCGGCGACGTTGATGAACAAAGCCTTGGAAGTCATCGAAGCGCATTACCTCTACGGCACCTCCTACGACAACATCGACGTCGTCATTCACCCACAATCTATCATTCACTCCATGGTCGAAACCGCGGATTCCTCCGTCTTAGCTCAACTAGGCTGGCCGGACATGCGTCTCCCCATCCTCTACACCATGTCTTGGCCGCAGCGCGTCAACTGCTCGGAACAAACCTGGCCGCGATTAGATTTCATCAAAATGGGCGACTTAACCTTCAAAGAACCAGACGTGAACAAATACCCGAGTTTAACAATGGGCTACGCCGCCGGTCGCTTCGGCGGAACCATGACTGGCGTCTTCTCCGCCGCCAACGAACAAGCCGTCGCCATGTTTCTCGAAAAGAAAATCGGCTACTTTGACATTTACAAAACTATCGACATGGCCATGGAGGCGCACAAGAACGACTTGATTTTAGATCCGAGTTTGGACGATATCGTGGCCTGCGATTTGTGGGCGAGACAAAACGTGTTGGACAACGTCAACGCCGGTAAGTTGTCCGCTAAAGTCCCGGCGTAATTCCAGTCTTTTAATACTATACGTGAACATTTTTATATCTACATTTTATTACTACTCTCTCATCACTTCGCATCGAGACGAGATGCTTTTTTCTTTCTTTTTCTGATTTTGACGACGCTCTTTCGTCACTCCAATCGCGCGCACCACCCACATCATCCGTCTCTCGCTCCTCAGTAGTTCGAGTTCGATGTCTCGCACCACCGAGGTGGTGTTCGCCGCCGCCCCGGGCCAAAAGCCCGTGCGTGTGGGTCCTCATCGACGCCTCCTCCGGTGTAAAAAGACGACACAAAAAAGCAACACGCATGATGTGTTGGTGTCTTCTTTGTCTCGAAGTCAAAACCAATCGTCTTTGTCGACATCGTCGTCGCGTCGCGTCGTCGCGTTCGCGTCGTCGTCGTCGTCGGCCGAAGAAGAAGAAGAAGAAGAAGAAGAACGCGAAAAAGACGACGATTCCTCCTCCTCCTCCTCCTTGGAAAAAGAGTTCGAGGAGCGTCGAAAACAATCCAATCGCGAGAGCGCCATCGACTGGATCGAGACGTGGAAAACGAATCAAAACGACCCGGAATTTTTAGCCAAACAAAATGTCGAACGACAAAAGAGAAGAGATAAAATATTAGAAAACGCGCGAAGTTTCGAGTACGTATTCGTGCACGATTTCGCGAGCGGCACGAAACCAGACGACGCGTTCGCACACATGTTCCTTAAAGATGAACTCGGGAAGTTACAAATCGAAGTGTACGCGCCAGATTTGAGCGGAGTAGAATCGATTTCAGAAGCCGTGTCCGTGTTATCGAAAGCGATCGAAGAGAGACAGAAGACGCGCGGCGCGAAGCCGTTGAGATTGATCGGGACGAGTTTAGGGGCGTTGTGTTGCGTTTTGTACGCGTCAAAATGCGATAAAGAGAAGCTCGAGAGCACGAGTAATACCAGTGGAAGCGAGGTGGATAGACTCTTTCTTTTAGGACCTTGCTTTGACGTCGAAAAGTGCTTGTTTAATTACCGGGTGACGTTCAACGTGACTTTTAGCGACGCGTTTATCGAAGACGCGAGAAACATCGATAAGTTTCCGTTCGTAACGTGTCCGGCATACATTGTGAGTGGAGCGGACGATACTATTTCAGATTTGGAAGATGCCGTGCACTGGACGAGGCAAGCGAGCACGCTTTTGAGGGCGACGAACGAAGACGAGGAAGACGCGAGGAAGATGAACACGTCGTCGGCGAAGGAAAATCGAGAGAGAGATGCAGGGGAGAGACGTTTGTTGGAAGTGTCTGGCGTTGGACACCGCGTGGAGAGCGCGTTACCGCACGCGTTGCCTCGGTTTAAAGAATTTTTCAATTTGCCAAGCGTTTGAAAAATCTTCGATGCGTTCTAAAAATAGCAAAAGGAGGGGTTGATGTGGAAGGGATGATATTTTTGCACTTCATCACAAGGACAATGCGTTTGGAGAACGACGATGACAATCGAACGCATAATTCCTGCATGTCATCCGAAACGGCGAGTAGCAGCCGATGCTCCTCCTCTTTCAGCTCTTTAAGCGAGCATAGCAACATTAGCGGAGAGAGTTTACAAGAGGCGAAGAAGCGCGCTTTGAAGGAGTTGGAAACTAGATTTTTAAGAGTCAAGCAATACGCAAAAGTGACGCACGAACGCAGAAAAGCGCTCCAAAGGAATGTGAAAAACACGCGAGAGACTGTTTTACGGCACAATGTGCTCATCTGCGAGCGCCAAAATCAATGCGGACGTGCAGAGAAAATCGAGCAAAGCGAAAAAGAGAGCGCGGTTTTGCTGAGTAAGACTGCGGAGACGTGTTTTCGCGTCTTGCGGAAAACGAAAGATAGGATGAGGTTTTGTGAGCAGAGGGCGAATAGATACGCGATTGCTAGAGAGTACTTGGAGAAAGTTTTGGCGGCGAAACGAAGTGAGGATTTGGGAGAGAACGACCACGCCTCGCACGAAGAAGGTAAACAAGAGACCGTGGCGGGTACTCGTGGCGAATCGCCATCGTCGTCGTATTCTCTCGCATCGAATCATCATCATCATGACAACGCTGTGAAATTTGAGGACATATCTGATATCATCGCGAGATCTAATTCGTTGAGAGCAATCAACGATACTTTAACGTCGAGGCTGTCTCAAGCTCAAGGAAACGCGCGAGTAAAGGCTTCCGAACACGAATTCGCGCTTGCGACGTTTCGTGCCAGGCGTCTCGAAGTAGAACAAAACAGTTTACGTCACTTGCAAACAGAGCTGGAAAACGCGCGCATTCTCTCCTCGCTCGAGAGGGAAAAGTCAGCAAAGAAACGCGATGAAAGATTGCTCGTGCTAAAATTCAAATCCACCATCGCCAACCTTTACGAAAACATCCTCGCGAAGAGCTGTGTCAACCGCTCGATCGATACCGCGAACGAGAGACTCGACGGTAAAAAAACAAACACACTCGTCGTTTCGCAACTCCACCACATATCGCACTTCGCGAACGATGTCAAATGCATACTTCTACGTTAGAATCATAGTTACATACTTCAGTCATAGCACGCGCTATCGCGCGACGCGAGGAGGAGAAAACAACAAAACGCTCCCGCTACCGTCTCCTTGCGCTCTTCTGTTGCCTCCTTTCTCGTCTCTCTCGCATCCGCTTTTCGTGTTTGCTCTCTCGTTCATCCGTTTCGTTATTCCTCGAAAAATTTTTCACGTACGGTCCGACGTATCCGTACACGACGTACGCGCCGTACGCCGGAATCACCCACGTCACGTACCAAAATCTATCGCTCCAAAACGAGCTCAACCACATGCTCGCACACGTCACGTATATCGTGTCGAAATAGTACTGCGTCACTCCCGGTTCGCTCAGGTCGTGTCCAGGGTCGATCATTTCTTTCGTGTGTGGGTCTCGCGTCGGTTGAGCGTGTTTCGCTAGGCTTCTATAGCACCCGTAGCTCGCGACGCTCCAAAACAACGTGTGCCACATCCACACCGGATGATGGTCTCCCCCGTTGAGATAATACCGAGAATACGCGATTCGCACGAGCGCGTGTTGCAGAAACGACGAAAAAACGAGGCCGCGGAGGAACTTCAGTTTCCTGCCGTTTCGTTGGACGATCTTTTTCGCGCTGTCGCCCGCCATTTCTTTCTTTCTTTCTTTCTTTCTTTCTTTCGAGTATGGTCGTATTGTATTGTATTGTGTCGTCGCGCGTTTTGTGGTACATTTTCGAACGAATTTTCCAATTCGAAAATTGTCGTCACATTTTCACATCGCGTAGTATTACGCGCGCAGAAAACATCTTTGAAGAGGCTTTTTTGTCCTCCCAAAACAACCACCACACAATAAACCGAACCGAAAAAGATGATGACGATGACGACGATGATGCGCGCTCTGTCGACGCCCTCGCAACAACAACAACAACAACAACAGAAGAATAATACTAATCGCGTTTCTGTCGGCGTCGACGACCGAAGAAGAAGACAACACCCATTACCATCCGCGAGACGACGACGACGACGACGACGAGAAAGAACACCAACGGCTTTGATGATGAACACTTTTGGTGCTGCGTTTCCCCGAGAAGAAGAAGAAGACGCGAACGTAACTTTGGCCTTTCGGACTTTGACTCTGGAAGGAAGGCTTCGACGACACAAAGCACCACAAAACTGTGCGTGGAAGAAGAGTCAAATCGATCATCATCGTTGGGACAGAAAAGCACCACCACCACCGCGAGGAGGAGGAGGAGGAGGAGGAGCGGTACTAATGGGAAATTCGACGACGACGACGACGGACGACGACGACGACAGCGCGAAACCGGAAAGTGTGGTGATTGTTGGGGCGGGTCCGACGGGTTTGGTGACTGCCGTGATGCTCGCGCGGCGCGGCTGGACGAACATACGCGTGCTCGAAAAGAGAAACAGACCGGAAAAGGCGAGCAACGTGGAGATTTGGGGGGATCCTCAGAGGAGTTATAACATCGGGTTATCCGCTCGCGGGCAACTGGCGCTGCAAAAGTATGATTTATTGGACGTCGCGCGCGAATACGCGAAAGAAGTGAAAGGTCGGTGCGACTTCGATAAAGATGGGAAACCGGTCGAGAAGTTGGCGCAAAAGAAGTTCGACACGCAGGTGCTCCAGAGAGATCGGTTGGTCGCGGCATTTTTGGAAGAGGTCGAGAGGAATTACTCGGACGTTATCACGGTCGAACATGGCGTCGCGGTGAATTCGTGCACGTTTTCGGAGAGCGGGGATAAAGCGACGTTGCAAATTTTTGATTGTAAAGAAGATGGCGATTATTGCGACACGGACGCGAAGGAGACGATCGAAACATCCTTAGTCATTGGCGCGGAAGGAAATGCCGGTAAACGAGGAAGTGCGGTGATTCGAGCGATGGATGAGAGTAAAATGTGCAAAACGAAGATGGTAAAGTTGAAAGAGAGGATTGAATCGACGAGAGTGTATAAGATTATTCCGATCGAGTTACCGGCGGGGTATCGAACGGATTTGAACTATTCCTCGAGAACCGGTGAAGGCGTTGCGATGGAATGTTTACCCACGAAAGAGGGTTTGTTGGTTGGCGTTTTGTTGATTAAACCGACGGACGAGGAAACATGTTTGAAAGTCTCGGACCCGAAGAAATTGAGAGAGTATTTGGACAGCGATTTCCCGATGTTTTCCAAAATGGTAAGCGACGAAAACGTGGAGAAAATCGCCAAAAGTAAATTTTCTGGTTTGCCGAATTTTCAATACGCGGGAGGCGCGTTACACCTCGGCAGTTGCGCCGGGTTAATCGGCGATGCCATTCATACGGTCAAACCGTACTTTGGGATGGGCGTGAACTCTGCGTTCGAGGACATCACCGTTTTAGAAGAGTGCATCGAGAAAGCTAAAGGCGACTCGAGGATTTTTCTACCGCAGTATTCGAAAAATAGAGCTGCGGACGCCAAAGCACTCGTGAAAATCTCGCACAGTTTCGACGGTGGATTCTTAACGTTTGTGTTACCGTTGATACTAGATTCTGTTTTCAACCGACTCGCGCCGTGGCTGTTCATGCCAAATACTATTCAAATGTTACAAAAAGATGATTGGAGTTTTGTGCGAACCAGTAGACGAAAGCGCTTCGATCGAACGTTACAAATAACGATACTCGCGACTTTGTTCGGAGGGTCGGTGAGACTGGCGATTATGCTCGTCAAGTTTTTGTTGAGTAAAAGATTCTTTTTAGCGTAATATTGCGTATTGCGAGTTTATTTACCTGCACGAGTTCCTATTTATGCTCTATATATTCTAATTCTTCCTTGCTGCTGGCCCGGGCCCGTCCCAACTCTTCGTCAACGTGTGATTATTCAGTTCAAACTCCAAGTACTCTTTACTCTCAAAATACGTCTTCAGCTCCGCTCTATTCCTCATCGCTTCGTGAAACTTCTTCAATCTCGGATACTCCGACAATAAACTACTCTTCCCATCGTACCCACTCACCAACGTTTGATAATGCTCGTGCTGATCAATCATTTCAAACGCGTGAAAATCGCAGCTCGACACGCCGTCCTTCTTCGCGAAGTACGTAAAATCGTGAAACTGTAACCAGTTTTCTAACTTCGCGTACGTCTTCTTACACGCGCTTAAATGTTCCGGAAGTTGCTTCTCAAACTCCTCCGCGCTCCTCACGCTGTTTGGAAACTTATACACCAATTGTCTGACGGTATTCCGTAAATCAAACACCTCCATCGCAATCTGCGCGTTCCTCGCGTACTGGTCCGAGTCGACGCGCGCTTCGTCAAAGTTAAGTTTTTGCCCCAGATACGCAGAGATGGCTTGGAAATGTACTATCGTTTTCTTCTCTTCGTGGTCGACGAGGTACGGTATGTTCGCCAGCGCGTTCGTTTCTTCGATCATTTTCTTTTTATCTCGTTTGTACCACGCGGCGATGCCGTCGGGACCTTGCGCGTATTGCACGTCCTCGAACGTCCACGCCTCCTTTCCATCGTCCATCAAAGCTTTCGTCGCATTTGTTTTGTTGTCAAACTTTCCCCAGTGGAGCATCATGCGCAGCGGCGCCCCGAGACCCCGCATTTGCCAGTACCCCATCGTAAATCTTTTTTTTGTGATGAGAGGTGGCTTCTTTTTCTGCTGTTTTGCATCGTCGTCGTCGTCAAAGTCGTCGTCGTCGGCATCTCCCGTCTCTGGCGGCGTTTTCCACCTCGGTTGCGGCGGCATATCTTCAAGAAAGAAAGAAAGAAGAGCGTCCACAAAATAAAGCATTAAAACATTTCCAATTCCAATTGTTTCATCACAAAAAGGTCGTCGTCGTCTGAGCACCACCAACGGCGACGGCACGAACGACAATTAAACTCGGCAAAAGAAGAAGAGAGAAGAAAAACGACGACGACAACGACAACAACAACAACAACAACGCGACCCGCCTTTCCCGCCACCGCGAAACACACTAATAATACATGCGTTTCGAGCCTTCCTCTGGCCCGTTTTCTCTGACGCATCCGTCGTCGTCGTTTACGTCGTCGAGACAAAGGGGCCAAAATCGTCATCGCTTCTCTCCGAACTGTCTGTGCTGCGTCGGCCAACCGGACCCGTCGTTCGAACGCGCCGTCGAGGGGCTCACGAAATTGTCGTCGGAAATCTCGGGAGGATTGTCCGCATCCATCGATCGCGCCGTCGCGGAAAGCTTCGTCCGCATGTGCCGGCAATCCACGAACGGCATGCGACTGAGCAAAGCGAAAGTGAAAGCGGCGACGAAACTGAAAGCAGCGACGGCAACGAAAGGTGGTGGAGGAGGAGAACGATTCTTGACGACGGAAGACGTCGGGAAGATGCAAGAGTGCGTGCTGAAGGCGTACGAAGAGACGCTGCGTTTAGAGAAGGAAGGGAAGATGACAAAGGACGAGTAAACAGCGAAAAGAAAGAAAAATGTCGACTGCGACGGTTCTCGAACGCATCGAGCGACGCGTCCTGAACCATCCACGCGCAAAAGCAATCGTCGAACACGACGATCCCGCCGCGTCGTCGCGAGACGACAAAGAAGTCTCGACGACGTATGGAGATTTATGGGAGAAGAGCGGGAGGATGGCAAAGGCGCTCTCGAGGGAGACGCGCGGCGCGATGATTGGCGTCGCGGTAAATGAAGGATCCGCGTTGCACGTGTGCCAAGTTGCCGTGCTCAGAGCCAGAAAGACGTTCGTACCTATATCGATAGAAGAAGGGAACGGAAGAAGGTTAAATGATGTGTGCGAGTTGTGTGATTTTGCTGCGGTCGTGGTGAGGGATTGGCCTCAAAAACAATCTTTGCTTGAAATGTTGGATGAATCGAAAAGGACTTGGATGGAAGATCGGATTGTACTTGCGAACGAACCTGGTGTTTTTTTAGACGACCAAGATATTGGTAATTATCTTCCACCAACTTCAGAAGAGGAAGAAGAAAATGACGATGGGGTTGACGAAACATTCATCTCGCATGTTTTTTTCACGAGCGGCTCGACCGGCGTCCCTAAAGGCTGCGTCGTTTCCGAGAGGGCACTGTTTTCGTACTGCGTGGCGAGAAACGAGAGATTCGAAATTAAGGAAACGAGTCGAGTATTCATGGCATCCTCTTCCACTTTTGACCCCAGTTACGGCGATGCATTGAGTTGTTTCGTTGCGGGCGGTACTTTGCACGTTGGTAAAACGAAAGCGGCAACATTTGAACATCTAGGTGTTTTACTCGGAAAATCCAAGGCACACTTTTGCGCGTTGACGCCTTCATTAGCCTCGACAATTTCAGATTCAGATTTACAAGCGATTCAAAATCCATTACTTATTACGTTGGGTGGTGAATGCGCCGGCGCGAATTTGCTCGAGAAGCTCATCAACTCGACCAACATAAAAGTTGCGAATACGTACGGGGTGACAGAATGCGCGGTGTACCAGACTTTTGGCGTGATACGCGATGCTTCGGATTCAAATAAAATTGGTAAACCACTCGACGGTATTTCTATCGTTCTCGTTCGAGGTGATTTAAACAGTACCGTATTGGATTCAAAACTCGATCGTGGAAAGATTGGAGAGATTTATATCACCGGCGCTCAAGTCGGCGAAGGCTATTATAAAGACGAGCAACTCACTTGCGAGCGATTTATCGTGTTTAACAATAAACGCTACTTTCGAACGGGCGATTTTGCGAAATACGAAGAAAGAAGTGGTGATTTAATTTTTATCGGACGGAAAGATTTGCAAGTGAAAATAAACGGCGTTCGTATTGAACTGGAAGAAGTGGAAAGTCTCGCAATGGCGGCTTGCAAGGGATTCGTGAACGCGATAGCGGCATGCGCGCTTTCGAAATCCGAGTTGCTTTTATTTTGTTGCATTTCAGAAGAGACTTTAAATGATGGTACTCCGTTGGTATCGATTAAACCAGACCTCATCGAAGCCATACGATGGTGCATTTCGAAGACGTTACCCAAATCCATGCGTCCGAAACAGATTTTCATCCTCGACGATCCCACTTTACCGCTCTCTGCGAACGGCAAAATTGATCGGCGTTTACTCCTCTCTAACGAATACATGGGAACATGCATTGCCGAGAAAATGACAAATCTAGCTGTTAAAAGTACGGATAAAGAAAGGGTAAAATGTGAAAGTAACGGAGAAGAAGACAGCGACAATTCATGCCTCGAGACTCCGCTTGATTTTGCAATCGCGGACGCGTGGCACTCGGCGTTAAATCATGACGAACCCGGCGACGTTGAATCTCTCCTCCGCTTGAACTCGAATTTCGTCTTTATGGGTGGAGATTCTTTAGGTGCATTAAGCGCTGTTCGGAAACTGAAAAGTACCTTGAACCAAATCTCGAGCACATCGACTGGATTAGAAGGTACCGGAAGTTTTGGTGAAGATTTCGGCGTTTTGAGCCCGCACGAGCTTTTGGAACGACCGGTGTTGCAGACGTACGCTTCGTATCTCGCCTCAAAGTTAGATTTACCAGAAACGTGGACTGAACGAAAGAAAGGAAAGCGAAACGATACCGAAGTCAGCGTCGAATACGAATTGTCGCTTGTTCGTTCGCTCGCGAAATCGAATCTATCCAAAGCACTCGAGGCCATTTTGAAAGCTTGCCAGAGTGAGCGAAAATCTATTCGTGACGCCACTGTGGTATGTCTTGCGTGTCAACTCGGTCACACCGAGTCGCTCGACATTCTGTTAAAATATGACGTTGCTCAATTTCAACACTGTCGAGGTGCTCGAAATGCAAATTTGCTACATTGCGCTGTCCGCAAACCGACTAAAGCGAAGAAGGTGCGCGAGACACTCCTCGCGGCGTTGTCGAGCGGTTTTGAATCCGCGTTAGCTAAACTCGTGCAAAGCGAAGACGACGACGGTCAAACGCCATTGCATGCAGCCGCACGATACGGCGCAAGTCGTGCTCTCATATGCGATTACATCATGTTTTCCAAGAAACCGGACGTTTTAATCAACGCCCGAGACGGTTTTAAAAGGACGCCTTTGCACTGGGCGAGCGTAAACGGCTTCAAACCCACCGTATGTGTGCTTCTCGAGTTTGGCGCGGATAAGTCTTTAAGAGATACAAACGGCGAAACCGCTCTCGATTGTGCCGAAAGAAGAGCTCTGTGTGCATCCAACCAACGTATTCCAGGCGAGCGTCCGAGCAAATGGGCGGATATCGCCACTGTCCTCGGCGGCGGCGGGAGTACGAAACATCTCAAAGCGAAAGGTACTAAGAAATAGTAGTAAGTAGTTGTATTGTAGTCCATAGTTGTAGTAGCAGTAGTTACACGATACACGTAGGATATATTAATGCGGAAGCGCTAGGTGCTAAAAATGCGACGCGGTACTCATTATTCATGTTTTCTTCGCGTTCTGGAATAAGTCCTTGACATCCCAATCGTCGTCGCCGACCGCCTCGTCCGAATCGTCGTCCGAATCTTCCCTCCTCCTTTTCTTCTTCCCCAAAGCTTCTTTCCCTACTAATAACTTCTCCATCTCCCCGTTTCTCCCCGAATCGTTCACTCCGATTGCAAAATACGCCAGATGTCGTCTCCTTCTCGCCGACAGTGCTTTTTCGTCCACCGCGTCTCCCATCAGCTCCGCTTTCCGTTGCTCTTCCGCCTTCCTTTTTTCCCTCTTTTCCTTCGCGCGTTTCTTTCGTTTCTTCAACGCGGTTTTGTTGCGAACGACGTTTTGTGTGCTCACGTCCATCGTGCCTCCTACGTTTGAAGAGTTGTTCGCCACCGCCACCGCCGCCGCCGCCGCCTTTGCGCGCTTGAGGGATTGCTTGACCAGTTTCGACGACATTTTTTTTTCTCCTTTTTTGGTCGCGTCTCTCTCTCTCTCTCTCTCTTACTCGCGCGCGCGCGCGCGCGTCGTGTGCGGCCGCCGACACCCTTAAAATCTCGAATTACCTAACTCTAAACCCTAAATAATAAACCCTAAAATTCAAAAATCCCTCTCTCTTTTTTTGGTGCCCTATTGCCACAACACATTCAAATCTCGCACGTTCTTGCGTGAAGAAGAGACGACGCGAGCGAGCGAGCGTCCGAACTCGGAAACAACAACAGCAACAATCGCAACCATGGGCGAGGACGGCGGCGCGTCTTCATCGTCGGCGGCGTCCGACGACGAGGATGAGCACAACGCGTATCCGAAAGATTTATACGCCACGTTAGGCTTGAAAAAAGAAGATTCCCCGACGCGAAGCGAGATAAAGAAAGCCTACCATCGATTCGCGTTGAAGTTACACCCGGATAAAAACCCGTCGAAAGACGCGTCGAAACAGTTCCAGACGTTGCAGAAAGTGTACGCGGTATTGAGCGACGAGAAGAAACGAAAAGTGTACGACGAAACTGGACGGGTGGACGAGATGGATTCGCAGGAATTTAACGACTTGTACGAGTATTATCGAACGATGTATAAGAAAGTCACGGAAGAGGATATTTTGCAAGTAACGAAAGAGTATTTAGGGAGCGAGGAAGAGGCGAGGGACTTGAAAGAGTGCTACGTAAAATTTGAAGGCGACATGACGAAAGTTTTTGAATGGCAGATGTGTTCAGATATCGAGTTCGATTCTCACCGGTTCGCGGAGATTATCGAGGCGGATGCGAGTTTGGAGAAGTATCCAAAGTTTGAGCAATATTTGAATAAGCACGTGAGAGGGAAGAAAGCGCCGGTGGATCCATTAGGGAATAGGGTGAGCAAGAAGAAGTTGAAAAGTAGCGGGAAGGAGAATGGAGATGAAGGTATGGGAGATTTGCAGGCGTTGATATTGGCGAAGAATAAAAGTCGAGCGGGTGCAGCGGATGACTTGTTCGCGAGGTTGGAGGAGAAATACGGCGGGAAAAAGAAGACGAAGAAAGAAAAGTCAACGCCGACGAAAGTAAAAGGAGGGAAAGTGTCGAAGAAATAAAAGAAATGTAAAATAGTATCTCGCGCATCGCGTATTATTATTATTACTTATTCTTGTTTTTTAGAGGAATCCTTTTCTAAATCCAAACGTAGGTTTCCGCGTCGTCCTCCGTCCGTCTTCAAAGTTTAAGCGTAATTTTTGTGCTCGGTTCGTTTCATTCGGTGTACGCATCCGTCCAAAGCGGAAGTGTGTATCGTTTCGTTGTCGTCATCGTTGACTAAAATCTGCGTTATGGTACCGTTGTGCGCGCGGACGACATCCGTCGCTTCGCCAGTAGAGACATCCCAGACGCAGATAGTTCCATCACCAGAGTTATAGTTCTTCGAAAATCCGTCGTCAGGGGTGTCACTGTACTCGGATCCGGTGAATAACCGCATGTTGTCTTGCGATAAGGAAAGCGTGGTGATGAAACCTTCGTGATGGCACGGAAACGTTCTCTTTTTCATCGCGCCTGACGGAATATCACTATTCGTAGTTTCTGAGAGTAGTTCAAACATGTGAACGCACTTATCAGCGCCTGCGAGATAGAGAACCCTTTTCGATTTCGAGACTACCATTGCGCGAACTTCTGTTCCCGCGTGAAACTTGAACATTGGCGACGGCAAAACATCCGGAAAATCTTCTTCGTCGAAAGTCTTCTCGAGATCCCAAAAAGCAACCGTTCGATCGTTGGAACCGGAAATGAGCGTCGTTTCGTTGTCTTCGTCGTAATACGCGAGCGACTGTACCGGATGCGCGTGAGCGCTGAATCGATACGTTACAACAGTCGGTTCTTCTTCTTCTTGTCCTTCTTCTTGTCCTTCTTCTTCTTCTTCTT
>MDSZ01253278.1_pt1 | contig 20526 bp, 24 predicted proteins | sample 811201 | NCBI WGS metagenome assembly MDSZ01 (sample SAMN05326647, study PRJNA326480) | marine metagenome | isolation source: seawater | place: Indian Ocean: North | collected 2010 | reverse complement strand
TTTTTCAAGGCCAGGTTCAATGCGCCGCATCCTACCCAGCAACTGGTGAAGCAGCTCTTTATATACCTAATGGTAAAGTAGGAATTGGAACGATGAATCCATCGGGTAAACTTCACGTGCTGGGTGAGGCGCGCTTCCAGAGTGTGACAGTAGATTCTGACATAAGTGTAACTGGCAATTGCACTGCAAATACTTTTATTGCAACATCAGACCAAAATAAGAAAGAAGATATAGAAACAATATCAGATGCTACAGAGAAGCTGACATCATTAAGAGGAGTATCGTATAAATTAAAAGAAGATGAAGAAAAGAAGACACATTATGGTGTAGTAGCCCAAGAGATAGAGAAAGTTTTCCCTGATATGGTGCATGGAGAAGAGGGAGATAAATCGGTAGCATATATGGAGATTATAGGAGTATTAATTGAAACAGTGAAAGATTTAAATAATAGAATAAAAAAATTAGAAGAATCTTCTTAGTAATTGTATATAAGAGATGAGTAATTTTTTTATATTTAATTCAGAAAATGGAACACAAACGAACATAGGAGAAGTAACTGTTGCTGAGTCCTCGAATCCCTTTGCTCCCCCAAATGAGAATGGATATCCAATAATTAGCCCTTCTACTTTTAATATAGGTAATACTTTGCAAGATGGGTCGAATAAAGGAGAAGGAATAACATCAACAAATTATAATTTCGTTGTCGGCGAAGTGGGAGAAGAAGAAGACCTTCTTGAAAAAAACAAAGCTCTTGCTCCTTATCAATTTCATAATTCGCCTGGTATCCAGAGTGGTTCAATACCCAGTTGGTGTAACTATATGAAAGTATTTTTAATTGGTGGTGGTGGTGGTGGTGGTGCTGCATTTCTAGAGCCTTCTCTCTTCCCCGGCACACCCCACGACGTTTATTGTGGAGATGGTGGTGGCGCCGGAGAATGGGGTCTTTTTGGATTAGATAAACCACCTGGTGCGTCTACGTATAGTGTTAATATCGGTATAGGAGGGGCTGGAGGAAAAAGAGAGGATGCAGGCTATTCTGGTGAAAGAGGTGGTTCCACCTCATTTTCGATGAATAATGGCCAAATTAAACTAATAGTTAAAGGAGGAAATGGAGGTCAATTTTACGGTAGAGGTGGGCTTAACTCTTGGCCTCCAGATTCGGGTGTAGGAGGGGGGTATGATGAAGATCCAAATAATCTATATCAGAGCACGACTATCGGACCAACTAATTTAATAAACCAACTTCAACCGTACCCAGAGGAAAGATTCTCACAATTCCTTGCAGGAATATATAAAATCACAGGGTCAGCAAGAGAACGTGCTTATGGAGCAAGTGTTATCTCTGAAAATGTGTTTAATCAAATCCCAAACTATTACGTTAATCAAGGTGGATCAGGGGTACATAATTATGAAGATCAAGATTATGGATTTTCTGGGGCGGCCGATCAGGAGGGCAGCGATTCAGCATTAATTTATAATATGAGAGGTTCTAAACAAATTCAATATGGAGGACCATTTGGTGCAGGTGGCAATGGACAAACACAAGTTAATATTACGGCGATGCCTGGTAACCGAGGATGTGCATGTGTATTTTTTTTTCCTACAGGAGATATTGCTAACTATCCAATTTCTATACCAGGGTTCAACTAAAATTGTTATAATTTTTATTTAATTAGTAAAATTGATATAATATTTCAAGAATAATAGATTATATCAATAAACATGGACACCCTAGCAAAACTAAATCCACATCCAAGAGATGAACATATTAAGTTTGATGAACCATCCCACACTTATACAATTGATGGCGATAGCGATTATACGTCTGTTACTACATGGAATCATAGCCATTTTAAACACTTTGATGCCGACAAGATTATTGCAAATATGATGAATAGCCCAAATTGGCCAAATAGCAAGTATTATGGGCAAACGCCAGAAGAAATAAAAGCAGGTTGGGAAAAAAACAGAGATGAAGCCGCAACCGCAGGCACAAAAATGCATCTGGATATTGAGAAATATTATAATGGTATGGAGGTAGAAAATGATTCAAAAGAATATAGCCAGTTCCTAGAATACTTGAAAGACCATCCTTTCAAGCCATATCGAACAGAGTGGACAGTTTGGGATAAGGAGCTTAAATTAGCGGGATCGATAGATATGGTGTATGAGAATCCAGATGGCACGCTAATGATTTATGACTGGAAAAGATCAAAAGGAATTGTAAGAAACAAGCAATGGGAAGAGTATTCAACTACAAAAGAAATATCTCATATACCGGATACAAACTTTTGGCATTACGCCCTACAGTTAAATACGTATAAGGCATTACTAGAAAAGAACTATGGAAAGAAGGTAACCAAATTATGTTTAGTTTGCTTATATCCAACACAGACAACATATAAGTTACATGAGGTGCCAGAGTTATGTGAAGAAATAGAGGAATTGTTTAAGATAAGAAAAAGTCAACTGTAAAATAACTTAAATATTGATATAGATTTATACTAAGATGAACGTGACAGCAGATATGATAAATGAACCAGGAGTACTAGATACTTTTTTTACAGCTTTAGGTGTAGTTATGACAGGACTTGCAGCTGGGTTTGCAGTCGTTGGTATATTTATTTACAAGCCTGTTGAGGAAGAAGAGCCAACTTATGAAGAGAAATATCGCGAAGAGTTTGAAGAGCTAGAGGAAAAAGAGCTATCAGATGAGGATGTAAAGAGTCTTAGCGAAGTATATTTGCGTGAGGAAACACCAAAGGGTGATGTAGTAATGTGTTATAATAGTGATACAGAAGCTTATCATTATTGGTGTGATGACAAGTCAATAAAGTTTTTGACATTGGATGCAGTTGCACACAAATATGCAATTGAAAACGATTGTAAGGCAGTTTGTGTAAACTACAAAGAGGAGTATGAGCGAGCGAGAGAGAAAGTATTGAAACATCTTGAGGATAAAAAGAATGGTGTGAAAGAAAGTGAAGACAAGAAAGATGAAGAAAAAGAAGATAAAAAAAAGAGTGTCTTTGCAAAGTTTAAAAGCTATAATACGGTAAATAAGGAAACTACATCTGATGATAAAAATAAGGAGAGTATTCAGGTGGAAAAATGCAATAAGTTTAGATATAAGGGAAAGTTAAGTGATTGGGATAGTTTGTGTCAGGAAAAAGATAAAAAGAAAGATGAAAAGAAAGAAGTAAGTTTAACTGATTGGCTGAGGAATCGAAAATCTGACGAGAATGAGACAGAGAATGTAGAACTTAAAACAATGGAGAAAGATGAGACAAAGAAAGAAAAATAAAAACCTTGAATAATATATACTAATGTGCTCAAAAAAACCAAATATATATTATTTATCTGGAGGAAATAAAACAATTCAATCAATGAGGCCATCACTAGAAGGTAATATAGGAATAGACCAAGATATGACAGGTGAAAATACAGCCGGAGCAGCTCTGTTGGATATGGTAGGAAGTTTATTTACTGTAGGAGGTGAATTAGTTGGAGATGTGGCAAATAATATAGCAAAAGACTATATTCAAATACCTAATTATGATGAAAAGCAAACTGAAATAATGAAAGATATAAATGATGCACGTAATTTTGCAGCAAGATTTGCAAATGATAAACAATTACAAATGGCATTGAAGGGACTAGTTGATACTTATTTAGATGCGTTAGAAGAGTTAGGTGAAATTACAGAACCTGCTCGTGAGCAAATCATGAACGAGTTTTTTCAAGCTGTAAGTGAAACTACTGAAGAAGCAGCAATTGGAGCTTTAAATACAGGTATGAATGTTGCAGAAGCAGCATTAGGTGAAATACCAGTTGTTGGTGGAGCAATAGATTTTGGAATTGCAATGGCCAGAGCATTTAATAATGTAATGAGACCATTATCTAAAGCAATAGAGAGTGGCTCTAAAGTTACAGGACAAAGTATAGATGCAGCAGCTAGAGCAAGAGAAGTATTTGAAAGAAAGAAAGGAGAATTGAACGAAAGATTTGATGATGTTCAAACAGCTTATAATGCATTTAATAATCCAATGTCTACAGCTCTGAAAAACCCAGGAAAAGCATTGCGAGTAGGTAAAATGGCAGGTAAAATGGCATTAGCAAGGGGAGGGAAAAATAAAAAGGGTAAAAGAAAGACAAAAAGAAAGCAAAAACGAAAACGAAAAACAAAAAGAAAGAAAGCAAAAAGAACAATTAATAGAATTAAAAGAACAATTAAAAGATTTACAAAGAAACATAGAAAGTAATTATTGTTTTTCGAGCCATTCTTTATAACCAATACTTCTAACAATATCGAATGATGTTTCTAGATGATCTACAGCTATTTCAAGAACAAGTTTTTCTTGCTCAGTCATTTGAGCAATATATTGGTCTATAAGAAGTTCTTCTTCAGACTTTTCAGATTTAGTGTCAATGTTAGTTTTTTCCATATTTAATTGATATACATAATCAGTATTTATATCAATTCAATTTTAACGAGAAATAAAACAAATTAGCTTGTTATCCATCCTAACTTCGGATTTATTTAACATATCAGTTATAGCAGTGTTAACTTGGTATAGATTTTGTACTAACCAGGAAAAAATAAGAGGCAAATCATCAAGTGTAGCGAAATCACTAGTCATATTAGGATTCATAATAGCATAACCACATCTTTGTATATTTTCGCAAGGACCTGGTTGTTTAAATGGTGAAAGTTTTTCAAAAGTAACTCTTTTACAAATATTTGATAAAGGAGCAGACGGTTCTCTATCGATAGTTAATATTTTAATGTAACATTGATCGCAGCTTTTATAAAAGGGACGTGAAAACAAAGCATATGTTTGTGACATATAAAATTAGTTTCTAAAAAAATTGAAATAGTATTTAAATTAAAACCTAAGTTATAAAAACAAAAACACACACACACTCAATAAAATGACTGCTATTTATCGATTTAAACTAAGTAATGATATTACCGAAATGGTAACATCATTTGCAAAAATACACCAATATGATGATAGAAAGACATACAAAGAATCTTGGTTGGACTGGTGTAATGAAAACAATGAAGAAATCAATCGTGAAGTAAGAAGATTAACAGATCTTGGCTATGAAGGAGATGTACTTGATAAGATGTACAAAGCAGGAAGATACTATTTTAGAACTAAGAATCTAAAAGAAAAGAAAGAACCAAAGAAGAGACGTGCATACATATCGATGAACAGTGAAATGCTAGAGGCAATGGATGAGCATATTAAGCAAAATGCTAACAATGATGATTATTCACCGGCAAGTGGATTTGATAGCTTTTGTGAAACAAACAAAAATCTACTAGCTGAAGAAATAACTCGTATATGCAATGACGTAGCAAATGTAACAGCAAAGATGCTATCAAAAAAAATTAAGAAAACATATAAAAATAGATATTATTTATACTCAAAACAAAATTAAAGAAACACAGTAAAATAATTATTTTTATATATAAAGTCATTTTATATGAGCAAATTACTAAGTCAAGGAGGTTTTGGATGTGTATTTTATCCAGGCGTAAAATGTGATGGCACCTCAAATCCAGACAAAAAAGTAGTAACAAAAATACAGGAACACAATTTTAATGCAAAAAATGAAGATAGAATAGGAGAAATAATAGAGAGTATACCAAATTATAAATTGTATTTTTTACCAGTAATAAGTAGTTGTCCTATAAATATACGAAAAATAGATAAAACTGCTATTTCAAAATGTGAAATTATAAAAGAAAACACAAATTATGTTGCAATGGATATAGATTATATAAACACTGTTAACTTTACAGAAGTTTTACAAAATGTAAGTAGTAAAAGACTTTTGCTATTGTTGTATCAAACTTACAAATACATTTTGGAAGCATTAAAATTACTACAAGAAAAGTCAATTGTACATTACGATTTAAAATTAGATAACTTATTATTTGTTAAATCAACAAATCAACCAAGAATTATTGATTATGGAATATCGATACCGATGGATGAAGTAACTCAGGAGAATATGAAAGACTATTTTTATGTTTTTGCACCTGAGTACTATGTCTGGTGTATAGAAATAAACATGATTAATTATTTAATTCATGAGAAAAGAGATAAACTTACTGAGAGAGAAATGAAAATAGTAGTAGATTTAACAATACATAATAATCCAATATTACAATTGAAAAAGAATGAAATAGTAGAAGAATATAGAAAACAAGCTTATGATTATTACAAACAATTTGTCGGTATGGATTCGCAAAGTATAATTAAAAAGTTAAAAGAGAACTATAAAACATGGGATAATTACTCATTAAGTGTATTGTTAACAAATTTAATTAATAAGCTTTTTGATAGAAATGAAGATAAGAACCCTTATATTTTAGGTCTTGAAAAGTTGATGCTTAGAAACATACATCCTGATCCAAGTAAAAGATTAACAGTTCAAGAAACAAGTTCAAAACTTGATGAAGTATTATATGAAGATGCTAGTGTTAGTAGTTATTTATCTTTATCAAATAACATTAAAAAGGATAAGAGATCAATATCAGTACAAATAAAGAGAGAAGAAAAAGAATTGCGCAAGTTTTCACGATAAATAGAATAATATATTGTTTTTTAATTAAAATATATTATTTATTCTTCTTCATCCTCAGCAGGAGCAGATTTAACTTTTCTACTTTTTTTCCCTTTTTTTCGTGACTTCTTTCCCTTTTTACGCGATTTTCTGTTCTTTTTGTTTGATTTACATAGGTTAGTTCTACTTGATTCAATAAAAGCTTTAATTTTTTCGCGACTATCTTCTGAAAGGTCTACATTATCTAGAATATCTTGAGCAGTAATTACATGATGATGAACATATTTTCGTGAGTGATGCTCTTCCTCAACATGTTCTGATTTTGCCTTTTTACCTTTCTTTGCTTTCTTAGGTTTTTTTGACTTACCACTTGAAGAAGATGAAGCAGCAGAGTAAACTGGATCTTGATCAGCCTTAATCTTAGACCATCGTTCAGAAGTAGCTTTTCCTACCTTTTTAATATCAAACTTTGCTCCGGCAGCTTCTGCTTCTTTTTTAAGCTCAGCTGAAACTTCGGTAACTAATTCTCTGTATGAAATTGGTTTTTTAGCCATTATATAATATGTTTTGATAAAAAGAAATAGATAAAATTGATTTAGATTAAACTATACGATAATGACATCAACTAAACAGATGACGACATTACAACTTTCTGAAAACTTATATCCTATAGATGAGGTATTTATGACATTTACTCAGTGTTTAATAAAACGAGCGCCTCAGCAAGAGATGTTATACTGGTTATTTGAAATTGTATCATCAGGACATGATATATTAAATGGAATGGCTTGTATTTATCTACAGTTCTATAGCATAGGAAATACAGGATTAGACAATTATATTATGAAAAAATCTAGAAAATATAAAAATGACAACAACATAAAACACTTAGTTAACTTGGTAAATAATTTAAGATTGGCAAATCCTACAATAGATTCATATGAAATTACAAGTAATTATCTTTTAGATATTTCGCCAAATAAGATTTACAAAACACAAGAATGGGCTAGATGTCATCCACCATATAGCCAGGGGCTATTAAAATCTATACACGCAAATGATAGAAGAAATATAGGTGCATATTTGAATATAATGCTTAGCAAATATGGTTTTGATAAAACATACGGTTTAATAATAGATTATTTGATAAAATCTAGAGGAGTGAACTATGAAACAATGACATTAACAAAAGAAAACTTTCCAAATGATATATTCCTTTTGTCAGCAATAATTGCAAATGTAAATGTTAATTATAATGTTGATCGAAAAGCAATGAGGTTTATAGCTGTTCCTCAAACTGCAATAGATAAGATGTTTCATCATTTTACAAAAAAATCTGAAAAATATTACATAAAGTTATCAGAGAGACGTTTGTACGGTACTCATCAAAAACTAGGACCAGGAGACTATGGTCGATTTCATATTGATGAGGGATTACAGAATGCATCATGGTATTCTTGGGAATATTATTGTTATGAGTCAACTGAATGGAATAAAAGATTTAAAAAATATGGAGGAGTACAAAATCATGAAACAAAAAGGGTAGATTTTCCAGATGATGATTGTTTAGAAGGATTTTATGATGATGATAATGCTATGGATTTTGATGAACAATGTAAAGCAGTACAGGATCTAAGTCTACATGATATCTATGTTTATACAGATATTAATCAGTGGTTTAGTGATTTGCTTAGTGAGCGTTTGGTAGAAAACATTAGTAATATTAAACTATAATCAAAAATAATTTTTTAATATAACAAAAATATATAGATTATGAGTATTAGACAATTAAAAAGTTTAAGTAAGATCAAAGGCGAAGAAGACTTTGAAAGTAAGACTTTAAAACAACAACAAAAAATAATTGCAATTTTAATGTCACAAGTATCATGTGAGCGTGATGCTGCAGAGAAAGCATTAGAGCTTCAAGAAAAAGCATGTCTAAAACAAGGAAAAATTGTTGGAAAAGGTGGCTCAAGAAGAAGACGTAGAGGACGACGCTCAACTGCTTCAGCTTCAGATTCAGGTAGTGATTCTGATACTAGTACAAGCACACAAGCAACAGCTCCACCACCTCCTGTACAACAAACAGCTCAAACAGCTCAAGCAGCACCCGCTCAAGCAGCAGCAGCACAGGAGGTAGGTGGAGACATTTACGATCTATTGTCTGTTATTATTGTTTCTGGAGGAGCTTACATGGCAGGTAGTTATGCTTTAGCAGCTGGTTTGGATGATGGTATGACTGCACTTATGGAAGCAAACGGAGTTGGTAGTTTACAAAGTTGTGCACCAGAAGAGCAGCTTGCAAGAAAACTAAATGCCGCAGCATTAGGATATCAAGTTCCAGATTATTGTAATCAGGCCGAAACAAATATGAATGCATTAATTATAGCAGCTCCACTTGCAGCTGCGTCTTTATGTGCTTATTTCGGTGTAAGAAATCCAATTTCTATTTTAGCAGATACAGCTAGATCAACACAAAGAAGAGTTGCAGATGGTCTAAGGAATCCAGTAGATACAATTTCAGCAGCACGTGATAAAGTTAGTGAAGGTCTACGAAAATGTTTTGGAAGAAGAGCTCGTACTCCTGAATCAGTAGTAAATGCTGCAAATATTGCTGTTCAGGCTCAGAATGCAGCTACAACAGCAGCTAGAAACTCCCCTAATGCAAATATAGCTCAAAGTAATGCTTTACAAGCTGGTCAACAAGTTGTTAATCCAACTATTACACCTAGTGTAACACCAACTTCTCCAGTTGCAGTTCCTTCTCCTCCAAGGACTGTTGCTCAAGCTATGGGCAATGTACCACAACAAAGAACTCCACCACAACAAATGCTATCTCCTGTTGCAGAAGGTGATACCAGTCCACCTGCATTATCTAGTTTAAGTTCTACACCTCAATCTCCTAATTATTCACCTACAACTGGATTACCAAGACAAATACTGTCTGCTTCCTCATCTAGTAGTGATGATGATGACGATGATGATGATGATGATGAGGAAGAAGAAGAGGAAGAAGGGGAGGTACCGACCCTGGTACAGGCAGTAGGACAATCAAATACTCCTACATCAGTAGGGAGTGTTTCATCGGTTGATAATCAAGGACGTTCAGTTCGAAGAAGTTCAAGACGAAGAAGCGGTGGAAAGAAAAAGAAGGCTAGAAAGACTCATAAAAAGAAAGCTAAAAAAGCAAGAAAGGCTAGAAAGAGCCGTAAGCAAAAACATAAAGCAAAGAAGACACGAAAACATAAAAACAAGGTACATAAAACAAGAAAACACAAAGGGAAAAAGAAGGGAAAAAAGACTCGCAAACATTAAATGTTTAATTTAATTACATCATTAATTTAAACATTTTCATCAGCATTATGATTTTCGACAATAATTGGTTTTTTTATATTAACAGCAGATGTAGTATTCATAATTTTACACATTGTTTCCCCACAACAATCATGAGGTTCAATGTATTTATCAGGAATACACATTTTTCTTATTGAAGGACAGCAACATCCTAATGTATCAACTAACCAAAAAGATAACCAATGTGTTTTTTCTAATTCTGCATTGGTAATTTCCTGTTGAAACATTTTATCAATGAGAGAAAAAGCTGTATTTAAGTAAAGAATTGTATCGGTAAGATTCTTTTTGATTTTAAATAATTTTGTTGCTCTGTCATCCATAGTTTTATGTTTTTTGAATCCACGCATTTTTTGAAAAGCTTTTATAAATCTTAGTTCATTTTTTACATTTTTTAATGAAGATATAGTTTTTGTTCTATAATCATCTATTTTTTTAATAATAGAAAACACGTTTGTATTATAAATAATCGGATATCTATACCTTATCCTTCTAGGAATAATAAATTGGTTTGTTTCTTTTATATCACTAATTTTTTCTTCAACGGTTTTTACCATATTTTTCATTTTATCAAGTAATTCTTTTTCCGCTTTCTCTCTATTTTTAGATATCTCTTTGGCCTTTTCTGATAATCTTTTTGATGTAACCTTATTTCTTTCTTCTTCCTCATCTTCACTTGAAGAATTAGGTGGTGAAGCATTATATAAAGCTTCTATATCTTTCTTTTCTCGTGTTATTTCTTGAGTTATATTTGATTTAGATAATGTAGGGTCGCTAAATAACAAAACTTGTCCAGACTGAAACTCTACATAAGATTGTAATTTATCATATTGATGAGCAGAAATCTTATGAGCTTCTGATTTAGCATCAAGTTTCATGTAATTAACTATTGAAAGTAAAAATGCAACAAAAGCAGAAATAGAAGCTAGTATTATTTCACCATGTTCGCTACACTGAAATGGGCTTTGTATAACGGCACTGACTGCTGATACAAGAATAGCCGGGAACATCATATAATTAAGATATCTAGTCATGTAGCTTTGTGATTCCATATATATAATTTTATGACCTTTGATGTAACTGGCTAAAACATCAAGCGCCGAAGAATATCTATGAACTATATCTTGTTCGTAAGTTGCATTAATACGTCTTTGAACAGTTTCATAAGAGAGTTTTTTATATTTAATATCGTAATTTTTTGGTTTTCTATTTAATTCAAATGATGTAGGAGTGCCTGAACTAGATGCGCCATCATCATCTGTATCTTCTTCTGTATCACTTGGCTGACTTCCATCAGGTGGAATATTTCTACCTGTCAGTTCAACTATAGTATTAGTATTAATAATTTGATTAGTTAAGTCTCTTTGAGACCCGGATATTTTAATACGTTCTTCCTCATCGCCAAGTATTCCACTATCTTCGCTTACTGTAAGCTCAATATTATTATTTCCACTAATATCCATTATATATTCTAACAGAATATTATAGGAAAATGACAACTTATTTTTTCGATGAAAACAATAATGTTTCAGATGAGCAAAATGCAATATTTGCATTACACATATTCGAAAAAGATAAAATACCAGAAACAAAATGGAAACGATTAGCAGCTCAGATACGACAAGCTAATTCCGGTCCACAAGGTGTAGATAGTTTTAAGACATGTTTTGGTATTTTAAATAAAAGTTTCTTTTCGGTAGAAGATATGGAGGATACAGATGCTTTGATGGTTTTAGAATTAAAAAGACCCAATCCTCGTACAAATAAAAGTGAGTTTACGTTCTGTGGTTTTGTTATGTTAGATTTTAAAAACTCAATTGGACATGATGATAGTGATGATGATGATATGGATGAAGATAGTGAGGAAGACAGTGAGGAAGACAGTGATGAAGAAATGGAAGATAATTTTGAAGATTCACCTAATTCTCGAGTTCTTTATATAAATGCAATTTGTGCTAATGCAAATCATGTAAAAGAACGTCTTGGAGGAAAGAGATTACGAATTGGAAAATTGCTTATGCAACAATGCGAGTGGTTTGCACGCCGTAATCAATTTAGTGTAATTGAGTTATCTGCACTAGCTTATGTAATAAATTACTATAGACAGTTTGGGTTTAAACATATAAAAGATTGTAGCGAAAAAGAAGATCAAAAAATACGAGAACTTAGTAAAAACTATCAACGAGTTAGAGTTAGTAAAGATGAAGAATTAATCCAAGCTTTTATTGTTGAAGCAGCAAAAAAATACAAGATTCTTGGAAACGAAGATGAAAAAAGAACTTGGTTAATGGCCAATCTCAATGAGTATTTTAAGGCAGACGATATTAGTTTTCGAGTTGAAGGAGATCACATAGTAGCGTATAACGAAGATGGAGAAGAAAATGTAAAAATAACAGAGTTAGTAGCTAAAGACCAAAGTTATATTTTTGACTATTTAGAAGAATTAAGATTTAAAAGATTTGCTGTTGCGTGTCAAGAAAAAGAACAACAAAGAAGAAATAAACGTGCAACTCGTGATGAAGATGGTGATATTTCTGTTATTGATTGTGATGACGAAGGTTATACCATGGTTAAATGTCTAACAAAAAGAGAAAATCCTCCTCCTCCTATTGAGACTGATCCACATTATGATGGTACAAATAATAAAAAAATTAGTGGTGGTAAAAGAAAAAAACATCGCAAAATCAATAACCGTAAAACTAAAAAACACCGCAAAAAGAAGACTAGAAAACACAATAAAAATAAAAAGCGAAAAACTAAAAAACACAAATAAGTATTTTAAATAATATTATAATATTTAAAATCCTTAGCTATTTTAATGAAAAGAAAGGTTATTTATCTGTATAAAGAAACACATTTACCAGCAGAAGGATGGCTTCAAGGGTGTTTTATTTGTGATACTATTACCAGTAAAACAGAAGAGTTTAAACCAGTTATTGTAAATGAGAAAGTAAAATACATAGTACATATATGCCCTACATGCCTCAGACATAAAAATAGTAATAAAGAATTAAATGAATTATATTTAAAACAATTAAATGATTACATAACTCATTTATGAAGAGCTAGTCATTCCGGTAGATCCAAAGCCTCCTTCTCCACGCTCAGTATCATCAAGATCTCCTTCTACATCTTCTACAACAGGAGTAGAAATCTGTTCAATAATAAGTTGTGCAACTCTATCTCCCTGACTAACACTGATATCTTCATCGCTATGATTAAATATAACTACACCAACATTTCCTCTATAATCTGCATCAATAACTCCTGCACCGATATCAGTATGTTTCTTCCAGGAAAACCCAGAACGAGGTGCAATACGTCCGTAGTGACCAAGTGGAATAACCATAGCTAGGTCAGTTTTTGCAATTGCCTTCCCACGTGCAGGAATAACAATATCTTCTGCTGAAGCAAGATCATATCCTGCCGCTAGACCTGACCCACGGACAGGCAAAGTTGCTTTTTCGCTTAGTCGTTTTACTCGAAGAACACTCATAATTTATATTGTATATAGTTAGTTTCTCTTTAATCAATTTTATAAAAAAATGAAAAGATCTTTATGAAATATACTTATAGGTAAACTATAATACAAAAAACATACTATAATGACTAACAACGCTCTGAATAGCAAGAATGCACTGAGGACTAGGCAGTCCATTACAAATAACAAGATATCTAACTCCCAAATGGAGAAAGTACGTAATATATCTCTTAAGCACTATCGTTATATGGCTGAAGCTGTACTTGAGGCTCAGAAATCCCCTATACATCACAAGCATGGTTGTGTAATTGTTTGTAATGGAAGGATTATGGGACGAGGTTATAACCATTTACGTTCTACATCAAGTGATGGTTTAATACATAACTGCTGTAGCTGTCATGCAGAAATAGCTGCTTTAAGGTCTTTAGCCAATACATGTCGCCTGAATACATGTGATCACCGGTATTGGGTTTTACGACGCAAAGTTTCGACGGCGCGTAAAAAAGGCTACTGTATACATTGCGCGGGCGACGGATGACGGTCGTATAAAAGAATCTGGACCATGTATTGATTGTTTAACCGCATTGAGAATGTTTGGAATAAAGAACATGGTATTTACAACAGACGGAGGCATGGAAATACATAATATTCAATTATATTCAAAAATATATACATCCTGCGGAAAAAGACATTTAATTAATAGAGCAGGAATTAATAAGAAAAAGAAAAGATGTAACTGTAATCATAATAATAATAGATGTTGTCAATGACAATTAACTTTCATTAATATTATTATAATTTTTAAATGCATCACTAGTTTTACAATTCATCCAATCTGTAGGTAAGAATCCAGCTTCAATGGCTTCTTCTGGAGTTTTAAAAAACAAATTACAACCCTTTTGGTTTATAATAAATGGAAATGGTTGTTTACATGCAGGTGTAGGTAGACATTTCTTTTTATAAACATTTACATGCGTATATTCATGGGCTGAAATAGCTCCTCTAGTTACATTTTTATGAAGATTAAAATTACTTTTTACTTTTGATCCTATTCTAGAAGTTTCTTTACATCCTCCAGATGGATTGTCTGGATCTTTACATGGCCCTCCTTTACCGGCATCTATTATAATTTTATCATTACATGTTGCAGCAACTTTAACTCTGTGTATATAGTCCGATTGTGAGTGTTCTAGCGGATTAAAAGATTTTACCCAATTGTAAGAAGCACATTTTCCATCTTCACAAACTTCTGTTGGAAAGTGAACTCTTTGGGCAATTAGACCACTTGTTGTTAAAGGTGGTTTTAAAGGTACTGTTCCAATTGGACCTACACATCTTTCTTGCATATTAAATCTGTTATTACCAGTATAGTAGTGATATCTTCTCACTCCCATTGTTGAAAATTGTCCTACACCTTTTGATAGATTTTTTTTTTTCTTGCATTTTACGTTGCATAATATACAATGACATATCACTTATATTACTGAGTGAAAATTGTTTAGTTCTTTATAATTCAATATATATATGAGCTCTTTTCACCCAAAGTTTAAAACAGCAGACTGGCACAGATTATTACTAAAATTATTAGGGCTTCAGAAAATATATAATCATTTCATCGTAATAGAGGGTATAAATGTTTTAAAAATTGTTTCAAAGAAAAGACCTAAGAATCATAAGTTAAACACTTTTTGTAGTTCTGTTTGGTTTGAATTGATAAAAAGAAGTGATAATAAGATACAGTGTCTTCTTAATTTTGATGAATGGTATGGTAAAAGATTTTGTGCATATAGAAGTAAAAAATCAAAAAAGCAAGTATTTCCAAAAATTATAAAACAAGAGTTTTCATATAGTAAGAAACTTTGGGTGTCAATAGGAGTGGATAATTATGATGGGAGCTCATTTCCTTCATTAAAAAATGCTGTTAATGATTCATTAACATTACAAGAGTTTTCTTTGTTAAACGGTTTTAAATCTATCAATTTGAAAAATGAAGAATGTTCAAAACAAAAGTTAGAAAAACTAATTCAAACAGATTTGTGTGTGAGAATGAATTCAGACGATTTACTAGTAATATCTTTTCATGGTCATGGTCATACATGCTCATATAATGATAAAGAATATGGTTTTATTGTTCCGTATGGTGCAAAAGATTCCACACCAGGAAGTCTTATATCAATGGAATTATTATCATTATGGATTCAAATGCTTCCTTGTAGACATATATTAATAATTTTAGATTGTTGTTTTTCTGGTATGATGGCATTAAGAGGTGACAATAGAAAAGAAGATGAATTACGCAGCGCTGAAGAATTAACACCAGAAACATTAAGAAGAAACTCTTTATATAAAAACCTTTGTAAGAAAGCAAGAATAGTTATAAATGCTGGACAGGAAGACGAAAGTATATTAGATGGAGGTTGGAATAATAATTCTTTATTAACAGGATTAATTGTATCATATAAAAAATACAATGAAACCAATGGTTCTGTATATGCATTATTTAATTATCTCTCTGAAAAAATACCAACAATTGCAAATCAAAATCCTACATTAGGGAAATTACCTGGAGATATGGGCGGTGATATATTTTTAACACTTTAATTAGTTGTTGGTTTACCATTAGAACCTATATTTTGATAAGTTTTTCCTTCAACACATTCTTTTTTTGGTAATTTAGTTTTTAAATATTCACCTGATGACAAAGCAACATTTATATATGGATTAGGTTCATAGCATTTTGCCATTTGATCATTATTATTACTTTTTAGTAATTCACTTTGACTAAGTGGAGTAATACGTTTTACTAGTGGTTTAGCACAATTACTATTACAACTAGGATTAAAAACACTAGTAGGATTAACTACTCGAGATAGAATGAGTCCTTTTGTATTAATAGAAGATTTACCATCACTTCTTGAACCTGCACAGCAAGAGTTTCCTGTTCTATTTAAACTTGTTTGTCCAACTCTTCCTTGTCCACGGTATGTTCCAGAGCTAGAAAATCCATTACGTGATACTGGTTTAAAATAACGCTCATATTTTTTAGAAGGCATTGTATAATTTAACAGTAGAAATTAAATATAAATAAAACGCCGTTTAGATGGAGTTTCTTTTAATATTCTCTCCATTAAAAAATAAAGCTTTGTTGGTTTCAATCTATCTAAATTACCTTCTATATTTAAAAGAGAAATGACCAACATACAAATACTATAATAACCTACATTTGAATTAACAATTTCAGGTAAAGTATTTAAGGTTTTTAATTCTGGTGCCATTAAATTATTGAAAGTAAATGGTTTTGAAATAAGTAAATCACCATTGGATTTAACTCTAAAAAGATCTATATCTTTAATTATAAAACTGTTTTCACCAATCATTTCTACTTGTTGTTTAGAAATACTAATAAATCCCTTTTTATTTTCATGTAGTTTTGCTAATTGTGCAGATAAATCTAGAGTCATTCTTACTGCTTGTTGATAAGAGAGAATATTAGGTAAAGGCTTTCTTTCTCCAGAAACATCAGCACCACTATTTTGTAACTGTTTTATAAATACTTGTTCCATATAAACTATAACTTCAATATTTTTTAACCAAATAATCTAAAAAATAATTTGGTTAAAAAAATGTGCCTCCCACGACTTTTATCTGCGCTCTGGTTTTGGAACTCTACTAGCTGAACATTTCCAAAACCATGGTTCATTGTACACTACCTTTATATCTTGCCCACTTAACAATCTATCTTTCAACATTGAAGATCGTTCATTATCAGGCCAATACTTAAAGTGAATAAACACCCTTTGATAGTTATCATTATTCCTGTTTTTTCTAATCATATCAATTCTTTCAATACAATCATCATTAAGAACTTTTACAAAAGCATCTTTAATTTGACGACGGGTTATTTCTGCAAACACTCTTGGAATGCAAATACTTGGTGAACTCTTTGCCATCTTTTTATAGATACTATAAACTTCTTTTTAACCTATTCAATTTTTTCATTTTTACAACTACAAATAATTTACATAATGTCTTTTGCATGCAAAAAAAAATCATTCAATCCCCCGCGCTAACTATACTGTTTCCTGTAATGTTACTTTTTATTATCCTTATAACGAAATATAGGGTCAGTCATATATAGCTGTTAAGAAACATAGTTACACACTTTAATTAGAAAGATTACTTTTAACCCATTTTAGACAATCATGATAATATGAAATAGCTTAAATAGTAAGGTAGTATCAATGTATATTATAACATTCGCTTACAGTGTATTTAGTTGAACTAAGAGTTTATAATGAACTTTAACAAAAACAAACGTAATAAGGAAAATAAAAAGGAGAGTAGTAGATTTTCTGGTCTAAAATCAGAAAATAATCCATTTAAAAGCCAGAATAGAGGTAATTCAAGAAATAGAAGTGATTCTACATCAGAAGGTAGTTATGTTCCTCCTTCTAAAAGAAATAATCAGCGTGGAAGAAGAAGTGATAGAGATGGTAATAGTTTCAAAGGAAGAAGAAAAAGATATACTGGAGTAGCACCTCCAGTAAAAGAGGAAGAACCACCAAAGATCATGCCTAATATTAATGATGAAGAGCTCTTTCCTACATTGGCAGTAAAAAATACAGTTATTGAAGAAAACAATCCATGGTCAAAAAAACTTGTTGTTAATTCAGAGAATAATACTAATGAGGAAAAACAAGAAGATGATGATAGCACTGTCGAAGAAAATGCAGAAATAGAAGAAGTTGAAGAAGAAGAATCAGTAGATAATAGTTGGTCTACAATAATTAAAAGACAAGATCCAAAAGTAAAAGAAGATGATCCAGATTTTATTAAGCCTGGTTGGGTAAGACTATCTTATGATAAGACATTAAAAAGATATGTTCAAGAGCATGGAGCCGAAGTTCCGGAATCATTATTTTACAGAGAATTAAGACTTGCGAGAATGAGAAAGTTTCAAGAAGAATGGGAAAAACGTATGCAAGAATATGAAGAGTATGATGAATTTATGGGATATACTAACAACTATTACTATTCATGGCAAGCAGATGAGATAGATGCAGAAAGAGAACTTGAAGCTAAGTTAGCCAAAATGGAAGAAGAATGGGAACAAGAAGATAATGCTTCAGATGGCGAATATTTTTCAGATGATTACGAAGATATTGATTATTAATAAGCGTTATATTAATTAAACCAAAATATATTTATTATCTAATGGAAGACAATGAGATAGATAATAAATGGATAAGAAACCTAGAAAATATAGAAAGGAAATATGACTTATTTTACAAAGATAAACAAGATAGCATTAACATTTATAGTTTATTTATTAAAAATAATCAAATAATTAGATCTAGTAAAGATTCTTTATTGCTTGAAAATGGTGTTCTAACTAGAGATAATTTAATTTTTTTCATAAAAAATAATAGAAAACTTAATAATGTCATCTATAAACTTAATTCAATTGTAAAGTTTAATTTAAATATAGAGCCAGAAGATGTTATAGACAATATTTGGAGCAAAAATTACCTTTCTCAAGAGAGAAATATGTCAGATATTTATTTTTCGGATACGATAACTATTTTTCAAGATATTAATTCTCTCTTTATATTGTTTACATATCCTACAAATCGTAATAGAAACACAAAAAAAGTTTATATAACTAATACTAAAAACCGTAAGACAAGACGTAGAAGATAGTCGTTTAACCATTAACAAATGAACTTAAAGAACGATTGATAAAATATAGTAATCATGTCATCTCTTGTAACAGGTCTAGACAATATTGCAAAGCAAAACACTATGAATATTGGCGAAAACTCGCACGCACAGCATGCTTGGACACATGCAGATTTTGAACACAATCTAGTTCAACTATATTTTCAGCTTGTTCGTATTCCAAAGTACTCACAAGAAAAAATGGAAGCAGTTACTGGTATATACACGAACCTTGTTAACAGTTCAATTAAACAACACAATGAGAGGCAAATCAATTATTGTATGAGTCTTCTTTTTCAAACGCGTGATATATGTGGTGGAAAAGGAGAATACTCTCTTTTTTATAACATGCTTACTGCTTGGGAACCAGTATGGGAGCATTGTAAAGATAAGATTCAAGCTCCTCTAGCTCTTTGTTTCAATACCACAAATACTGATTTCGACAAACCATATGGTTCATGGAAAGATGTAAAATATATTGTATCTCATTGGAAAAAACACTACAATGTATCTAATGAAGAGCTAGTTTCTAGATGGCAGCTTTATCCTATTCTTTCTTTTATTGTAAATCTGTCAATTAAGCAGCTATTGCAAGATGTAACTAGTGATAGCCCAAGTCTTGTATCAAGATGGCTACCACGTGAAAAGTCAAGTTTTGGTTGGCAGGTTCCAATTTATGCAGAGCTTCTTCATTGTATGCAAAACCAAATTGTTACAGGAGAAAGTATTTGGAAAGCATCTGAGAAGCGTGGATTTTTGCGAACATATCGTAAGACCCTAGGTGCTCTAAATAAACGCTTGAATACAGTTCAAATTAATCAGGCAGGTAAAACATGGAAGAACATTGATTTTGAGAAACACGGAACTAGTCTTACTATGCAAAGGCAAAGAAAAGCATTTTTGTGTGATGGACAAAACAAGATGGCAACAGCTGATCCTGATAGAATTGCCTGTCGTTCTAATTATTTGAAATATGTTGAAGATTGTATGAATGGGAAAAAACAAATGAAATCTAAACGAGTAAGTCTTGGAGAAATTGTAAAGGATTCATTTAAATGTAATCAAGATGGAGCATATAAAGATGCTATCAATGTATCATGGAGGGATCACGACAAGCCTAGCCATTTGTTTAAAGACTGTATAGCTATGGTTGATACATCGGCCTCTATGACCTGGGAAAACTGTCCATTTTATGATGCGGTTGGTATTGGATTGAAGATTGCTGAATGCTCAACTCTTGGTAAAAGAGTTATGACATTTTCATCAAACCCATGTTGGGTTAATCTATCAGGTTTGGACAAACTTACAGATATGGTAGAAGAGCTTGGTAAGGCGCAGATAGGAATGAGTACCAATATTTACAAAGCAATGAATCTTATTGCAGTAGCTTGTTTGGA
>MDSZ01047831.1_pt1 | contig 20530 bp, 17 predicted proteins | sample 811201 | NCBI WGS metagenome assembly MDSZ01 (sample SAMN05326647, study PRJNA326480) | marine metagenome | isolation source: seawater | place: Indian Ocean: North | collected 2010 | reverse complement strand
ATATTAATCCATTCCTCGCTATTTCTAATTCCTTGACATTTATCCCAATGAGGAGCAAAATAATTATGTCTAATTCCTTCTAAATCTAAAGTAACTACCTGAGTATTTTTAATATCTCTAACTTCCCATACTATATCATGTAAGTATTCTGGTAAAAATAGAATAAGATTAGCATCCATTTCTAAAAACTCTTTAAATCTAGGTATATAGATTTCTTCGAAACCTCTATCTTTTCTACCAATATCCCATAACCCGGATACTATTGTTACATTTGATCTACTCATCTTCTATTCTATTATTACTGGGTGATATTTGCCTTCAACTACACTTAAATTATACTGTTTCGCTGTTTTCTTTAATTCTGGTTCAAATATACCATTTATAAGTTCAGGTTTATAATAAGTATTTTCTCCAACTAGGTAACCAGGAGACCCTCCAAGATCTTCTATGAAGTACCTTCCTCCTTTTTTGAGATATTGTACTAAGTTTTTAAAAGTTAATAATTGACTTAATGAAAGATGGCTCCCATCATCAATAATTATATCATATTCAAAACCTTCTAAATTTATATGGCATTGTTTCCAATCTGTTGAATGAAATATAAATGTTTTTAATCTTTCTTCGTCAAATAAACAATCGGTACCAATATCAATACCATGTATTATTGCATTAGGAAAATAATCTCTCCAAGCTCTTAAGGAACCTCCTTGTTTATAATGAGGGTACATTGTGTGTATACCGGCAAAGTTATCCGGTACTTTTTCAAAGCTTCCGATACCTACTTCTAATACTCTCTTAACTTCAAATCTAGAATCCTTATACAGTTCACCATATGTTAAATGGTACTCACTCCAAACTTTATCTGTCCCCCATTTTAATAGTACTTCATCTAAATAAGGATCTACAGATTTACGATATTCTTTAGTTAATAATGTCATACTGATTCGCGTTTTCTAAAGTAATAATCTTCTATTATTAATGCATCTAACTCTTTTCTCCAAAATATATCAAATGCATCTCTTACTGTATTTAATATTGGTTTACCAGCAACATTAAAAGAAGTATTTAATAAAACACCAATACCTGTTTCTTTATCCATTTTAGTTAATATTTCATATAACCATGGATTTTGTTCAGATGTTATAGTTTGGACTCTTGCTGTTCCATCGATATGTGTTATTTCAGATAATTTATCTCTGTATTCTTTTCTTACTTTAGGACAAAAAGACATCCATCTAGCTTCTCCTTCAAATTCAAAATACTTATTTACATCTTCTAATCTAACTACGGGTGCAAACGGTCTATAGTATTCTCTACCTTTAACTTTTGCGTTAAGTATATCTTTCATATTAGGTATTTGAGGATTACATAATACACTCCTATTGCCTAAAGCTCTAGGTCCGTGTTCTGATCTTCCTCTTGCTACTCCTACTATTTTACCTTTTACTAAATCATCTACTAATTTATCGTTATCTAAAAAACTACTTACGCAGTAATGAGCATTTTGAATATATTCTGATATAGTATCAATATCTAATAATTTTAGTCCTGAGTAAGTTAAATCAGCTGGTTCATCTGGTTTTATATTATTTAATAGCATTCCTGCTGCTAACCCGCAATCGTTAGGATTTGGTCCTATGAAAACTTCTTTATTGAATTCTTCTTTAATTCTTGTATTTAAAATAATATTTAATGCACATCCTCCAGTTATTAAAATCGGATAATCAGGCCAATCCTTCATAAAAGGTTTTGCATAAGATAAAAATACTTCTTCCCATGCTTTTTGTACAGATGCTGCTAAATCTTGACCGTCTTTACCATTAATTCTATTTTTACTATCGAAAACTAATCCAATTTCATCACCTAAAATTGCTAATGGTTTTTCATAAGTTAATCCGTTCATCTGAGTTAAGAAGAATTTAGTTAGAGGTTCCAACCATTCTTCTCTAATATTACCATATGATGCTAATCCCATCATCTTTCCTGGATAGGTTAGGTTACCAGCTGTTACGTCTATTTCTTGTCTTATTTCACCTAAATAATGTCCGAATAACATGTAAGGTAGTCCTAAATCTAAATATTCATGAGGCGAAGTACTAGCAGGATGTGTTATTTGTTTTAATAACTGTAATTCCTTACCTCTTTTAGCAAGATAAATATTAAAACATCCATCGTTACCTCCTCCATCGAAAGAAAAAATTAATGCTTTATCGTAAGGTGATTGGTAAAATGCACCGGCAGCATGCGAATGATGATGTTTACAATGTATATAAGTTTTAGCAGGAAAATCTTTTTCTAAATGAAACTTTTCTTCTCCTATATTTACATCAGTATTTTGATATAATACATTATCGAATTCACTTACATTAAATTTATCACAAACCCATTTAGATAAAAACTTACTATAAAATAGAATATCATCAGCTTTAAAAGTTTTATATTGAGAAAGACCTTGATTTTTTTCATTAATAATCCTTTCAAGTTCAGTTACTAAAACAACTTTACCATCTATTTCTACAGCAAGAGCTGCATTATGAGAACCATATAATGCTAAATTAATCATCTAATAAATTTACTTCTTTTCTTTCTGCCCAACCTCGTTTTTCACTATGACCCCAATATACTACTCTTGCTGGGGTTTTAGCACTTAATATTGCTTTTTCGAAGTGTATAGGTTTACCTAAAGTAAAGAACTCTTCTATTTCTTCTTTTTCAATATATTGACTGTCTATATTTTCTCCTTTTTCATCATCAAATGCTACTAGTATAAAATTATAATCTTTTTCAGGTAGATCATCTGGTGTTATATGTACTAAATGGTAAGTTGATCTCATAAAAGAATCTAACCATTTTTGCTCATCTAATATTATAGGATTAGGAGGTAAGTTATCATGTGCAGTATATTCTTGAACTGCTCTTAATTTAAAATTAATACCAGCATATTTTTCATAATCTCTTAACGATCTTACCTTACCTAAATCGTATCCTGTAAGATCAAATCCATTATTTTCAGTTCTTAATAACTGTCTTATTTTTGCTCTTCCAATATCTTGTTGAGTAAACCAAGAATTATCACCTCTTTTATGTTGATCATCCCATGCTAATATTCCTTGTCTTTCTTCCCTCATAGTAGCATGCCATATTATTATTTTATGCGGGTGAAATAAATCATATCCATGAGTATAACTTCTGACAGTTAAATTTAATTCTTCTCCTGCAAACCATATATCAGTGTCATGTTTTATTTCTTTAGCCCATTTATTTCTTCCAAAACAAAAATGACCAGAACAAAATCTAGCAGGTACAGGTTTTTTCTTATTTTTCCAATCTCTTAATAATGTAGGTTGAATAAAAATAGTACCATGAGGATAAAAACTATTAAATCTAGTCATCCAAGGTTCTTTGGTTCTACCATGTGGTTCATCGAAAGGCTTATATTCTGGTAGGTACCCTGTTAAAAGTGGTTTATATCCGTCTTTTTCCAGGTTAGAATGCATGTCTATAAGCTCTTTATCCCAGTTTTTAATAAATCTATGATGAGAATCTAGCTGTAAAACATAATCTTCTTTTTCCAATAATTCTTCATTTATAATTGCTCTAGCATAAGGTAGTCCTTTTGCTTCTTCATGAGGCATATCATAAATTTTAAATCTTTTATCTTTTCTATATTTATCTAAATTATCAAATTTATCGTCAGGATGAAACTGTCTACATATACCAAAGATTATTCTTTTAGGATTACTTGCTTGTTTAAGAGCATCCTCTATAGTCGGTATTAGTTCAGGTTCTCTGTATGCTGGGAGATGAACAAATATTTTAGCTTGCATCAAATCTGTGCTCGTATCGATCGACATATCCGTGTTTTTTAGAATTAGGCCATATTACTACTTTAGTAGGCATTGGCCCGTAAAACTCTTTCCATATATGAATAAAATTATCTGAAGGAGTTTCAGCTAATAACCTATCTAGTTCTTCTTTAGGTAAATCTTCTCTAAATATTACATCATCTGGTTCTTCTCCTTCAAATGAGACAACGCAAAAAATATAATCATCATATTTAAAATGACTTCTATGAAGATCTACACAAAATTTTTGATAACTTAATAATGTTTGTGACCACTCTTCACCTTCACCTGGGGGTGGATTAGGAGGGGTTTTATGTTTAAGGGTATATCCTTGTAATTTTTTACTACTAAAATCTATTCCAGCATATCTTTCATAGTCTGTAAATTTTCTTTCTTTACCAAAAGCATATGGTTTTAATTGCTTTAATTGGCATGGTCTACATTTTACTCTTCCTATACTCAATAACATTCTTACTCTAGCAAAAGATAATTGATCTCTTTCATTAAAATTTTTATGATCTCCCCAGTGCTTTTTATCAAAGTCTCTTCCATAATGATGCCATGCAAAAACTTTATGTGGTGATAGTAAATCATAACCATGAGTATATGCTCTTACTGCCATAGTAATTTCTTCTCCATGAAAATATAAAGAAGGATCATATAGTACTTCTCTATTAAACTCACCCATAGTAAAAGCAAAGTGAGCTGAGAAGAACCTAGCAGGTATAGGTAAACTGCATTCTTTGTAATTATCTATTGTATGAGGTCTAGTATGTAATGGTCCTTCAGGTGCAAATCTATCAAATGTTAAATACCATGGTTCTTCAACTCTTCCTTTAGGATCATTTTTAGGATCATAAGAAGGTATATAAGAAGTAATTAATGGTTTTTGATAACCTGCTTTGACACAATCGAAAAACGTATTAATAAGTTCTGCATCCCAATGCTTAATAAATCTATGATGAGAATCTAGCTGTAAAGTAAATTGTTCATCTTCCCATAATTTTTGTATTTCAGCTCTTGCATAACATACTCCTTTAGCATCTTTATAATCCATATCGATGACTCTAAATCTTTCATCGTCTTCATACTTCTCTAAGTTATCCCATTTATCATCTTCACTACGTTGATGACATATACCAAAAACTAATCTTTCAGGATATTTAGCTTTATCTATAGCATCTTCTATAGTAGGTATCAATTCTGGATCTCTATAACTTGCTATATTAATAAAAATATAATTTTCTCTCATGTAACTTTACTTAACCATCACAACTTAAACAATCTTCAGATGTTCTTGAACCAATATCTCCATTGATTACAGAATCTGTTCTTAAATAATATAAGGTTTTTATTCCTAACTTCCAAGCAGTTTGATGTACTAAATTAATAAACTTTGGACTATCATTAGGATCAAATGCTAAATTTAATGATTGAGTTTGATCTATATATTTTTGTCTAGCAGCTGCTTGTTCTACTAAACCTAATTGATTTATTTCTGAAAAAGTAAGAAATATCTTTTTATCTCCATTAGGACAAATACTATCAGGTAAATTAGCTACTGAACCTCTATCTTTCATTATTTGATCCCATACTTCATCTGTATTTGCTCCTTTTTCTTCTAAATATTGCTCTAAAGCAGGATTCTTCCTTATAAAAGTACCTTTAGCTGAATTAAAAGTATATACGTTAGCAGGTAAAGGTTCAATACCGGCAGATATTCCACCTGTAATGGTAGAGTTAGAAACTGTAGGTGCTATTGCTAAAACGTGAGTATTTCTCATACCTGTTCCTCTACACCATACAGGTTCACCATATTCATCTGCTAATTTTCTAGAAGCAGTATCTGCTTGATTTTTTATTTGAGAAAATATCTTATGAGTCCATGAAGTAGCTTCTATAGAAACAAAAGGAATTCTTTTTTGTTGTAAAAATGTTTGCCATCCTAATACTCCTAAACCAATAGCTCTACCTTTTTTAGCAGATCTATGCGCTCTAACTAATGATTCTCTACCAGAAGTTTTATTTAAAAATTCTTCCATTACCCCATCAAGAAAATATACACTAGTTTCTACTAAATCAGTATTTTTCCATTCATCATATTTAGCTAAATTTAAAGAAGATAAACAACATATAAATGAATGTTCTTCATCAGTATATAAAGTGATTTCTGAGCATATATTAGTCATAGTCACATCTAAATTGTTCTTTACATATGCAGGAGGATTAGCATTATTTACATTATCTTTAAACATTATATATGGCTCCCCAGTTTCCATTCTAGATTTAAGAATTTGTATCCATAAATCTCTTGCTTCTGTATTATTTCTTTCAAGTTTTTGCATAAATTCGTCATCAACTACTACGCATTGATGTAAATTTAAACATTGTCTATTAGGATCTCCTTTGGGTCTTCTTATTTGTAAAAACTCATCAATATCTGGGTGATTTATATCTAGATTAACAGATGCTGCACCTCTTCTAACTGCTCCTTGATTAGTAGCAATTATAGTAGAATCATATATTTTAGCCCAAGGTACTACACCTTCAGAATTACCTAAATTTTGATGTCCTCCAATATTTGCTCCTCTACCTCTAATTTTTGATAGTCCTATACCAACTCCTCCACCTAGAGAAGTTAATCTCATCAATTCTGCGTTTGTTAATCCTATTCCTCTAATAGAATCTGGAGTATCTATACCAAAACAACTAATTGGTAATCCTCTATCAGTACCGGTATTAGATAATACTGGGGAAGCAAGGTTTAACCACCCTTTCCACATATATCTAAAAAATTTATTAGCTAAATCTGGTCTATCTAATCTTTGTGCAACTCTATTAGCAACTCTTTTGTATGCTAATCTAGGGGTTTCATCAGGTAGTAAGTAACCTTTAGAAATAGTAGCTAAAGAAACCTCGGTCATCCAATCAGGATAATCTTTGCCTTTTTCCCACTGGGAAATATCGCTTATATAAGACATTAATTAATAATTTAAAATGCGTTAGACCAATCTACAGTTCCTTTTGAGTAATTAGTAACTCTATTAGCAAAGAAATCAGTTTGTTGTTTACCTGCAATTACTGCATCAAACCATTTCATAGTTTTTAACGCTCCTTTATCTATTTCTGAAGAAGGAACTATAGGTTCTAATCCTAAGTCACTCATTTTGGTATTAACTCTATGTTTAATAAAATTTTTCAATTCGTCCTTAGTAAGATTTTCTAAATCTCCTAATTCAAATACTTTGTCAATGAAATCAAATTCTAATTTTAAAGCAAGTTCAGCAGCTTCTGCTATTTCTTTTTGTAATTTTTTTGTTTTAAATTCAGGATGTTCTTTCATCAAAGTCCTAAATAACCAACAGCCTGCATCTGAGTGTAGTGATTCATCTCTTACAGACCATTCTACTATTTGTCCAATACCTTTAAGTTTATTTCTCATTTTAAACGATAGAAGAACCGCAAAAGAAGAAAATAAATTAACTCCTTCTGTAAACGCAGAAAAAATAGCTAATGATTTAGCTCTTTCTTTCCAATTAGGTTTACCGTCGTGAGAATCTCTTACTTCCATTAAAGCTTCTATTTTATTCATTGTAGCTTCATCTTCTAAAAATTCAGCAAAGTCATCTAAACCTAACTGCTCATTTAATAATGAATAAGCTTCAGCATGAATAGTTTCAAATGCTCCAAAAGTAGTAGCCATTGCAATAACTTCTGGTTTTCTAAACCACTTAGTAACTAATCCTGTCCAATAATCATTTACTACGGTTTCAGTTTGAGCAAAACCTTTAAGAATAGCTCCTACTAAGTTCTTTTCAGAATCTGTTAAAGATGATTTCCAATCGGTAACGTCCTGAGCCATAGGTACCTCAGTATGTAACCAGTGTGCTTGTTGTTGTTTCATCCAATAATCGAAAGCTTTTGGATATTCAAACGGTTTATAAACTATTCTTTCCTTCGTTAAACTCATAAATTTAATTTTTATATAATTATAGACAGCAAAATCTCCTCAAGTACGTAGGAGATCTAGAATAAATAGCATATATATTTAGGTTTTTCCAAATAAATCTGCCATTTTTTCTGGTGAAAGATTAAAGTTAGGAGAATCATCATCTTTTACTAATTCATCCAAGTCTGTTTTACCTTCAATCTCAATATGTCCGTTGTTAGTATTCATTTTAATATTATAGGTCATACCGTCTTGTCCGTAACGATTTTTCATTATATGAAAACGGCCTGTACCTAGTACTTTATCTTCTTTCATTCTTGAAAGCGATATACAAATATCTGCAACCATCATTTTATCATATGACCCGGCTGCTTTATCACCTTCAATTATACTATCTCTTGCTCCCATTCTATTTACCTGAGAAGGAGTAAGGATAGGTATATTAAGTTCTTTTGCTAATCCTTTTGCAGCAATAAAACTATCATCTATTTCATCTTTTCTTTCACTATATTTTCCTCTAGATGGTGCTTTTAAATAATCAACATAATCGATTATTACTAAATCAGGTTTATGCTCTAAATCCATACATCTTTGTATATGAGCTTTAATCGTACTAATGCTAGCTTGTTTAGGAGCATATTCTTTTACAATCAACTTACCTTTAAGGTTATCTATATGAGTTTCTACATCCTTACGATGTTTATTTACTTCTTCTATCCCATATCCTGTAAAATAACAGTCAAAACGTTTTCCTACATAATCTTCTCCGAGTTCCAAAGTATAATAATTAACCTTGTACCCAAGCTGAACAGCATGAGCGGCAATAGCAACCATAGTCCAACTTTTACCGCCACCAGGGCTACCAAAAACGATACCCAAATCCCCAGGACCGAACCCACCTTGGATACCATTATTAAGGATAGGCCAAGGAGTAGGAATAGTAGGACGGTAGTCAACACGATAACGTGATTCAATATCTTTATTATATTCATGACCAATACTTTTATCCATACCGGCTTTTATAGCCTTTTCAACTAGGTTTCTTATACCATCAAAGTCGCCACTTTTAAGTAAGTCAGCAGAATCTAAAATAGCAGATTTCATTTCCTGATTTCTACAGAAAGAAGTAAATTCTTCTTCAACGTAGTCTAAATCTTCTTGTGATGCAGCATATGAGTTTCTTAACTCTTCTTTTAAAGCTGTCATTAATACGTCATTATCTACTTTTTGAAGTTCTGCTTTAAGAACATCCATAGTAATGGTAGTATTATATTTATCAAAATACTTTAATACTTTATCAACTACCCATTTATGAGTATCAGTATCAAAATATTCAGATTTTAAGGTATCTCTAACATTTATTAAGAAATCTTTCTGGGTAAGTAACGCTCCTAGTACTTTTATTTGAAATCCTTTACCGTATGCTGATAATTTCTGTAATGTCATATAACCTATCTTTTATAAACTGTTAATTTTCTAAAGGTTTCTAACCAACCTTCTGTATTCTTAGTAATTCCTTCTATTTTATCATTATCTAATAAATGAAGAAATGCTCCTGCTTGAAGATCAGGTATTGGACCTTTCATTACTTCTAATATATGATTTTTTTCTTTATCATCCAACACTGTTTCGTGTAAATTCATAATTTCAAAATTATTTTCAACTTTAGTCCATTCATTAATAATTTTTGAAAATATTTTTTTACCTTCTATATTTTTTTCACATACTTCAAATACATAATTTAAATCAGTATTAGGATCACTAACTACCTTAGGAAATTCCGATATTATAGTTTTTATACCTAACCCTTTTACTCCTTTTAAATTATCTGAATTATCACCTAATAATGCTTTAACTAAATTATAATTTTCAGGTACAACTTGTAAAGCATCTTTAATATTTTCTTTTGTATAAAGAGTCTTTTTTATAGGTGCATATACTTCTACAGTATCGTCTACTAACTGCATAAAATCCTTATCTGAAGAAACAATAGTTAATTTTTTTACATTAGAAATAGAAGCTTGCTTACCTATATAAGCCATAATATCATCCGCTTCCAGTTTCTCCATCATAATTTGTTGAACTGGTAAACAATCAAGGTAGTCTCTTAATCTATTTAACTGACCTATTAATGCTTCTGTTTCTTCTGCTTTGGTATCGTATAGACCCCAATGTGTTATTTTTGTATTAGCTCTTTGAGCTTTATAATCAGGATTAATATTCTGCCGATTAGCAGAACCTCCTTTTCCATCCCATATAATTAATACTCTACTAGGTTCAAATGTTCTTACTAAAAATCCAAGAGAGCGTAAGAACCCCACTAGCCCACCAATATGATAGCCATCAGGGTTCATCGCTTTTAGTAATGAAAAACTACGGATTAAAGTATTCATGGCATCAATAACCATGATATTATCATTTAATTCTTGAGGTGGTTTTTCTTTAAGGTTATTAAGAATATTATTATATTTAGAGCTCATTAGTCTAGTAAATTAGTAGTAATTTTTTCTTCTTCTAAATCTCCTTCTTCTACAAGATCAAAATCTACACTACCAACTAACTTTAACCAATGGTCTTTATATTGATTTTTATACTTATCAATTGCTCTTTTATCGTCAGGAATAAATCCATGTTGAGTCATTACTACTCTTCCTCTAGACTGTACTCCGCCTATATGATTCTTTTCTACTTGTACATTTGTTCTTTTAGCAAACTCTACCTGAAGCCCGTCTTTAATAGCTTTAATTTTAGACGTACCAGGATTAGTAATATTACCAAAAGTAACTACTAAAGTAGCATCATACCACATAGACATACCACCTTTATTTTGTAACTTCGGCATTCCCATAGGTGATTCAGGTTTCTGAGTCCATACTTTATTAATAGCAACTAATGTATTAGTATAAGGATTACCTAATTTTCTAGAAAGTAAAATCTTTTGGTTTAAATTATTACCAAATTGAGTAGACATAGCACCTGCGTTCCATTCATTATTATTCTTATTAGAACGAACTGAAAGATCACAAGGTACAGAACCAACCGAATCCCATAAGAAGCAAATATCATAAGGTAAGTTTCCTTTCGATTGCTCATCCATAAGATCAGCCATATAAGCTGCAACGTCTTCAATAGTATTTAAAGTACCTCTATCAGCATATAAAAAGAAACCTTCATAATCTTTTATATCTCCGTCGTTATCTGTAACTTCTTCTAATTCTAATCCCATTTCTTTTGCATGATCCCACGACCACTTCATCTCAGTAATAATAAAAACAGGAAGGATTCCTCTTTTTTGAGCACTAACAGCAGCTTCTATTAAAGCTGTAGTTTTACCAGTATCACTATGACCACGTAATAACGTGATATGCCCAGTAGGTATACCAGGTAATGATGTGATATCTTGGAATGCTTTAGATAAAGGTATCCATCCTTGCTCTTTAAATTTTACGGATGCATTAGAAAATCCTTTCTTCTTTTTGAACTTACCTAAGTCAAAATTTTTCTTGACTACCGCAGATGCGGCTTCCATAACTTCTTTTTTAGTTTTCGCCATACTTATTATTCGTTAAATAAATCGTCGAATTTGCTAACCTTATCATTTCCACCACCTGCTGTACTTAATGTAAAGTCAGACTTAGTAGTTTCAGTTGGTTGTGCCGGTGGAGTATTAACTTCTTCAGCATTAGGGTTAAGATAATTCTGTAGTTGTTTTTTAATAAACTCGTAATCATACTGTGTAAACGCCTCATTAGGATCTGGTTGTTCTTTTAACCAAGTTTCCACTAAATCATTATTATCTGATAGAGGAGTTTGTTTAGGTTTGATTCTTACGGTAGTAGTAGGGTAAGGATTACCTTGTTGTTGTTCAACTACTAAATCCCAACCGTTAATTACATCTGTATAATCACCTACATCTTCATCTTCAGCTAATGCAAGAAGCGCTTTATAGATAGTTACACCGAATCCCCATAATCTTACTCCTTGGTCTTCTTGACCTCTTACTATAACAGGAGCAAATACTCTAGTTTTAGGGGTTAATTTACCTGCTAATGACCAATTATCTTTATCAGACGTCTTTTTTAACTCATTAACAAATTCTTCTACCGGATCTTGTTTACCAAAATTCGATAACGCTACCATAGGATATTTACCTACACCATAATGGAATTTTAATTCCTTAAATGGAAATGTAGGATCAAAATGCGATGGTAAAATTCTAACTACTTGTTTACCTATTTCAGGTTTCCAAAAAATCTTTGAGTAGTCCTTTTTTTCTCGGTCTCCAGAGGAGTTATTTAGCTCACCGAGCTTAGCTTTTATAGCTTTTAAATCCATAACTTTATTATTTTATAACTTATTTAATTAATATAAGAAAAAAAGATTAATTATCCAACTCTATTATACGAAAAAGTTTAGTATTAATCCTTTTTAATTCCGGGCCTTTAGTTAACAAAACACAATTTCTATAATCAGCCCAATCTACTTTATAGTTTGTATCTAATACTCCACCATTAAGTTGTTTAATTAATGTATTTAGAGCATTAATAGTATAAAGTGTGTTTGTTTCTTTTTTTCTATGAACTAGAATAGTATTTTCGAGGAATGCTGAGACATTTCCAAAGTCTACATTATAGGTACAAATGTATTCATCTTGGCTCTTTGAATAAAGTACAAAGATTTTGTTATATATTATTTTGTACTTATCTTTGATCTGGCTTAAATTTTGTTCCAAATCTGCTTCTGTTGAGAAAGTACAGAAAAGCTTGTTGTTCATATCTCCAGTTAGGTTTGTTATGTCGATATCATAATCAAATACCGGCTTCACCAAAACATTTTCCATTTGTTATAAATATTATATTTTTTTATAAAACTAGGTTCTCTGAAAACTTGAACTTAACTGGATACTTACCATCCTCGCTCAGAACGTTCTCTAGGTCGTCTAATATATTTTTTTCTTCTTTACTAAAATCGAATAATACAGAATCATACGTGTATAATACGACTTTTGTCTTTTTATCCTTAAGAAACCTTAATACTTCTTTTAATATAAGTATATTTCTTGAGGTTTCCAAACTTTGCATTAAATAATTCATTAATTTAGCAGGATTCATTCTTTTTAACTCTTCGGTAAAGGGTTTACCCGATATAGGATCACATACTACCCCTACTTCTTCATACATTTTCCATAAATTATCAATAAATTCTTTAATAAGTTTAAAAACTTCTAAATTTTTATGCTTTTTAGGTATTTTCCCATAAATTGCATGAAAATTAATTTGTTTTGCTTCTTTATACTGTTCTTCGGTAATATCTTCAGTACCAAAATAGTGTTTAGCAAGTTGTTTATGAGCAGATTCTATAGTAAGTGGATAATTAATCTGGTCGCAAAGTAACCGCAAGTGATAACCGTCAAAGTCAAACTCCACAAAGTAATCGTTTTGCGGTGTGAAGGTTTTTCTATGGCTCGGAGTGTGAGGAATAGCAGCGAAATTAACACTATTATAAGAATTAGTGGGTCTAGATGTAGCATTGTATAAATTATATGATGTTAGTACTTTATTATCTTTAATATTAAAAATAGGATTTCTAGGATTAAATAAATCTACAAAAGCATTATGAATTATTCCTAAACCTTGTTGTTCTATTAAGTAAAATACGTTAGTAGCAATAAAGTTATAAAAATCAAACCCTGAAGGTTTTTCATATTTAGTAACATCTATTATTTTTTCGAATAAATTTTCATAATATTCATATATTTTACTAATAGGAATTATTTTATTAATATTTACATTATTTTCGTTTTTATTATAAAAATAATGAATTGTTCTATTATAATCAGGTAATTCTAATCTATCATATTTAGTCATCGAATATATTAACGAAATATCTTTGCTATTAAGTAAATTAAAGTGATATAGCAAGTTTTTTCTATTCGATGTATATAGATTATCGTATTCTTTTAAAATATCGTAGACACGAGTTTTATCTACATTTAAACCTTCTTCATGATCTATAGGAATTATAAAACCTTTACTAAAATCTAAAGGTCTAATATATAAAGCTGTAGTTGAAGTAAGTTTAGGATGAAAATAAAAATTAGAAGGAATAGCCTCTACTAAACATGGCTTATCTTTATAACTTCTTAATCTCTGTAACTGTAGGTCGCTTTCGACTATATAAAACATTTCTAAAACCTATTTTAATCTAATATAGTAAAAAAAAGTTAACGAAACAACTATCCGTCAATATAATTACTAATAACCACTACCTCTTCGTGCTTTACCTGAAAGTACTGCTGTTCCTCCTGGTTGTCCACCACCTTCTCTTGTACCTCTTCTTCTTTTTTCTTTTCCTGGTCTTCCTACAGATGTAGTTGAACTGGTGGTTTCCGCCATCATTTCTTCACCAGACCCTGTATTTGTACTAAATGATTCAAATGTAGCTCCTTCAGTAAAATCTCCTCCTTCTTCTCCTCCTCTTTTACTCCATTCAGTATTTCCAGCATTACTTTCTTTATATGCAGCATATCTTCTTCTCACACTAATTCTAGCTTGACGTATTTTAAATGGTTTTTCTTGCTGCTGTTTTGCTATTACTTCATCTTTCATCATATTTACCACTACCGTCCTTAAATTAGGTATTTGGTTTCTTTCCCTAGGAGTTAATGCACTTAATGCAGCATCTCTTTGTTCAGAAGTTAAAGTTACTGAGTCATAATTAGTATTACTATCAGAATTAGGGTTAGTTGCTGGTGGTGCTGGGTCATCGTACAATCTGGCATGCTCTCCAGTAACTGTATATACTCCATTTTTTGCAGATTTAGAACTAGCATAACCATTAGCAGGAGAGTCAAAGTTATTTCTACTCCATCTAGCGTCTATTCTTTGTTTACCTGTTCCTAATTTTACTAAATTAAGTTTAACTCTAGATCTTAACGAACTTTCATTAGCTGCTATAACAGTTTCTTCACCAGTATAAATTTCTGGGTGTTTTGTACCGTTTAATATTATTCCTACTAGAGTTTTTATTTTCTTTTCGTCTCTTTCCTGATCTAAACGTCTTCTTTTTTTCTTTCTTCTAGCTTTCGAACTCCAGTTTATAATACTCTGACTCATATTCATTTCTTCAACATCTATTATAAGTTTAATTGCATTTAATCTTTCTTGTTTTTCTTGGTCATCTTCTAAAGCTTGTATTCTAGCTTCAGTATCTGCAATTTCAGCTTCTAATTCAGAAGTAATATTATCTTGTTGAGCTTCTACTGATTCAACTAACTCATCTATATCATCTAACCCTGCCGAAGCTGATATTAATCCTGATTCTAGATCGTCTAACAAGTCCATATTAGGAGGATCAGGTAATTCTGCTTTTAAATCAGTTGGAGTTAAATCTTCTTCTTCCTCAATCTCTTCTTCAGTAGGAGGAGGTGGTGGATCCTCTAAAGGTTCAATTACTTCTACTGCTCCATCATACTCTGATATATCAGATAGTATATGTTCGGTAAATCCTTTATAATTTTTAAAGAATTCAGTTATTCCAGGTATTATAGTTTCGGCTTGTAAAAGTACGTCTTTATTATTATTCTCTACTCCGGGGTATATATAACCTTCCAATTGATAATCATCTGCTTCTCCTAATATATACCAAGATATTACAGTAGTTCTTTTATATCTTAAATCTCTATATTTTATATAATCTCTTTCACTAACTTCTATTACTTCTTTAGTTCTAATATCAAAAAACATATATCTATCATAAAATCCTCTTTGATAATCATCTAAATAAGGTCTAGAATAGTGTCTTTTAATAATAGGTTCTTTTTCAGGATCTGCAGTTACTGAATTACTAACAGTAACTATATTAGAATAATTACCTAAATCAAAATCAGCCTTAGTTAATGCTATAACTTGATTATTTCTTGTTTGTAGTAAAACTATATCAGCTGGTGTAGGTCTATTATTTCGAACTCTTCCATCTTCAGGGGGTGATTCTTTAGTATCGTCTAACTTTAGTCCTTTTCTGAAAAGTTTTTCCATAGCATTCCTAAATAAACCTTCGAAACCAGCAAAGTTACCAGAAAGTAAGTCAATACCTGGTTGAAGTTTTTTAATCATTGATTTAGGATAGAATGCCATAATTAAATATCGTTTTGCGAAGCGTTTTTCGTATCTGGGTTAATTTTTTCTGCTACAACTGGGTTAAGAGATTTATTCAGAGTTTCGTCTTTTATTTCTGCAAATCTTTCACCTGAGGGGCCTTGGGAAATACCAGGCATACTAGTAATTGATGTTGTCCATCTATTATCTTTTATTTCATGAGATATACCTATAATAGTATAAGTACTTCTTTCTGTTAAATATGAAGGTAACAATCCAGGAGATATTTTAAACTTTTCATTCATTTTAAATCCTGCAATTCCGTCCATAGTTAAAGATAACTCAAAAGGTAATTTACCAAAAGGATATTTACCAAATAATCTAACAAATTCTTTTCTTACATAATTACCAAAATTAGTAGTTCCGGTTTCAAAATCTTTTGGATCTCTTTGAAGATCTCCTACAAAACTATTTATTAATTCTTCAAATTCTGTTACTTCTTCGGGGGGTGCAGGTGGTGGAGAATCTTGTTCCACATCTTCACCTATCGCATCACCAGTAGTATCCTGTACTTTTACTTTAAACCTATCTACAACTGAACCTAAAGAACTTAAAATAGATCCATCTGCTGATGTTTTACCGGAAGTATCACGAGATAAAATTGCATTTTGTGCAGCTAATTTACCAGTAACTTTAGTTTCTAGTTTAATTTCTTCAACATTAGATTCTAACCCCTGTACTTGTATTTCAGATCGATTTATATTTCTAGCAGTATGTAGTTTATCGTCTATAAATACAAATGAACTATTTTTTTCTAAGTAAGATATTTTTATATCATTAAATCCTCCTAAATTTTGATTTATTTTACCTAATACTGTATCTATGTAGTCAGCTAAATCTACTGTATATTCTGCTGCTGATGCATACATCTCTTGTAATGTGTCTTTTAACATATTTACGTTAAGCCAAAGATCATATATATTATTACCAGTACCTGTGGCAAATACATCTTTTTTTCTCCATGCTGTATATAAATTTTCATTTTGAGGTAGCTTAGGTAAAATACATATACCAGGGTCTAATGCAAAATGATTAGCATAGGTTGCATATGCTGAGAATATATTATACCCATATACCATCTTAATAAGTTTTTCTCCTTTGTTACCAGTAGGTAGTAAAGTATCATTCATTATTTTTACCCAGGTTTCAAATCTAATATAAGTATATTCAGGCTGTTCAGTTTGTTTAGAAGCTGCTTTTTGCAAAAATATAGGAATATCTCTTTTTTTATCCCATTCACATGCATATCCTTTTTCTTGAACTAATGCCAGAGCATCAATAGGAGTTTGTCCTTTTTGTTGAAAAATCGATAAAATATCAGTAACAGGTGATAAATCGGTAGCTGTTTTAGATGATTCTATCAGTTTATTATCATATTGATCTTTTATAGCTTGAATTTCAACTTGAGTTAATTCTGTTTTGTTATCTAAAGCTTTTATATCATTTTGGTACTGTTCGTTACCACCTGGTGAGGCTAATAAAGGTAATGGTTTACCAGTTGCTTTCAATGCTTCAAGTATAGTACCTTTCCCAATTAATGAAAGTTTCATAGTATATACACCGTCATTACCAAGCCCTACATTATAATTTGCTACTTTAGCAAAAACTCCTTTGTAATTGTAATCAGAATTTTCAGTAATTGTTCTTATTTGATCTTCTATTTCAATTTGAGTTTTATCGTTTTCAAAAAAGATATCAACTGTAGTACCATCATTCCTTATATTGCCTGAGTTATCTACAAAAGTGCTATTCCCAAATTCTACTAATTGATAACTTCCTAATTTAAGATATAGTTCTTCAAATAATTCATATTGGGTAAGATCATATACTTGAAATTCTATATCTATCAATACAGTTGCACCTACTCCTGCTCCTTTAACTGAGTATTTGAAATTTGTAATTCCAGGTAAAGGTACTATTCCTTTATCTCCAGGATTTCTAGTATATGCTGATTTATCTGGGTTGGAAAGGTCAAAACCCTGTCTTAACCTAAAAGCTGTTTCTTCTTGAAACATAGTACCGCCAAATAATATATTTTTTTTAGCTAAATCTGGTGAACCATTAATATTTGAACTAGAAGATAACTTTACCCATGCTGTTTTACTATTTAAGAATGATATTTCATCATCATTTTTATTTTTTTTAGCTTTTATGAAACTACGAACTCTGAGTTGTTTCGTAACTCTAGGATCTACTGCTGAACCAAAAGCATTGCCGCCAAACTGATTTGCTTTAGCGCCTCCACCTGAAAAGCTAAATAAAGCCATTATCTATTACTGTTTACGGATCTATACAGCTGTAATACTCTTTGTTTGCTTAAAGGAATTCGTAACTGTACTCCTGGTTTAACTACTAAATTATCTCTTACAGAAGTGTTTGCTGATGCAATAGCCCACCATAGTGAACTATCTTTATAAAATTGTTGTGCTAAAGTATCATACCTATCACCACCTGTTGTAATAACATATATATCTTCTTCAGTTTCTGGAATATCTGGGTATATCGGATTAAGATAATACTGTTCATTATCTTCCGTAGAAATCTTTTTTATATTTTTATATCTATCTATCATTATGCTGCTGTTCCATCTAAATCTAATGATGCATTAGTAGTATTTAAATCAAAACTTCCAAATAACTCTTCTCTTGCGATACCTAATTCAGGTCCGCTACTATTTACTTCTGCACCTGATGAGAAATATCTATTTTCTTTAGGATTAGTAGAGTAATGATATAAACCTGTTTGTGGAGCAAACTTATGTATTGGAGTAAATTCTACTTCACAATTTAAAAGATGAGGTAATTGTTGGACTGGTTCATTATCTTTTAATTTTATTTCCCATGGATATCCTTGTTCCCAACTATAATTTACTGCTGAAAAGAATCCTGGTTGAGATACAAGATAATCTCCTATAGTAATATTACATAATGTACCTCTCATAAAACTTTGATTAGTATCGTATGTTGGAGCAGTAGTAGATGCTAAATAATTTAATTTTTGATACATAGGTTTTAATGCATCTCTAGTATCAGCATATGCTTTGAAACCGAAACTAACAGATCTTTCAAAACCACTATAAGTATAAAATTTTTCAGCTCTACCATAATAAGTATGATCAGACCAAGTACCTGAATAGGAGTCTGAAAAAGAATCTAAATAAGCTCTAAAATATAAAAATACATTTTGTTGTCCTTCATCTTGACTGATTACTTCAAAATTAAATTTTATAAAATCTTTTGCATCTTCATTTTCACCTAGTTGAGGACCTAACATTCCGATTTTATCTGAAGCTTCTAAATTTAAAGCTTCTGAATAATTAGATGTATATCTGGTTTTTCCTCTTCCACCAGTTTGAGGTAATCCTAATCTTTTTTCTTTTTGTATTTTAGCATCTATCTGTTTATAACTACTACTAGTAAAGTCGTATAACTTTCTTTCACTACCACCAACACTTTCTGCCGCTATTATACCAAGTTCATTAGCTATAGTATCTAAAGGATTAGGAACTCCATTTCTTTCTTGTTCATAAGAAAATTTTTCTGCACTGTATCTATTAGGAAATTTTAGTTTATCTTGTGTATAGGTTTTAGAATCACCGTTTCTTAATTCACTTACAAAATCAATCGGAATAGGTACTTCACCTCCTTGCGATGAAATAACATGTCCTTGCACCCTTCTTAAATAACCCTGTTTACCTTTGAAACCTAATACTAGATGTGTTCCTGTACCAGCAAGACCTGCTTGAGATATTGTTGATGCTGTTGCTGCTACTGCATTCCCAGCCGCTACTGCTGCTCCAGATAATAAAGCACCAAAAAATGCGATTACATCATCAAGTGTTGAACCACTTCCTTGCCCAGTAGGGGTTACTCTATCTCTCTGTGGAGGTGCTGCTGATCTACCTCTATCAATAGCAGTTAATGCTGCTGTGTTACCTAAGAATTTTAAACCAGGTCCTGATGCAATAAACTTAGTTAACCTCACTACATCATCTCCTCTAGATTGAATTTCTTTACTGACCGCATTATATACAGGAGGATTCTTAATGTCTTTTCTTATAAATGGTTGTCTACCAGTATATTTAGGAAAGTCCTTAAGTGTAGTATGTTGTAAACTGTCTATTAATGCCATGTATCAATTACTTAGGTAAATTAGCAAGATATGTTTTATCTGGTTTATTACCATCTAAATCTAATTTGCTATCTGCTGGATTTACGCTTTTTCTTTGAATACCCTGTACATGAAGTTGAGAAGCAACACTTGCACCTGCTCTTCTTTCAGGAGTATTTCCTTTTAATCCTAAATTTGAACCTAATGATCCTTTTAATATGCTCATAATTTTAAATTTTAATGTTTAATATAAATAGTTAATTAATATTTTGCTGCACCTAGTACTAATGCCTCACCTACTGCTCTGCTATCAAAGTTAACTGTAGCTCCTTCTCTTACTACTGCAATTAGTTCTTGTAACAATTCTTCTACATTACCTCCTAATTTTGTACCTCCTGCCATAGTAATAGTATCTTTATTTAAAGGTTTGATAACAAAGTCCTCTACACTAATTTCTGAATCCATAGCTT
>MDSZ01161405.1_pt1 | contig 20539 bp, 18 predicted proteins | sample 811201 | NCBI WGS metagenome assembly MDSZ01 (sample SAMN05326647, study PRJNA326480) | marine metagenome | isolation source: seawater | place: Indian Ocean: North | collected 2010 | reverse complement strand
TTTTAGAATATTTATGGCGATATTTATCTGTTGTGTCTTTGAGGCCATACTAGTAGGTATGCAATTCAATGAGGATGTTTTGAAAGAGAATACTTTAGCATCTCTTACAAGAGGAATTGAATTAACTGATGGTATAGAATTTGATGTTAGGACAACATTAGATGATGAATTAATAGTTCACCACGATAAGAAATTAGCTGTTAGTGAAAAATTACAAGGCGATTTACCTAAATTTGTAGAAAGTAACAACCAATCTGATTTAATGGAATTGGGTTTTCCATCATTAAGTGAAGTAATTGATAATTCAAAAATATCTACTAATTTAAGAGAGCATGGGAAAATAATGAACATCGAATTGAAATTACCTCATCCCTCAAGTGGAGCCGGTGCAGGGTGGTTAAATTCTAGAAAAAACATACCTTACGTTAGCAATATGTTGTCTAAATGTGCTGAATTATTAGAAGAAGCAGAAATACCAAAACATAGTATTATTTTTTATGGGTTTTTTAAGCATATGAATTATTCTGCTAAAAAAATTAACTTTGATTGGAATGTGTCTTCATTATTTCCCAATCAACTTAGATTTGGTACTCGGAAATTAAATCGAATTTATGCATCACGTGAATTTGTATTTAGATCCTTAAATTCAATGATAAAAATTCAAAAAAGGCGTAATTCACCAATTTTACCATGTGGTTTAGAATATTTTATTCCACCTTATAATGGGATGAGATTTGATAAAAAATATGGTTTATCAGGAAAGTCATTAGAGAGATTATTAAGTTTAAAGAAAGGATTTCCAATTTATATCTGGCCAGGATTAATAGAACAAGAATCTCTTTTGTATGATGCAGGTATTAGTATTCTTTCTGATAGTGTGAATTCAACAGAGTATTCATTACCTGATGGTTCTGCAAGATGGATTCGACATTCTACACAACCTTTAGATCATGAATGGTCTCAAAAATTTAAGAATACAGAATCTGAAAACCATAAAGGATTAGTTGATGAAGCAACAAAGCAGATAACTCCTTGGAATGAATTAAATAATGTTGAAAGGAAAAAATTTTTAGAACAATGGAGAAAAAAATGGTATTGGGAAAAATCATTAGATGATTATTTTCTTGATTCAAGTTTTAATAAATTACCTTGGGAATCTGTAAGGGTAATTGGTCACAGAGGTTGCGGTAGTACATCAAGGCCAATATTTTCTTAATCGAGTCTTCTTAGTTTTTGACCTTCCGCGATATATTTTGGCCTATATATTGGAACACCTTTACCTTCTCTTAATACCATTCTTTCATCGATAATTTGAGCACCGATTCCAGCAGTTCTTGCCCATCCAAAAAATGTTGTGTAATATTCTGGTTTTGTAAATCCAATATAATTTAAAAGTGAGCCTGAAACTAAATCTACATTTGCATTAGGATTTGTGATTTTTGGAATTTCAGATAAGATTGTAGGGACTATTTCGTTTAATGTTTGAACAATTTTGATATTTTTGTCTTCAGGACATAATTCCTTTGCTAATTTTAATTGAATTGTTGCACGAGGATCTTCTTTTCTTAGAACTGCATGACCAAACCCAAAAATAGGTCTTTTTGCCATTAATTCTGCTCTTACGAATTTTTCTACATCATCCTTGTTATCCGTTCCTATACTTTTTACAAATTCCAATGTTGCTTGATTTGCTCTACCATGCAAAGGTCCAGACAATGCATTCATTGCTGCAACCATGCTTGAATGTAATCCTGCATGCCCTGAAGCAACAGCCTTTCCTGTAAATGTAGAAAGATTACCCCCGCCATGATCCATATGTAATACAAAAAATGTTGACAGAATTTTAGACATGATTTCATGATCAGCACCAGGAAGATTTAGTAAATTAACGAAATTTTTAATTAAACCTAATTCTGGTTGTGATGCCTCTAGGTTTGCTCCTCTACCTTCTCTAATTCTCATAATTAATGCCATTAAAATTGGCATTTGAGCAACTAGATTTAGAGCATTACTTCTCCAATCATCCTCTTTGCAATACATTCCTAGTGTTTGGATACCAATAGAAAGCCAGTGCATTGGATGCCCTTCAATTGGTAAGGTGTGTAATACATCAACAACTGCTGGATTGATAGTTCCTCTTTTTGATAATTCCCTTCTAAATGCTTCAGATTGATCTAGAGTAGGTAATTCTTTATGAAATAAGAGATATACAACATCTTCCGCTCTTAATTCTGCTAAATCTTTTATTGGATATCCACAATAGTGGACGCCTTGCTCAGGAGTAACAAAGCTAGTTCTGCATGTGCCAACAGGAACTCCTCTAAGTCCAATGTTTAGATGTTTTTTTGTTAATTCGAGTAGAATTTCGTCATCATCTCCCATAAACATTACCTCAGGGAATAAGCCTGTGAGATTTTAGGTATAAGTGCGTCGTTGAAACAATTCATTTTTCTAAGTCAATGTCTCTGACACCTTTTTCAGAAATTTTATCTGCTTCAATCCAAAATTTAATGGTTTTATTATCAATAATAAGTGCCTCTGGATGTTCTATACCTGGACATATTTGTTTTGTTTTTTCCCATGCTTTTTCATTTACTAAATTTTCATTCCACCAAGGAAAAGCACTGCATTGATCAGGTTTTGAATCATATACGTTACATTTTAAGTCGTCATCAAGATAAATACAAATCAAATTTTCTGGTTTACTTTTTAACACATACCTTCCGTCTAATGTTTTTCTACAGTCGCGTTTTATCCAATCAGATAATTGCATGTTTTGAAATGCTGCAAGTCTTGTCATATCTTTCAATGAGAGGTATACAATTCCATTAGGTTCATTACAACATTTACCACAATTTGGTAAACATGTGAACTTTATTCCTGATTCCCACCATGGTGTTTTTTTGAAGAATTTCAATTGAAAACCTCTCTTATTTATTCTTCTTCAAAGGAATTCATTAGATTTGCATTTGTAGTTGGCATTAAGACCATATGATTTACAGGATTTAATTCACCTTCATTTAGTAAATCACCCATATTAACCTTGTCAGAATCTATATTCCATTCATTATTTGGTATGTATTCATCAAGTTTTTTTAATCTTTCAAGGTTAGGCAATTCTATGTTTTTATCTGGAGTATTTGTTAATGGTGCTCTATCTAGGGAACTAACTAGTGGTTTTAAATCTTGAAGTGAATATTCTAAATCAGACATTTCATCAGCTAATTTTAGTAAGGTATCAGTATCTGAACTTTCTAACGTTTTTGAAATCTCTCTAATTCTTGATTCGATTCCATTTAAAATATCATTATATTTTTCAAATGCAAACCCTACATCTACCATTCTATCTAGTCCATGATCGCTTAGTTCTTCAAGAAGTTCTTTTGATTCTATGTTTTCTGTTGGAAGATTCAAATCTTGATTCCATTTTGATATTATTTCTTTATCATGATCTATAATTCTCTCTGCTTCAGATTTAATCTCAGGAATATCTTCTAAATTTAATTCTATGTTGATTTCATTTTCATCTAATTCAAATTTAGAATGTCCTGTGGCTTCGACAGTTTTAGTAGCAATTTCTTTTGCAGTATTTACAATATCATTTGAAAACATTGAATTGTATAGTGTTTGAACACCATCCAAACTTGCTATTGCTTCTTTAGGATCACTCGGCAAAGTTCCATCTTTTTGTGCAATTATAAATTTTTCAAATGAAGATAGTAAACTTGGAAGATTGCTTTTTGTGTTAATTAAAATGGATAAATGTTCATCGGAGAGAACTACATTTCTATCCATTGCTAATCGTCTTAGAATACGTATTTTACTTGTGTTTGAATATGCTTCAATATTAAATAAAATACTGGAATCTAATAACCTTTTAACATCTCCTCCAATACTTGGATCAATAGATCCATCTGAAGTAATTATAAGTTGAATGCCATTATTTATATTCCAAATAAGCCAATTACTAATTGCTTGCATTCTAGATGGATTTGAAGTTAGTTCTTCAAAATCTTCTAGGAGTATCATTTTTAATTTTGGAATATTTTGAGGCATGTTAGGTAATTCATTTGAATTATCTACTAAAGTATTTGAACGAATAATCCTGACAGATTCTTCACCATATATTGACTGGATTTCATAACTCGCAGCTAAGGAAATATGTGTTTTTCCAACACCATAATCCCCTTTTATGTGAATTGGATTTAGGTGTGAACCTGGCATCTCAATGATTGAATCAATTGTTTTTGTTAATTGTCTATTTTCTTCAACAATTTGCCAATTTTCCATATTTTTTGTAATGTTTGTTGATAGCACTGGCGGCCAAATCAATAAACTTTCATGTAAATATGATTTTTCTTGATTATTTTGAATATTATTATTGTTTAATTCATTGAGTGCAACTTTCCAAATAGGGCCTTCAGGGTATTTTTTAACACCTTCATTAGTTCCTAGTTCTTCTGATATGTTTTTCGTTAACCATGAACTTTTATTTTGAGGGTGTAATGGTAAACTGATTCTTGGTTTTGATTTATGATTTAGTTCTAAAAGACTTGGACGATTAATTGCTTTTCTTTTGGCTCGTGGCTCTTCGGAAGTGACTCCTAATCTCTTTTGAGCCGCCGAAATAGCATCATCTAAAAAACTCGGAACCCGCCTCAATCTTCTCCGCCCGTCTTACCCTTGTGTTTAGAAGCATCATAATATTGACGATAGGTTTTATTCCTATCCTTTTTCTTCCATTCATTATTATTTGTCATCTCATTTTCTTTTTTCATGCTTACTTTTGTTGCTTCTTCAAGGCTTGATTTTTTGTGCTTAGGTGCTGATTTTTTTGATTTTTGTTTTGTTCCTAACAGCCTTACTTTTGTAGCTTCTTTAGGGCCATTTCTTGAAAATATATGTTCTTCAATTGATTCTGTGTCTACTTCCTTGAGAGTTTCCATAATTGGTTCTTTTTCATTGTTTTTTGAATCTTCTTCATCCCATTTTTCAATAATGCCGCTTAAATCTAATCTACTGCCTTCATTGTTAATTTCTTTTTTATTATTATTTTCAGAACTCATCAACTCAATAACGTCTGGAATTTGATTTTGAGGAGTTATTTCCTTTTTAATCGGAGCCTTTTTTGTTTTTAATTCTTCATCCCATAATATCTCTTGTTGGTCGGGAAGATGAAATAAATGCCCTTCTAAATCTTCAGGAGATAGTAACCAATCTTCTAAATCTTCATTATTAAGTAAATCTAATTCTCGCTTGATTAATGCTTTTGAACGGGAATCAAATGCATTTAGATTTATTGGTATCAATGCTAGATCATCTGAAGTAGTTGCAATATCAACTAACCTTCTAAGGAAATCTAGAGCACGATCTTTTCCATGGATTGCGTAAAGGAATTCAAAACCATCTAGTACAACTACACTTCTTGGATAATTCATAAAAAAATCTTTGATTTTAGAATATAGAACTTCTAATTGTGGCCCCATTATTTGTTCATCATTTAATTTTTTTTCAGTTAGCCAATAACACATCTCCTTTGGTAATTTATTTTCTTCACTAATTCTACTACCTGGAAGTCTTGAAATAATCATTAATTCATGCTCGATTTCATGTAATTTCGATGCCAATTTAAATGAATTTGAGGGATTAGCATCTGCAACCAAATATGCATGACCTGGATATAATTCGTTACTTTTCCCACCTTTTAACCGTCTTAATTTTGCTTCAATTGCTTTTTCAAATTCTGGAGAATTATTGGTTTGAAATTTTTGTTCTGGTAGTGCTTTAGAACTTGTCCAAGATTTAGAACTAATTTCTTTTTCTTTCCACCATTCTGATTTTGTTTCAAATTCCATATTTATTTCAAGATTTAATAATGATTCTGGGAAAGTTTGTAGCAATAAATCTACATCTATATTACGATGTACTGTCAAAAGACTATCTAGTTCCGCAGCATCATCATCGATTTTTTCCAATGCATTAGCAGCGTGATGTATTTTTTCTTCTGCATGCATTGCCATTAATGGATTTCCATTTCTAAAAACAACATATCCAATTCTTGAGATATCTTTGGTTGATTTTATTTCAGTACGGATATATGAGTCTACTTTTGAACCAATTAAGTCCTTTGCTAATAGCGATAATACCGAGGGCCCACCTCTTCTTTTTTCAGTGATGACACCAATAGGTAAATCTAACATCTAAGCCCCTCTTTATGGGCGTTGCAGATTATTACTTCTTGAATTCATGGGCTGTAATTAATAAAAAATTGCATTTATTAGAGGATATTTAATTGGCGAGATTTATTCACTTTGACGGAATGGCGATGTTATGGAGGATACTAAAATGCCAGTTGGCTTTATCATTTTAAGCAAATTAACATCTGGTAGTGAAAATATTAAAAAATCTTATGCGAGGGTTTTATTTTCATTCTCCTCTTTAATTTTCAGTCTATTTTTACTTTCATTAGATTTCTTATTTCTTTTTGTTTTAATTTTTTTACCCTCGATTTCATTATTTATTCTTTTTTTAATTGAGATTCAAAGTAAAAAAGCTATTATGAATTCAATAGCAGTAAATTTAGGTCATCCCTGGATTGAGGAAGAACATGATGTGAATGAGGCAGAAGTTGCATATAGATCTTTAGAGAAATGGGAAGTTTTGCCAAGAAAAGGAAGAATAAAAAGAAATGTTGATGGTAAGGGACTTTTGATTGAAGATGGAAATGAAGAATTAGTTTTTGAGATTTCAAAACCACCATTAATTTTAAGTTTTTTTGATAGTAATAACAAAAAAATAGAGACTGAGGTAATCAAATGGTTAAATTTGGCATTAGCAATAAGAGATGCACAAAATAATGAAGAAGACGAAATCGAAAGTGCAAGAATTAGAGAAGACGATGAAGAATTAGATGTAGATCGTTTTTGGCCAGAAACAACTCCTGGAGAATTAAATGTAAAACCAGGTGCAATTTTCCGTAAACTTTCAAAAGGAAAGAAATGAATTGTATTGTAAAAAAGATACCTTCTAACTTATGAAGTTATTTAACTCGGGCAAATATGTGCCTTCTATTGAAAAATGGAGAGAACGGCTAGAAGAATTCCCGATTGAGCATAAATTATTGATAGAAGGAGGTAATCTTTCTGCAAGATTTTCTAAATTGCCTTTATCTTTTTCTCACCCAGTATTTATCGGTGCATTTTATGGAGTTTTATTATCAATAATTTTGTTACTTCCATTTGCTTACGAATCTAATTGGGACATGAATATTTGGTTGATTAATTGGTTATTATACTCACTATTGTTATTGTTAATGTTAAGTTTGTTGGGAGGTTTATCTTCTCAAATTATTAAACTTACAAAAAGGATGCCAATTACAGTTCCAAGAATAATAATTTATTTGTCACCATTTTTAGGACTAATAATATTAACATTTTCAATTGGCATGTCGAATTTTCCTTCATGGTCTAAAGATTTAGGATTGTTTTTGATGATTTTTCCAGGTCCTGTTTATGTTCATTTATCTTGGGCGCCTAGGTGGAGGTTACTGGAATTAATAGAACAAAATATCAATCCTTTTGAGGATATAGAAAAACAGAATCTCATTGAAGAAGATTATGAATTAAATGAGATAGTAGATGATTTTTCAGAAGAATAATTAGATAATTCCTAATTTTTTACCAACTTCAGAAAAAGTACCAATGACTAGATCCAAGTCATTTTTTGTAAGTCCAGAACTTATCATACAGCGAATTCTTGCTTTATCTTTTGCAACCATTGGAAATACTATAGGTAGTGCAAAAATACCTTTTTTGTATAATTCTTCTGATAATTTTTTTGCAAGCATTGATTCACCACACATTACAGGAATAATTGGTGTTTCTGAAACACCAGTATCAAAACCAAGAGATTGCATTTCATTACGGAAATATTCAGTATTTTTCCATAATTTTGCATGGTGTTCAGGTTCATCCCTTAATACTTCAATTGCAGCTTTTTGTGCTGCTGCGACACCAGGTGGTTGACTTCCAGAAAGTAACCAAGACCTACTATGATTGATGGCATGTTTTTTTACAATTTCACTACCTGAAAGAACACCACCTTGTACCCCCAAAGCCTTCGAAAAAGAACCAATTTCAAAGTCTATTTTGCCTTGTAATTTGAAATGATCAACTATACCTCTCCCCCCATCTCCAAGAACTCCTTCTCCATGGCAATCATCTACCATTACCATTGCATCATATTGTTCTGCAAGCTCTGCAATAATGTCTAATGGGGCAATATCTCCGTCCATACTAAATACTCCGTCTGTAATAATTAATTTCCTACGTGAATTCTTATTTTCTTTAAGAATATTTTCAAGAGCATCAGTATCATTATGCTGATAAACTGCTCTACTCGCTTTAGTTAATCTCACTCCATCAATAATTGAACCATGATTTAACTCATCTGAAATAATTAAATCTTGTTTGTTCTCTACTAAAGTAGGAATTAGTCCAACATTTGCAGTATATCCTGCTGAATAAGTTAAAGCAGCCTCAACTCCCTTAAATTGAGCAATAGTAGATTCTAAATCTTCATGTAATTGCATATTTCCAGCAATAGCTCTAACTGAACCAGAACCTGCTCCATATTTTTGAGTAGCATCAACCATTGCATTAACTACTTTTTCATGCGTGGTAAGGTTAAGATAATTATTAGCACATAACATGATGTTTTGTTTTCCATCTACAATACAACGAGGTTCTGAGGCAGTTTCTAATGCTTTTAATTTCCAATCTAATCCTTGTTCAACTAGATTTGAGTATTTTTCAACCATCCATGATTTGTCTCCTGGCATGCCATCACTTAACCTACGAGATATAGACCGGCCATTGTAGTTTTGCAATCATTTCATCCTATTAGTTGATGAATAAGACATGAGTGGGCGTAGATAATGCGACTTAAAGGAACAGTTTCTAGTGGGTTGGGGAGAGCATCAATTTTTATGGCTCAGCCACATTATCAAGAACAATTTTTTACAATTTTGGGAGAGCAAGCTTGGCCAGGAACACTTAATTTAAATGTTGAAAAATCAGATTTAAGTAAATTTATTTCTTTGAGGAAAAAAGCAGGAATTGATACATTGGGAATTTCTGAATCATTAATTGATGAGTCAGAAAAAGTAGATCTTTCTAAAGTAGAATTATTAAGAATTAGAGGTTTTTTAAGAGATGGGAAAAGTTTTGGAGGTGCTAATGCAATATTATGTAAAATAAAAACATCAGATTCAGAACTTATTCCCTCTGCAATCTTAATTCCAGATTTAACACGTCATGTAGATGTAGTTGAAATAATCTCTTCAAAATATCTACGTAAAACAATGGGTTTAAGTGATGGAGACTTAGTAAATATTGAAATTTAATTTCCAAGTTTTAATTTAAGTAACATTGCAAATTCACTTTGAAGCCATGCGTGATGCTTTTTTGCTTCTGCTTCAAGAAGTATTGAATTAACTCTCCTATCATAATTTAAATTTGTTATGGGAGGCGGATCAAAAAAATGTTTATCTTTTTTTGAAGACAAATGCTCATGTTCTAAATGCCACAAAGTCAACCATCTTGATGGTGCCAAACCAAAATCAAATTTCTCTCCATTTGTAATTAATGATTTTTCAACATCTTTTTTTGAATAATCATTATTTAACAATCCAGTGATGCAATTAGCAATTCTTCTTACTTGATTCCATAAAAATCCACGGCTTTTTATTTCAAATCCTATGATTCTCTTTTCTTCAGAAAGCCATGGTGTAATTTCTTCAATAACCCTAATAGTACTTCTGTCATCTTCTTGTTTGTAAAAATTATGAAAATCATGTTCACCTTTGAATAAATTAAGTGCATTCTCTAATTCTTCAACTTTTAAGTTATAATTCCAGTTATCAAGTAATTCTAATCTATATCTATATGTTCTCATTTTTGCTGCTCTAATATTGCATGTTTCAGAAATTTCTTCAGCATCATAAATGCAAATATTTTTTGGTAAAATATCATTAAATCCTTTTAACAAACCTTGGGGAAAATCACGTTTTATTCCCTCAGGTACATCAATAACTGCAAAATTCATTCTTGCATTTACTCCAGAATCAGTTCTGCTACTTATTTTAACTCCGTTTGGTGACCATTTTAGTCGCTTGCATGCTTTCTCTAATTCACCTTGTACTGTATTTAGTTCTGGCTGTATTTGACTACCATGATATTCGTTTCCTAAATATGAAAACGTTATGGCGACTTTCATAATTAGTCACAATTAGGAATCACTTGACATTAATTCAATAGCATCTTCTGGGGAATACCCTAGACCGCCTACTGACCAAACAAGTGCTTGTTTTAACCATGGTTGAACCATTGGGTTTTTCTTTTCAGGATCCATTACTTCAATACTGTCTACAATATTTCTAGCAGCCATATACAATACATCATCTACTGGAATATCTGCTAACTCTAATCTTTTTGCATATCTTTGAAATTCTTTTACAGCAACTGGAATTCTTCTACATTCAAGTGCAAAACTAGCGAAATCAGCAATATATTCATCATTTTCTTCATCAATTTCCATTGCTTTTTTGTAATGCATCATGATTTTTCCACCTGGAATCACATCATCTTGTGCTTCCATATTAAGCATATTTGCAAATTCTGCATATGAATGGTGTAATTCAGCATTGTCTGAATTATTTTTTAATTTTTCTTCAAGGTTTGAAACTGCACCTTCTAAATTGCCATCTCTAAACATTTCAATTGCTTCTTTCATCAATTCTTCACTCATCTTAATCCCTCGCGATAAACACTGCTGTGTATAACATGTCTATGAATCAAACGGATGTAATTATTCTTTTCTGGCTTCCACATATAATGACATTTTTGGATGAGTGTTGTCAAATATTTTTGTGTTAGTTAATGGAGGAGAAAGAGATTGTCCAAAGCCTGAATGGTAAATCGTATTAAATCCCGCGTCTTTAAATAATTTCTCTAATTTTCCAAATGTCCAATAATTAATATGAAATTGTGGGTTGTTATTATCAAATGTATTTTTTTCTACCATCCATTGGAGAAATGTTTCGTCATCTAATTGATTTATTTTTTCTCTAATCATTTTAGGATATAATGGTTCAACCTCGTTTTCAAAAAACCTACATCGAGCAGTTGAAATTTCTCTTACTAGGAAATCTTCAATTTCTATCTGGCTTGATTTAATTTCAAATTTTTTTTCAAACCATTCATTTCTCCATGACCAGTATTTAAAAACATTATTTTTAACACTATTAAGAAGTAAATTTGCATCTGGGCATGTGATCCTAAAAATGCCACCAACCTTTAAAATTCTAAATGCTTCTTCAATTAAATTTTTTACTGCCTTATCATTTACATGTTCAATTGTATGACTTGAATAAATTAATTCTACAGAATCATTTTCAAATGGAAATTTGGGTATTTCCATCAAATTTAATTCGACGAATTTATTTTGTACCTTTGCATATTGTTTTGAGCCATAATCAACATTTGTCCAAAATTTATGGTTAAATGTACCTGCACCTATATTCAAAAAAGATTTATTTTTCAAGGAACTTAATGGGAAATCTGAATATAATTCGGCATCATCATTTCCTTTGATGCTTTCAATATGGTATCCAAGGATACGAAATATTTTTGCAATAAGTCGTCGAGGAATAAGATTCATTTTATTTCCTCAAATGAAATTAAACAGATTATTCTGATTTATTAGCTGCTTGAGCAGCCATTAAATCTTTAATTTCTTCAAGTGTTGAACCTGAATCTGCTCCTTTCCATCTGTCATTAACTACAACTGTAACATCATGTGGTTTTCTTACACCATAGAAGCAATCTGCTGGATCAGGTTTTACAGTTCTAATAGTTCTTTGTGATGTTAAAAGTACAAAGAACATTTTCATAATTTTCTTTGGAAGGCTAGTAGCAACTGATTCACCTTCTTTAGAATCGAGTGCACCACCAGCAGCTCCAGCAGAAATTCCAATAGTTTCTTCTCCTAATCCAAGTCCACTTCCAGTTAATGGAACTACATTTCCATATCCCATTACAGTGCCAATTGGTCCTTGTTGAACAATTACATCTGTGAAATTACTGTATAAGATTCTTCTAACGCTATTTGTTAACATGAAATCTTTTCTGAAAATTACAGCATCTGTAGTAATTGCATAACAAAAGGATCTTTGGAAATAATAGATATTAACAAATAAGAATGCAATCCAAAATATTCCTGCAATTTGATATGGATAAGATCCATCCAAGAAGTTTACAGGAGAGTCTGCCGCAAATGCATTAATCATCCATGCAGTAAATGGAAGTGCAGCAATAAATATCATTGTCATTGTAAACCATTTTGTGCTTGAAGAAATATTCATCCATCTGTTAAACCATGCAAGGAAAAGCATAACTAATGGAAAACCTATTGATTCTCCTAAAGAACTTGATACAAAACTCCATAATATGTCTTGAATAACTCCAGGCTCTCCTGGTGCTTCACTAGGCATGAATGTCCAAATATAATGCACTGCACCTACTAAAAATGCCATGACGTACATGCCTGCAAAAGCAAAAAGACTTGGTCTGTGAATTTGCATTAAATCTTCACCTGGAATCAAGTTAAATTTACGTCTTTCTTTATCTGTTTCATCTATGTTTTCAATTTGCATTTCTCCGTCTGCCATAGTTCAACCCTAACACTCCGCAGGTATAGTATGTTATTGACACTTACTATTGTTGAATTTTTAAGAACCTACTAATATTTAGTGTAAAATTCCCCAACTATGTTCCGCATTTCCATGAATCCAATCCCAATCCTCAAGGGTTCTAGTTCCAAATTCATCCTCTATTGCTATGCCAGATACTTTTAGAGGATATTCATTATAGCAAAAGTGAGAAATCATACCACCTCTTGTAGGTTGATCAAAACTCCAATATGCTCTTGATACGGCATCTACAGTCAAAACAATCATGGTTCTTCCATTCCACATTTCAATTTCAAATCGAGGTAAAATTTCTTTTTCATTATTTTGATTATTGATGCTAAAATTCCCTTTAATTTTCCTAAATTTAAGTTTGGTAAATTTTTCACTTCTTTGTCTCTTTACATCATGAAATAATCCTGCTTTTCTTAATGGAACCTCTAATGTATCTTTTAATTGCCATGGTTTGTTAGATGTAGATAATGCTAGTAGAGATAAATGAGGTAAAAACCAATCAAGATATGACCCATCAGAAAAATGAAGGATACCCCAATACCAAGGAACTGTTGGAGCTTGAACTCTAACCTTTTGAAGATAAGCACTACCTTCAAATCTCTTATTATCTATTGTGCCTTTAGCTTTACATCCATGTACCCTTAAAATATCATATCCCATATTATTTTGATATTTTTGAAAACTTCTTCTTGCTTTAGATAATGCAGAATTCCATGGAGTCATTTGTATGTCAAATTTTTTCGGAGAACCACTTTTTATTGCAGCTTTATCTGATTCTATCCGCATCCAGAATTTTTTATTATCTTCAGTAATTCCAGTACTTAGTAATTGGTCACAAAGTGCATAAACAGCCCCACCTAATTCGGAATCTGATGGCCATTCTTTATGTTTAGATGATATTGCAGCAATCCTAGATTCTTGTAGTACTAGTGGTTCATACATTTTTTCTCCATCAAAATACCATCCAGCAACCATTCCAGGAAGAACTAACAAATTTTCATCGTTCGTATTTGGTTTTGCTGCTGCAGCCCAATTATGATCATTAACATAGATTGATGGTGTTTCCTTTGTAGACCAAAGTACCATCAGTTGTTCACTTCTTCCTGGATGTGTTTTTGACGGCCACATAACTAACCACCACCACCAATCCCAAGTGAGGTGTTTGATATTCGGCAAATCAGGCATTTCCCATAAATCTTGTAATGGGCCTTCAAATTTTTCCATTTTAGACCCTCATTTGAGTTCTTTACGTTTGAAAGCAGATTGTCCAATAAAGAATACTAGTGATGTAATACCAATTAATACAGCAGCTGAAATGAATAATGTAGTCATAGGAGAGGAACCGATGCTTGGAACACCATAGAATGAACTTAGTGCTTCATTCCCCTCTAATCCATAATATTCTCCCTTAGAAATAAGGTATTCAGAATCATTCCAAGTAAATGTAGATACAGAATCAATTATTTGCATTCCCCAAAATACAATCGACATTCTTGTAACGAAAAAAGAACCAGTTCCAATTAGAGTTAACATTGCCATCATAAATTCCCATACGCCAAAGAAAATTGATGCTAACATCCCATATTTTGTAATAATGCCAAATGTAGAAAATATAGTTCCATATGCCATTACCATTAAACAAGTTGCAAATAATATTGATGCCCAGATTTGAATATCTCCAAATCTAAAGAAGGAATCAGAAGGTGCTACAAATCCAGTGATGAGACTCATAATGAAAGTTAGTATTGCGAGATAAAACCATGTCATTACAAGGTAGCCACCTAATCTATAAGCATAGAATTCACCTCTTGCAATAGGTTTCCCGATTAAATAATGTAATGTTTCTGATTCCATTTCATCTCTAATTAGTCCTGTTGCAAGAAATAGTGGAAGAAAAATTCCCATCAAAAATGCAAAACCAATTTTCCCAAAACCAAGAACAAAACCCCTGTGTACGGCTTCGTGGTAATATAAATTATCATCAGGGTCTTCATCAACATAATTGTCTGGTATTATTGTGATGCCTGAATTAGTGCTGATAAATACAGAGCAATCTAGATTGTCATAATTTGAGTCTGTACCACCTTGTCCAATTAATTTGTTTTGTAATACCCAATCTGTTCTTTCACAGTCTCCGTCATCATCTACATTAGTTTGGCAAACACCTTCATTTATAATTCCGTAAATATTTCGTTCACATTTTTCTCCACTGAAAGAGTAAGAGAAATCATCTTCATCAATCCAATTAGATGCAGGAAGCGCAGGAACATTAGGATAATCAGAAGCATTTTCAGGATTAGTTCCGTATTTTAATTCTTGGGCTAATGAATATCCATCACCATCCCAATCATATGAATCACCATCTTGATCGATTGATTCAATTATTGTTGTTTGTCCTTTGACATAAAATAATAGTACTAGGGTAACTAGTAACATTCCAATCATTGCAATAGACCATGTTGATTTTCTAGTTTGATATTGACGTAGCGTAAATTCAGTAATTGCCCAAGATTTAACGTCAATTTTTGACCATACACTCTTTGAAAGTGGTCTTGATGATTTAGACATTATCGCCCCTCCATTAAGTATTCTAATATTGATTCTAAATTATCATCAGGATTTTCTATTGCAGTCACTCTAATTCCAGAATCATCTAATATCAAAGGCATATCTTTATGCACATTTCCAAGATCATGTGTTTCAACTAATAATTCATCTTCAGCAGGGAAATGAACACCATATACAGATTCATGATTCAGAAATTTGCTTGCTAATTCTCTTGGTTGTTTAGTTGTTAGAGATATCCTATGTGGGTGTTTGTCAAGTAAATCTCTGATTGCATGAAGGTTACCCAGTGCCAATAATCTTCCATTATGCAATATTACTATTTGTTCAGTAATTCTTTCAATTTCACTCAATATATGACTACTAACTACGATTGTTTTTCCCATACTTCCTAATTCTCTTATGACATTCATAATTGTAGTTCTAGCTAATGGATCACAACCTTGTAAAGGTTCATCTAATATTATTAAATCTGGATCATTTACTAATGCTTGAGCAATTTTCGCTCTTTGCCTCATACCTTTACTAAATTTACCTAATTCCTTATGCATAACATCATCAAGTCCTACGAATTTAAGAACATGTTTTGCTCTTTCTTCAGCAGTATCTCTTGAATGTCCAAATAATCTTGCTATGATTGTTACAAATTCAAATGCAGTCATCCAGTCGTATAATTTTTCATGTTCAGGAACATAACCAATTCTACTAAATGGTGCTTTATTTTTCCAAGGGTCAATGCCGAATAATCTTACAGTTCCTTGAGATGGTTTTAATTTCCCTACAATTAATTTAAACAAAGTTGATTTTCCAGCACCATTCATACCAAGTAGTCCAGTAACACCTCCATTAATTGCTATACTGACATCATTTAGACCGACTATGTTTCCATACCATTTTGAAACATGATCTAGCATTAATGCAGGAACAACATTTGAATTTGCAGATTTATTTTGATTAGTATTCATTCTCTAGTCACCTCCATAGAAGAAACTCTTGCAGTTAGTACATATAATGAAATTGTATTCATCAGAATTATTGCAACAAGACTCCAAGTGTATGGGTGTTCATAAGTAGAATTAATACCCATCATTTCTTGACCTAAATGTGCTATACAATCATAAGGAGATAGTAGATAAACGATACTATCTTCATATAATTGTGAGATTAAAAACGCAATGAATTTTGTTCCCAAAATGATTCCTAATAAAGCAATAGCAGGGAAGAATTTTCCTCTACTAACACTTGATAGTGCTAAACCTATTGATGAATATGTGAATACGAGAAAGAAACCAGCTACTGCTGCAGCAAGAAATAGTGGAAATGTATCAAGGACATATGCCCACCCTTCTCCAGAAAGTACAAGGTCACCAATGTAATATAATGCCAAAGTACCTACAATTAAGATAGACAATAGTATTGCAACGGAAATAAATTTCATAACAGTATAATCAGTTCTATTTACTGGTCGTGAAAAATATATTGCACTAGTGCCATTTTTACGATCCTCACTTATCATTCCACCCACAAGAAGTGCTGCAGCAATTGGAAAACAAAATACGTTTCTTGGGAAAAATCCAAGCACATGAGCATACAAATTTTCTCTTGATGGTGAAAATAGTCTTGAAAGTTCTTCAACTCCTGTAGCATTACCTAAAAATGATAAGAATAAATCATTCATAGAACCTAATAATAGTACTAGTAATGAGATTCTTACAGGCCAACCCCAAGGACGATGACCCTTGGAAAACATTCCATAGATATGATGTCTAAGTATTGACCAATTTCTAACCCATCTTGTGTTTAATGTTCCATTCCATGGACGATATATTTGTTCAAAAATAGTGCCAACCTCTGCATTTGATGAAGAAGCAACTGCAGCAGTAGCATCCTCATCACCATCTCCAGAACCATAAGCGGCTTCCATTCTACTAAATCCAGTGACATTCACACCTTCTTTGCCTAGGAATTCTGCATCTATTGTTTCTTCAGTCATTGTAATGGCCCCCTATTTTTGAGTTCTAATGGTGCATCTACATGCTTTAAATTAGGATTGTTTTCTAATAATTGATCTGAACTTTTCACTCCATACCCTAAAGTTTCCATTATTCTGATAAACAGGTCTTCTAAACTAGCTTCATGATCTTGCATACGTCTTATTTGACACCCAGACTTAGCAGCAGCTGAAATGATATGATCATAAGTGGAGTCATCTACATGTACAACTCTTAGAACTCTTCCAGTTCTTCTAACTTTTAATCCTCCATCATTCAAGCATTCTTCTAGTTTTGAGGCGCCACCCCAAGCATGAACTTCAACTTCTCTTTCAATTGCCTTCAAATCTTCAATTTTCCCTTGAGCAATTAATTTTCCTTTGTGAAGCATAACAATTCTTTCACATACTCTTTCTACGTCATTCATTAAGTGGCTAGCCATGATTAGGCTCCTTCCACCTTGATTTACAATTTGATTTAATGTGTTTAGCATAAAATCTCTATGAGCGGCATCTAGACCATTTGTTGGTTCATCCGCAATTAATAATTCAGGATCATGAATTAAACCACATGCTAATTTTGCTGATTGTTTCATACCAGTTGAAAAAGTATCTAATGTGCGATAACGTTGATCTTTTAATCCAACATACTCTAGAACTTCATGTGCTCTTTGCATTGCTATAGAGGGGTTCATTCCTAACAATTCACCACTATATGCAACTTGGTGTATGGCTTCTAAATCAGGATTGAGACAATCATATTCTGGCATATAACCTATTTTTGATCGGATAATGGGGCCTTCTTCTCTTATGTTGTGATCAAGTACAATTCCATCGCCAGAAGTGGTACTTATTAATCCAAGAATTGTTTTGAATAATGTAGATTTACCAGCCCCATTAGGTCCAAGAAGTCCTGTTGCACCAGGCTTAATTTTCAAATTTATAGAATCTAATGCAACGTGTTTTCCATATGATTTGACGAGATTGATTGTTTCTACAACATTTTCTCTACTCAAATTAAACCCTCAGGATATCATGTGTCAAACAGTCCAGTCCTATCAATGTCATGTATTACTGATTTATTCAATTCCTGATTTTATTTTTACAGCAACACCCTTCCTTAATTCCATTGCTTCTGAATTTGTACAACAAGAAATTCCAAAGGCAATTAATTCTTCTTTATTGTTTATGATTAAGCATGGCATGCCAGGTCGTAGAATTTCCCTAACTGAAAGAATAAATCCATGCATTACATTTCTACCTTTGCTCACAAAGGGTATGGCATCATCATTTATTTTTACAAGAGGTATTTTACACATGCCTAATTTAGAAAATTCATATAATTTTTTTGCACCATTAATTGTTAATGATATTCCCCCATCTTCTAACCTAGGAGAGAGGATATGGTTTTCTTTAGAATCAAAAACATTTCTTATTCTACCAGTTCCTCCTTTGAAAAATGATGTATTTGATAACCATTCTTCTGAACAATCATAATTTAACTGAGTATACAATGCGGTTTTTGTAATTATTGAAGATTTATCAAGATATAATTCTACATCTTCATTATTTAATTTTGAATTACTTAATTTAAGACCTGAATTAACTAAAAGTTCGATTGCTTTATCTATTCCCATAGTACCATGGATTGGAATGATAGAATTACATTTAATGTTCAAATCTTTTTCATTATAATCCCAAATAGATTCTGGGCCGTTAATATGTGCAAATGGATTAAAATCTTCTAATGAATATGGAATAATGCCTAGAGGAGTTTGTACAAAAATTTGTAAATTTTCAAAATAAGACATTAATTCAAAAATTAATTCTTTACATCTTATTCTCCAGGGACCACGAACACCATGAATAACAATAATATTCCATTCATCATGTTTTACTTCGTTACCAAAAGCATCTTTTTTAGGTAATTTGACATATTCTTTAATTAGTTTTTTTGTCGCTTTAACATAAGGATGACTATTGATTTTTTTTGACCATAATACCCCTCTACTTTTTTGAATTGTAGTAGAACTTTCAACCCATCTCATAAAATCTAAATCATCTGCTGATTCCAAAATATGATTTATTGCAATTTCTAATGCTGGATGTTCAGATGATTTCCTCTCAACATATTCCCATATTTTCCCATTTCTTACTGCTTCTCTTACTCTGGCCATTTCTCTCATTGAAATTTCCAAATTAAATTTTGCAAGTAAGATGGTTCTTTCCTCTTTTGATAATGCCTTTACTTGTTTTGGTGTTAATTCAGAAAATGTTTTTGATGCCGTGGGCCATTCTGTAATTCTTTCTAATTTCTCTGTCCCCCAAGGCATAATCAGTCGATCATCTCTTGCAAAGAGCGCATATGCGGCTGAATCAAAAAGATCAATTCCCATTGCCACCGCTATTCCAAATAGGTGTGGGTGCCCACATCCAAAAAGATGTACTGGCCGAGAAGAGGGAATAATGTGTCTGCATGAACTAATAATTTTAATTAAATCAAGATACTTTTGTTTTTCCATTAGTGGCACGATCCCACCAATCGGATGTATTGTAAAATCAAAACCACTCATTTTTTTTGCTGATAGTTCTCTTAATTCAGGAAATAACCCCCCTTGAATTGGTCCATTTAGCATCATTCCATTTGCAGCTTTTACAGAAATTTCGGAACGTGAAGCAGTCTCCTCAACAATTTCTTTTGATTCTTCAAAATTTAGATTAGGTTTCCCAAATACATCAAGCATAGTCGCAATATCAACTCCGATTTTCTTTTGAAATTCAATAATTTCTTCTGGCTCTACTTCAATATCTCCGTATACATAACTTTGGAATGTACCAGAATCAGTCATAATTGCTCCTGGAAAATTTAGTAGTGAATGAACTCCATTTTCAATAGCATATTCACTTAATTTTTCAGAATTCCTAATGATATATGAATTGGTAATTAAGCATTCAACGCCATAATTATCCCACATGTCTCTTGGTTCAATAGTCCTAATGTTTGGATTAATTACTGGTAATAGTGTTGGTGTGTTTACAATTCCATGTTTGGTGTAAAACTTTCCAATTCTTGCTACGCCGTCCCGAGATATTATCTCAAATTTACCTTCATCATTTTCACGACATGGCTCAGGTTCTGGACGTTGCATCTAATTACCCCGAGGTAAACATCTACTTCAATTGCTCTTAAACAAAATATTTGTTTGAGTAATTAAGAATTCTTT
>MDSZ01226226.1_pt1 | contig 20541 bp, 34 predicted proteins | sample 811201 | NCBI WGS metagenome assembly MDSZ01 (sample SAMN05326647, study PRJNA326480) | marine metagenome | isolation source: seawater | place: Indian Ocean: North | collected 2010 | reverse complement strand
TGTAATTCGACAATAACAGTATTCTTGTCTACAACATTACGTAAAACCTTACCAATAGCTACTTCGTGTGCTACACCACCAGATTGGACTGAATATACGACATTATCACCAACTGCTGCTAATACAGTGTTGTCAAAAGTGATATTGTAAATTTCGGTTGTAGAATCAACTGTATTGGTAAGATCGAAGGTACCAGATACATTCTTAACAACAAACTTGTCAGATTCCTCAATTAGACCAATTACAGTAGCTGTAGCGTTTGTAACTGACTGAGTAAGTGAAGAATTGTGATTTAAGTAAACATTTCTATCACAAGTGAAATAATTGTTCTTTGGAGTGTTACAAGACAAAGAAGCAACTGTTTGACCTTGAATTTGGTCTACAGCAGCAAATAATCCATCTCCAGTATCGTTAATTGAATTATCGACATATAGAACGTCTTCATTCGTGAAATTGTAAGAAGATTGATGAACCTCGACATTTGAGATAGGTCCATACTCAATTCCACTAACTCTTGATGTTAATTGCTCTCCAGTGTCTACTGTGGCGTTAACAGTCCTTCTACGAACTCCATCTGGCAAATATTGCTGTTTAGACTTAGTTTTCCAGTTTTCTTCGATAGGAACATTGTAGAATGCCTCTCCAATCGAATATGGGAACGTAGGAGACTCCTGATCGTCTGTAGTCATAAAATAAGCATAAGTTCCGTTAGGGAACTCAGGAGTCGTACAGAAACGACCATTATTAGCGTCTAATGTACCTAAACGTTCGATAAACTCGTAATCGTTGGTAAAACGACCTAATGAGTATGTTTGAGTGTCTGGTGAGTTGGATCCTCTAGATGTTTTAAGTCTCCAGCTGGATTCCATCCTTGTGATCGTAGGATTCGCAGTAGTAACATCTTGGTATGGATCGTCGTAGCCAAAGCTACCATAAATGGGGTTACCGTCATATGCCCAGCCCAATATAGGGGAATGACTCTTATTAGTGAGTGGGTTACCCTGTCCATCAACGTTATCCTGCCTTAGGATCTTTAATGAGGTAGGAGCAATGATATGACCATATGCATATCCATAATTGACATCATTTGCATCATCTACGACACCAGCAGCATTACCGTTGTCAACACCCATCTCCAAATATCTGTTATACTCCCATCTGGTCAAAACCGCTGTTGCGGATGCTGATTTAGACCTAGGAACCAATGTGACAGTTGTAGAACCTTCCTCATAGTCAAATCCACCAGATTGCTTAGTGAATCCAGTGATCTTACCTGTTGTAGAGTCTATTTGGCAAGTATAGAACGCACCTCTACCTTTTCCACTCGCATCGTAGATAAAGACATCTGGTGGCTCTGTATAATTGCTTCCAGCATCTACAATCTGAGCATTTTGGTCAATTGACAAATAAATGTTTGCAATTTCACCTTGTTGGATCAAAACGGTGAAATCTCCACCAGAACCAGACGTAAATTCGACTGTAGGAGGAGTTGTGTATCCTGAACCCTTATCTGTGACAGTAACAGATGTAATTTCACCTAATCCGTTAATTGTCGCTTCTGCTGTAGCATTTCCACTAACAATAACCTGTGGAGCTACACTATAATTCCTTCCTGGGTTAGTAATAGTGATTTTTTCTAATTCACCGAAATCTAAACCTCTTGGAGACTTATGATTGAACAATGGAACACCATTAACCATCAATCCCACTTCAGATGAAGTAGTTGTCTCTCTATCACTCGCACCTACTGGTTTACGAGGTATAATTTTAAGATGTTCTTGGTCTTGAGGAATTTTGATGTTATCAAAAGGTCCAATAGCATAAGAAGGGAATCCAGAAGACGCAATATAGTAATTATCTGCATCTCTGTAGATTGCAGAGACATCAGAAAGAATTTTATCCTTAATTTCGTTAGTTCCAACATTACTTGGGTCGGAACCTGATAACTTAGTGTGATTTTGGTTGATAATCCACTGATTAGACATTGCTAAGTCATCTGAGAATCCAGATGCCTTAAATTCAACCATATTGTCGAAGGAGACGTAAGGAATGCCTCCAGAAGACACATCAAAGTAATTATCAGCAGTTTCGTCGTATTCTAGTCCAGCACTTGCTTCTGGTTCGATACCTTCACTAACCAATCCTGATACAAGACCATAAATCCGAAGTTTTACTTCATTACGAGTTCCATTTTCATCATACCAACCAGATAGGTTGTTTTTGGTGAATACTCTTACACCTTTCTCGTGACTATAGATCTGTTTGTTGTCTGTATTAACAGCATCCCTCTCTTTGATGACAAATTGAGTAGCTGTCTTAGAACTATAGGTTATTTGCTCAGTACCAATGATTACACGTCCATCTCTTTCTGGAAAACCGATTGTAGAGAACACATCAATGCGATCTCCTTCACCAGCTAGACTAGAAACGTCATTCATTAAGAATGTACGACGTGCAATAGCAAAATCACCATCCTTAGACCCTGGTGAAATGGTCAAAGTGTACTGTAGACTACCTTGGTAAGGCTCACCGACTATATTATCGATAATTGCCGATGCAGCAGTCAATTCAGGGTTATATGGGTCAGGAGTCTGTATTACCTGATTACCAACAACCTTTCTAACGTCTCCAGATATAACTTCTACGACTAATAGCTCTTTACTATTCCATCCAGACTCAGAACTCTTATAAACGTTCTCTTTTGGATAGATGATATCAGGTTTAACGCTAAACAGCATCTGGAAGATGAACTCCAGTGACTGTGGAGTACCTTTAACGTTATAGAAATCTTTGATCCTCTTTACAAGGAGGTTCTTATTGGTTTCATCCCTCAAATAAGGATATGGGAAACCACTAGTATATTGTTCTTCGTAATTCTTGATTAAAGCAGCCAAAAGAAGGTTGCTTAGGTTGTTAACTACTGCAAATTGCTTATGGAGAGCAGCAGCAGACTCAACAAAGTTAATTGGTTCGTATAAATCGCCAACTTTAGTCTTTGCACTATAACCACGGACACAATTCCAGAAAATAGTGTCAGTTTTAGACTCATACAGGAAAATCTCCTGATCAATCATTATCATCCCGTTCTTTTCAGGGAATCCATCAGTCTTATCGACTGTAATGTTGATATTATCGGTACCTAAAGGTATTTCTACTTCTAGGCTAGCTGTCTTAACAAGAATCTCTGGTGAGAAGGTATCAACATCGAGATATTTCTCAAAATTGTTGATAATGTCCTGCGGACCTTCACTTATCGATAAAGATTCGTAATATTTCGACAGAAAGTTCGTTACGAGGGGATAATCCTCGACAACGAAGTCAGGTAACTGACTTTCAATCAGTGCTGCTAGACTTGGACCTGCCATTTATCAGATAAGTGCTTCTTGTGTGATCAGGAATACGCTAGACTGCAAATCAAGGCTTAGATATGCTTCACGGAATGCGTAAATGTCTTTATTTGTTGGACTGACACGAAGTTCAATCCTTTCATCATCATAAGTTCCTTTGATTATATTTAACCTGTTTAACATTACCTCTCCTTTGGAATAATCGACTGTTCCTTGCTGTGCATTGAGAACAAATCGGTCTTGTGTCGTAGGATCGATTTTGTATAGGTAGATATTACCATTTTGGTCGTCTGCTAGGTAGACAACATCACTTGGATAAGTGGAAATTACAAATCCACTGCTTTGTACAGATGGATTAGAGCATCCACTCTTAATAGTATTCTGATAACAAATTTCATACTGAGTAACAGTATTCAATACTGGAATGAAATCCTTCCGTAAGTTAATATCTGTTTCATTAGAGGTAATTGCAGTATCAGTAGAATCAATGATACCAACAATACGACTGTATTTAAACCTACCATTGAATTTTTCAAGATCAGAGGTAGCTCTATAGTTAGTAAGTGAAGATATTACTGCTGCTTTCATCTCAGACTCGTTCAGAGTCGTCAAAGACTTGTTATAGTATATGTTCGATTTTAATTCGACATATGTAATCGAAGGATCGACTATTTCTGGTGTAACTGATACTACAGCATACTTCTTAAGGTCTGTAGAAATCAGATTTTTGGTATATTGAGAAAGCTTCGATGCGTATGCTGGTTTTATGACAATTTTGACTTTGCCATACTCAGGTGGCATAGCGTCTTCTCCACCGAAACACACAATGTCAGCAATTGCAGGGAAAATACGACGGATAATGGATTCGTAGTCATCTGCGGTAACTGCCCGATTCTGTGTATTGAAAAACTTCGGAGCATTTCGCTTAATTGAGTCAACTGATTCAAGGGTCTCACCTCCAGACGCTGCTGTAGTAGTAGTTAAAGTGATCGTAGGTGCATAATCATTAGCACCAGTCTGATCCTCTAATACAGCACCATAGGAGAATACTCTAGCAGCATTTGCTGCAGCTCCATTAGTTGTAATATACGAAACTTCAATATAATTGTTGGTATCGAGTTTCTTACCTAGGATACCATCACCAAAAATGATCTCGTAACGCTCATCTTCACCTTCTTGTAAGAAGAAGACTTGTGAGGTACCATCATATCCAATGATATCATCTGCTAGGCGATACTCAACCACACTAGTACTACTAAATGTTGGTCTAACAGTAACCTTGAGAGTACTGGAATCGATTCCTGCATTCTGAAGGATAAACCTTTGAGGGATTGCTGCATTAAAGGTAAATGTTTCAATTACGTAGTTTCCTTCTTTGATCTCAACCGATTCAAAGTTTGCTTTATCTTGACTATCCAGTCCAACAACATAATCCTTTGCTGTAATGAACGAATAGGTAGTTCCATTGATCCTAGTAAGGAATTGGGATCCTCTAGGCAACTTAACAATAGAAGGAATATTATTTTCCGTGCTAAAATCAGCAACTATGTTGAGAACTGCTGTTGGAGCTACGGCAGACTTAGGAAGATAACCTATCTGCTTAGCCAGAGACACTACATTGTCCCTGAGGGTCGCTGATTCAAGGAATGCCTCATTAACTACCATATTGGCGTTAAACGCCGTGTAGTACGTATTATAAGCAAGTACGTCTAAGAGGGTAGATAAGGTAGAACCTTCAAAATCGTAATCAGTGAAATCGCTATTAGAGCGCAGGTATTCCTTCAGAGACGATTTAATCTCAGTAAAGTCTAGATTGGCAACTTGAACGTAGGACATTTATCGTGTTCTTTCTAGGAAGAATTCTATATCACGAACTTGGACATCAGATTCAATTCCGATAATCTCAAAAGAAATAGCACATTCAAAGCCATTATTGTCATAATTGGCTTCTACATCACAACGAAGTAAATTTATACGAGGCTCGTATTTCCTTATCACATATTCTATTTCATCCTTAAGTAATGAAGCGGTAGCAGAATCTAAAGGTTCAAATAACAGATCAGCAACATTACTGCCAAGATCAGGCTTGAAGAACCTTTCACCCTTTCTTGTCATCACAATATTATATAACGCTCTTTTCACCGCAGCTTCATCGGTGATATGGAGAACGTCTTCAGTTACAGGGTTCATACCCAACGAAATGGATACGTCTTTAAAGTCAAGAGACTTCGGCATCTACTAGAATACACGAGTTCGTGACTTTATTTAGCGACTTCGTAAAAGGTATACTTCAAAAATAACTCTTCACCCTTATGAATGTGCCTAACTGTCTTCACAAAGTACTTATCACCTTCTTTCCACTTCACGCAGTTAGGGTCATCAGAATGATTTATAAACCCACCTAGGGGTGTTCTGTATATTACATCATCAACGATCAAATGGGATAATCCTAAAGGAAAGTCCTTAGGGATATCCTCAGCAGCAAATAAGCCCTGTCCTGCAACAGGGCTATCTTGAATCTTCAACCAACTGTGGAGAGCTTGATAACTCACTTACCCTGTCCACGGTAACGCTTCTTCGCAGCATTGCGGGAAGATGCTGCATACTTAGTATGCTGTCCGTTCCCTTGACGGGTCTTTTTGGGAGTCGCTTCTTTTTTGTCGTTTGCAGATTTAGAATAAAGTGCCATTGGTTAGCAATCAGTTACAGAGTTGTCACCTGGAGATTGTGACCCAGTACCACCTTGACCTCCAATAGAGGGTACGGAGAGTATGGGGAACATTCCAAGTCCTGCCATAGCAGCAGCAAGAGCAGCAAGTTTGGAAACTGAACTGCCTCCTGCACATAATAGCACATTAGGTGCACCTACCGCAACCTTTGATCCGCAACTGATACTTGTTCCAATCTTTGCAGGAGGGAACCCTGTAGGACATATCTTAGGTCCAATCTTCGCTAATACCGCATCTGTCTCTGCATCTCCCGTTTTAGGTACAGGTTGTGGTACAGAAGGAGCACCTACTCCGCAATCAACGGTAGCACAACCCACTGAAACAGTGCCAGGGTGACACGCAGGGTTCTTTCCACACGGTTTACAGTGTACATTTCTTACTTGTGTGCTTACAAGAGGTGCAATTTTAGTTATTTTGACTGTTGTAACAGGTGAAGGAGCATATCCTTGGGGTGGCCAACACCCGTGACCCGTACAAACACCAGTTGTAAGTCCAAAAGCTGCCATTATACGTAAATATGCAAGAAAGTATGATCGTTTCGCAAGTGTTGCTTCGCTTCAGTCTCTTTACGAGTCCTTAATAGGGTATTTAGCGTCACACTTCCGTCTTCATTTAGAGTTTTTCCGTCAAAATGAGCAATTTCTCGTGAATTTTCGTAAGTAAAGGAGCTTCCTGTCTCTGCTTGGAGGAAAATACGGGTATAAGCGGTCGCATTTGCACTTTGAGGCGCAGTAAAAGTGAAATCTGCGCCATTTAACGTAACAGTTGACGCAGTATCCATCTGAATTGCGGTTTTTGTGTTCACTCTATACGTACCAGCGGGGATATTTGCGCTAACTTGGATGATTGAACCCGATAAAGTGACCTGTTGTACGTAAATAGTAGGATCATCGAAGCCCTCGATGAGCATTCCTGCTTGAATATCATCTAAATCGAACCCTTCCTCTGTCCAATACACTGTATTAACGACTAATTGGTTACTACCATCCGCTGTACATTGGAAATCAACGGAAGGAATGAGTCGTTTTACCTGTCTTACGTCCATTTGACCTAGATCATCCTGCACTGTTACCCCCATAAAGAGTAAAGGATAGTCAGGCATATCAATATTGATCATAAAACTACTACCAACTTCAACATCAGCAGTACCAGTAAGCACAGGATTAGGTGCATCAACGATAATTTCTGGACTTTGAATGTATCCACTACCTGTATTAGTGACGTTATAGCCGTATATACGACCTCCAGTGACTATTGGTTCAACAGTTGCGTTCACTCCACCATCTAAATCAGGTGGTCCAACTGTCACATTAGGTATTGACATATACCCTAGACCTGGATCTAGTGCTGTAATCTCGGAAATACCCTGTCCTGCATACTCATAGTTGTTCAATTCTAGGTATCCATAGTCAGGGAAACTGTCTATATCGTAATCATACAGTGTAATTGAGTCATCAGTGGGTTTTACAAAATGTCTTATCTGTGCAATAAGGATATCATCATAAGGATTACCCTGTCTTTCGACAGCTTCTGCTAGTAAATCCCTATAAGTAGACCAATTTGAGTTTAATTCTAGTCCAATAGTGTAAGTATGACTAATAGTACCACCTATATTTGTTCCCATTAGGTCAGAACAGTACCACGATCCTGTAATTGTATAGACAAAATTCTCTCTTCCCCTACTATGAGGTACATATTCAAAGATATTCCACCTTATACTAGGACCAGGAGACGGAACACCTCTAAAAGAATGAGTTGTCCACTCTTGCATCTTCTCAACATACCAGTCTGAAGGGATAACGGTCTTCTGATTCTTGAAAATTGCTTCTCTGTACTCCGCCATTGCAATTTCCATATCAATAGCTTCGTTCATTTCACAGTTGAACGTCCTCACCTCCCTCCACATCTCAGCACTACCTGTTAAATCACTCTCTAATCCACCATCAGTCTGTACAACATAGGTATCTGCTGCTGAATCTATAACATAATCTCTATTAAATTCTAAACTGGTCGGCGAACTTAGTCCTTCAAATAGATTTCTGAAGTGTTGTTCATCGTGAAAACCAGCATTACACCCCATAGCGGCATCAAACCACGCATTCCAATTCGTTTCTAGCTGTGCTTGTAGTCCTTTATGTGATTTCTCTCTTAATTCTATATTATTTCCAGCATCATCAACACCTAGTAATGGTACTTTTACATAAACACCAGTATCAGCATTAATAGGCCACGTGCTTTCTCTAGTACAAGTCTCTTCTTTTGTTCCCCAATGAGTTGATGCTTCTCTTATTGCTTCTGCGAGTGCTTTGGATTCACAATCCCCACCACTTCGCTCGAACATTTCCATCCAACCATCAGTCTGATCATCATAAGAACCTATCTCTCCACAGATATCCGTTAAGGTATCGCATTTAGGTCTTAGGTACTTCGTATAGGAAACCTTCTTAGGATAGGCATAGAACCCGCTTAAGGACGCTACAACGGTTTCTGTGGTAACAGGTACATTTCCTCCTCCTAGGTTTTGCGTCCCAGGGGTATCGAACCACCCTGCCACGCAATCGGCGGTCGCGCTCGATTCTGATCCAGTTACTGTCTCTCCTGGAAAATTACCAGAGGGACTATCAAGTTCTATGATGTCTAATCCCCCAGGTTCTCGAAAATTATGCCACTCCTTAACAGTACCAGTAGCACCGTTTGCAGCTGTAACAGTCTCACCTACCTTAAACTGTCCACTGCTATTACGCACGGATATACGTGAAGTGCTGCTATCGCATATCCATAACGTAAAGTATTGCTCTTCACCAGAAACCCTTATACTTGCTGGTGCGTAAGTATTACAGATTGTATTTTCAGCACACGATACATTATTGAGTGTGAAGAGATACTCGAAGTATGTCTCATCAGTATTAACTCCCAATAAATTGTTAGCAGGATTTGATCCACTAGGGTCAAACGTAAATGGTGACCCATATGGACTACTAATTGCTAATCCTGCTTGGAAATTACACGTCAATCTCTTGTCTTAGCTCTATTGTATTTAACCTATTTTCGACTGAATCTAAGTACTTCGCTACTTCCTGATGTTCTGTACGACCAGGTGCACGATACATTATCTTACCGATAGGTCTTGCTGAGAGTTCTTCCACCCGTTTTTCCAACGCAGCTATGCGTTCCTCTAAGATCTTATGATCTGTTTTGATTACCTGTTCGTTAACGACTTTTTCGTACCAGTCAGTTGACGTTTGGGTTGATTTTTTTGACGATGGCATTGGGAGCGTGTTGGTGAATTTCTTCTAGGTTTTTCTCAGCAGTCTTTACGGTGCGAAAATGATGGGCATCATCTACGTCCGTAGTCCATATAGAATCCTGCCTCCAGTATACCACACCAGAAGACAATGCACTACCCTTGTGGTTTTGTGCGATTGTCCAATACGATTTTTTCGCAGCCATAATTAATTTTCTATAGAGGGAAATTTTTTCCGACAAAAATATTTAGCTCTCTCGTTTGGTTCGTTATAGATTAGCATTGCTCGATTTTCCATACAAAAAACCCCTCGGTTAACTGTCCGAGGGGTCACTGTGCTAATATAGTTTGACCTCTGCCCTAACGCCACAACTGAGATAAAACTCAATCATTTTCAGTGCTTGCTCGTAGGTTGGGAAACTTGCGTACTTGCACTGTTGGGTGTAGGGGGTCCAATACCTGATCGTGGTGTTCATTGGCAATAGGATGGGTCAATTTGGCAGAGTTTCTCATTCCTGGATTCAGTCATCTCGGTGACTGAGGAAATGAGGTTGTTGCCGATGAGGACACCAGCAACAACAACGACGGCGACGAGAGCGATTCTCATTTTAGTGTCTGTCGGAAATGTTCCAAACCCCGTAGGTTTGGTGAGAGGGTGCAGGTCTCAAACCTGCTCGGATCTCTTGGTTGATTTGCTCTTGCTCAATTTCTTGGCGAACCATCCGCTTGCAGAAGTCCTCCATATTGGGAGAGCAGAAATAACCGTTGCCTGAGATCATAGGATGATGTTGGTTGAACATACTCAAATTATAAACCCCCACCCGTGAGAGTGGGGGCTTTTGTGGACACTTTGTCAACTGTACCAGTTAGTCAAGAAGTAGTACTTGATGATCGGGGTAGGGTTGCAAAGAAGGTCGTAGCATTCTTGAGTCATTTGGTAGTGCATTTGAAGATGACGAGTTTGCGGTTGAATCGGGAAAGGAGTTTGTCGTTTAGGAAACGGATCACAGAACCTCCTTCATCAGTTCCGCAATAATGGATTCATCGCAGTCTAGTGAAATGAGTTCTTCATCACGGAGACTTTCATCGATGAGGTCAGCGAGAGCGTCAGTGTCAAATTCGTTCATTAAGAGATGAGTTCAAGAGGGACATTTGGAGTGATCACGAGACCAACGGATTCTTGACGGAATGCTCGTTGGTAAGATTTGCCGATCGCTCTTAGTGTTGATTGTAGTTCATCTTGGTCGGATTCGGGTGCCATTATTACGAGAATTTTACAATTCTCTTTGACCCCTCTCCAAAGACCAACACCGTCAAGGATGGTCGCATACTCAAGATGAGGTCCAATGTCTGTACGGATGAACTCGTCAAACATTGCTTCTGATACGGTTCCAGCATCGGGGATGTCTAGACCCATCATCAGTTCAAGTCGAATCATAGAAGAATTTCTTTGACTCTTCTAATATACATCCTTTTAGGCACATTTGGGGTAAGGCGGTGCCACTTCCTGAACTGTCCATTTCATCACCGTTGGTGGTTCCTCTTCGCCATAATGGGCATTGAGGTATGCCTCTAGCTCTTCGGGCAAGTGTGACCATTGTACATCAGAATCGGAAGCCGCCTGGATAGTACATTTGAACTCATAGAATAAGGGCATAGCAGAAAGAACTGAGAATGATTCTCAATATCGATAAAGAGGGCAAGAAAAAAGGATATGTGCTAGATGCACATATCCTCAAAGCGCATTCTGACCGTTGCTTCAATTTCGTCTGAGTTCATCATAGCGATGTGTCCAGTGTCGGTGAGTTCAGCAATGACCTCTTCGTAGAGGTCTTCCAGAATTGACTCGTGATGTAGGACTGACATTAGGCGTAATCGAAGGGTGAAGGTTCAGTGATTTTCTCAAAGAGAGAATCGTAGGCATCCTGATCAAATTCATCAGGGGATCCAAGGTCGGAGAAGAAAACTGCCATCTGGACGAGGACGGTTTCTTCTGCTTCGGTGAGTTGAAGATTTCTCATACTGTAATTATAGGCGATCAGGGGACACGTGGTGTGTCCCTTGTGCCAGTTCTTCAACTGTCCACCGCGAGCTGGAATTCTTCAGCAGATGGTCCAGAAATGACCGTTTCCATCCGTGAGGTGTCGATACGACCTGATTTGAACTGATGGTAGACTGGTGTCCAGTGACCCTTGAAAAGTAGAATCCTCAAGACTCAATTGCGTGGTACTTGACCATTATAGGGCACAGGGTGCCAAGTCTAGATCAAGTCAGACACTTCCTCAACTGTCACACGGCTCTCATCAGGGTGTGCCGTGTTCCAATATAATACAATCTCGTCTAACGTTTTGTTACCAAATTCTTCGTACAACTTATCCAACACCTTTTGGTAGTCTATGCCAGGGGTACTCTCTACTAATTTGCTCATCCTAGTAGCTACCAGTTTCTTGATTAAATCTTTCTTTGTATGAGTCATAGTTGTTGTGACACTCTACTAGCTGACACATTAACCTTTAAAAACAAAAAAAGAGAACTTATTAGAAATCAGTATTCTTCAAAAGTCACAGAATTGACTTTTTCAGGATCTTCGATTTCTAGTAAATCCTCCCAATCCCACTGTGTCGGGTCATCGTCTAATGTCAGGTCCAGCACCACACGGTACCTGGTTTGCCTTGGTCTCTCAACCTCACTTAACTTGATGTCCTTAATCAGGGCTCCGAGGTTAATGAAGTTGAGAGATGACATAGCTATGACCATTGCTAGTGGGTATTTATGCGAGTGCTAACCAGTCGCCTGTGTACTCGACCTCACCAGTTGGTGTTGATACGAACCAATCAAACTTGCGTTGAAAGAGGTTGTACCCTAACCAGTCAACCAAAATCTCGTTGAGAATCTGCTTGGTGGTATTTGTCCAGTACCCACAATTGTTGATACTGACTCTGTGTCCCTCGATCTTGCAAATGAGGTGACCGTGGAAACGGACCTCAACCACGCCATCGTTGAAGGATACATTGCGGTTGCCTTTGCTGAAGTTGTTACCGTGACGGATCGCGGTTAGCATTTCAGAGTCAACTTTGCGCATTTGGTTCCTTTGTTGAAGACTCCTCTATTATAGGACCTGATGAGGCAATATCAAAGGCATTTGTGCCACTTTGCAAACTGTCTTGTGCCACTTCTTCTTCTGTCTGAGTTGGTGTCATATTTGTTACAACTGCGTCCTCTGGCATTGTGCTACCTGTGAAAGCGTCCCAACCCCTTGCCAGCATATCACGATTCTGTTCTAGTCTAGAATCTAGCTTCAGATTGCCTGAGTTGATCCTCTGGTTGATAAATTTGCCGATTGAGGCATCCTCTCTTTCTATGGTCGCCTCGATTGGTTCGATGACATTATCCTCGTCATCCCTGTCCTGCTCTGCTTCTAACTGTCCACTTAATAACATAAAAGAGGACTGAAATTCATCTAAATCTTCACATTTATAACAATATTGTACATTTAAATTACTTTTAAATGTTATTTTAACGAAATTATTATCAAAATCTAACTCTAAGTAGTCAACAGCACTACTTGGCACCTCTCTGTATCCTATTTTACCGAGTAATTCAGCCATTTTCCAAGTTTTACTGTTTAAATTATACTTGATTTATCTTAAAAAGTCAAGTATTTAACTTTTTGACTTTTCGAGATTTCCGAATATTTCAGTTTTTTAACTTTCTTGCTTTTTGCTTGACTTTTCGATAGACTTCGGGCTTAGATCCCCAAATCCCTCAACATTAACTAATGAATAGAACACACAAGTATGATTTATTTAACATTTAATTAAACACATAGTTTTCCACAGGTTATCCATAGTTTTTCCACAGGGTTGTGGAAAACTCCTAGTCATATCAATGTGAGCTACGTGCGGAGTGTGTAGACATTCTATTCAGATTCTTTCTAGATTCTATGTTTTCTAACTGTCTCTCTACCTCTACCTTAATTGTTGATAGATGTTGTGATAAGTATGGCTCATACTCATTGCCTTCTATCAAATCTTCTAGATGTAGTATATGTTCAATGGCAAAGTATAGTTTAGTTTGATCATTCATCTTCACTACGTCTATCCTCCAAGTATGATAGTAGTAGACCTACCCACACAAATCCTATGATCAATACAAGTAATTCTACTACTGGTGTTGGTAACATCAATCTAGTGAACCAAGGTCATTTATTTGTTGAGGCTTTGGTTTATGTGCTTTAAAGTCATCGTGATTACCATCTCCAGGCATTTTACCAAAGGCGAGGTATTCAACTGCTTGTATGCTCCCTTCAAGGCGATCTAAATCTCTGTCTAGTTTCACATACTCTAAGTGTGCTTCCTCTAGTTCTACTTGTCTCATCTCCAGTTGTGTTTGTCTCTTCGTGAAACGATGTAACAACTGTTCGTATGATTCAGTTTCTTTCATTGTGTGATTGCAAGTGAGAATATTTATGGGGTGATACAGGCAGTTTCTAACACCAGACGTGGAGTTGATCTTAGTTCTTGTGAGAGTTGGCGATAGCCACTACCAACATAGACCTGACCGCCGACGACCGCCACCGCACAAATAGCCCAGAACCAATAATAATACTGAGTCTTCACTTGATGTTGATTCTTCTTCTTCATTTTCAGATCTGGATGTTGTGCGTACAATGGTCCTTGGTAATCTCTACGTTCTAACATAGCCCTTTGAGATTTGAGTATATTATACCATATGTGAGGTTCGGTGTAAACATCGGTATAATTACCCCTTTACAGATGGTGAAGAAATGAGTGTTTGTAATGGTTCCAGGACATAAATAGTAGTAGAATCGGAAGGCAACAAGATGAATCCAAAGCCCTCTATATGATGGCAAACATTCAATTAAACAACAAACGAGGTCAATTTATGTTAAATCATAATATCATCAGCTTTAATCAATTAGCAGATTGGAAAGAAACGACTGAGCAAGTTCAAGACACGGATGATAAGCTCAATAACTACTACGAGTGTTTAATTGATTTTGCCGATGATAAGAATGCTACTAGGATATGCAGTAGTATTCTAACCTAGAATAGTCCAGTAAACATACCGCCCAACAGACCCCTTGCAAAAGGGGTCTTTTTAATGCTATAATGACTCAATGACTACACGCCACCTATTTTCTGTACCAATACTAGAGACTGAGGTCAATCTTGATAAGATTGTACTAGGTCCCAGTGCGTACAGATATAATGGTGAGGTGAATTGGTCATACGGTCAACAACAATGTCCACAAGAAACATACGATTACTTACACAGTATTGTGTCACCGTGGCTATTAGAAACTGATCCTTATCTTGAGCTTCAGTTCACTGATATCTGGCGTAATCAGTATACTAAATCAGATTATCAAGGATATCATATCCACGCACAGTCACAATGGTCATTCATCATCTATGAAACTGTTGATAGTAAGACTGTGTTATATAATCCAGCGTGGCTATTAATTCAGAATCATATGGGTATCAGTAAATCTATGCCTTGTATTCATAACGTGGAGCTATCCTCAGGTAATATGTTAGTATTCCCTTCATTCATTGCTCATCACGTAAATAATGGTAACGAGGGCACCACAATCAGTGGTAATATTAAACTAAGGTACTTCTAATGGGCTGTTCCAACTGTGATAATGTATCACTTGAAGACTATGAAAATGCTATGTTTAGGCATCTAATTACTTGGAGACGTGGTAAATACTACGTGAAGACAGATAGTGGTGTCGTTAAGGAGTTTGATACTCAAAACGATGCCAAAGAATTTATATTTAATGGGGGTATCCAGGACAATGGAGATTGAAAAGCAAATCCCACCTGATATGATGAAACGTAGAGAGCAAAAGCAAGCACTACGTGACTTCAGTACAGCTGATAGATCACATCAAAGATACCCAGAAGATAAGGTCGTCAAACATATTATCAATGGTCAGGATACATTTATTCGTGAGTATCCTGCACACGCACCTGAGAAGTTCTGTGATATGTTGATGGACTATGCTAATAGTTTGCTTGAGAAAAAGAATAATAATGCTCCATCACCTGAACATACTGGTACAAATGAGGCAGTAGGACAGTTTGAGCGTAAGGATTTCTATTTCTTTCTAACTGAAGGCACATCACCCAACGTACGCAATACATTACTATCAGGATGGTCAAAGCTATGCTCTGATCATTATGTAAATGAGTTTACACAATTAGGTGCACACGATTTCTGGATGTCACCTGCTAAAGTACAACTCACAAATCCTTCTGAAGGATTCCACGGATGGCATTATGATAATGCTGGTTACTTCGTAGGAATGAGAGAATTTGTCATCATTACATACTTAAATGATGATTTTGATGGTGGTGAGACTGAGTTCTTGTACCAAAGTTTGAGAGTTAAACCAGCAAAGGGCAAGACTGTTATCTTCCCTGCTGCCTACACACATATGCATCGTGGTAATCCTCCTCTAGGTGGTACAAAATACATTGCTACCACGTGGGCTAATAGATTACCACGTATTGACCCTGAATCTAGTGGTCGCAATGAATTAGAATGCATTGCACCTGATGAACAGCTAGTAAGATACTACCAGAAGCATTAAAAAACCCCCTAATGGGGGTTTGATAGATCTTTACACATTTCTATTACCATTTCTCTTATCTCCATCAGTTCAGTGTAACACTTTTGATTGTGTGCACAACTGCGTAACTGATTGTCGGGTTTATGTAATGACTCGATGAATATGGATTTAGCTCTGAACCATTTATCAGATGCTGATTCCTTGTCATCAATCGAGTTCTGATCCTTGCTCGGCATAGTTAATAAGAATAGTGGTGAGGTCAGGGTACTTAGCAAACGCTTGTTTAACTGCTGTTGAAGGATCAACACAGCTATGCGTGAACTTAGTCCACTGTAATTTATGGTGGATCTTTGACAGTACGTTGACTTCCCACTTCTTCTTCTTTGCTGGCATTAGCAACCCTCCGAAGTGTGTTCAAGTGGCTCTTCCTCCTCTTGCTCATTGTACCAGAAATCATCCCAGTCTCTACGACTGTTAGTTACATCTTTTATCTTATCAGAGTATAATAAGTGATGTTGTTCACTATGAACACTAACGATGGAGTCTTCAACTTTGTGCAATTGGGTGTTATAATAGTCCTGAAGCTCATAAAGTGCTCTTTTCACATCCGCAATGAGGTCGTAAGCATCATCAGAATCATTTACATAATCCTGAATAGCATCACACAAACGTTCATACCTCTGCGTCTGACCAACCTGAGTCGAGTCTGGTATGAGCTCTCTCAAGTTTTCTGTAGAGTTCGCCGCATTGAACTCCGTGAGTTCGTTCGGTGAGCTCTTGGTCTCGTTTACTGAGTGACTGTAAGGCATCGGTTAACGTTCCTAATTCGGATGGAGAAAGAAGCACTTTAAGAAGTTTCATTAATTGACCGCCACTACTGTATAATTATACAGGTTTAGTGGTTTTATGCAGCCCCAAGTACAGGATTTCCTAACTGAGGGATAGTGTTGAAGTCGGTTACGTCCCAACCATAGTTGATACGCTCCTCCACTTCATTGTTGAGATCATTTGTTTTAATGAATCTCTTGTTTACAGTACGACCGTTAAGAGATAGAACCTCTAGCAAGTAACGGTAAGATACTTCACCAAATGGAAGGCGAACAGGATAGAAGTCTGCTTGCTGACCAGAGGAGTTACGAAGTTGCATTGGGTTGAATTCCCTTGACTACCTAGGTAGTATACCATAAAAAAAGCACCCTCGTAAAGGGTGCTTGTGACACTTTGTAATGTGGTCTCAACCGTAGCATCTATCAGCAACACACATTGACTCTCCGTGCTCCCTGATGTAGGATGCACCGATGGTCGCTCCCAAACGTGGATCTGCTGGTTGCTTAGCTCTAGATTTGAGCTTAGCATACTTCTGCTCTAGTTTAGGACGCAGGTAATCATAGACCTGTTGACCTGTAAGGTGCCACATTTCTACAATCTTACCGTGCTCATAGCGTGCATAGTAATGATCCTTGTACTTCAAGAGCTTCTCATCACGTAAATACTTATCTTCATCCTCCCAAGTATCCTTAACACTGATACCATTGTACGTGGCATTGATGTTATCGTTGATTGTTGATTTGTATTCAACTGGTTCACCGTGATCATATGCATCTGCACCACTATATGTGGGTGATACATCGTGATCTAAGGCAATGGCCATATCTATTTCACGTGATCTAGCATAAGAGAATGGATCACCCCATCCCTGGTCTTCACAGACCTCGTAGAGACCTCTGAAGTACTGCTCATAGAGTCTACGTGCTTGCAATTCTGTATACTTAGCCATTAGAGTCCTCCTCTACTTCTATTCCTTCCAGATCTTCAATCATTCTAGCAGGAACGGTGTGTATACCATTAATTAGGTAATAATGATCCTTGACTCCTTCTACTGTTTCTTCACCAAGATAAAAGAGTTCAGTGGCAGGGAAACTATGTTCCCTCAGCATCGCTTGGAGCTGAAGATGTATCAGTTCTCCGCGTGATGGTACATTTAGACCAGTCATTTCTGTAAATTAATAGGTTGCATTGTGAGTAGCCGTGCATTTTGTCGGGATCAGGCCACTGACGCACGCACAAAGTGAAGTAGGGGTCACCAACAAATGTGATGAAACCTTCTTCGTCTCCACATTTGACGTGATCCCCTACTTTGAATTTCACTCAACCTCCTCGAAATAAATTCCGTGGTACGCATTGAATGCGTCAAGTGATAAGTAATCATCACTGTGTACTTCCTTATCACCAAGGACAATGAATTCCTCAGCGAAGTATTCACAGTTGACTCCTAAATTTTCGCAACAAGAGAGATACTCTCCTGTTTGCTCGTCAGTCATCTCACAGTCCTCAATGCAGAATGCGAGATCAGTTAAAAGATCGTTCATTGGTTAGCTAAGATGAGAAGTTTACCGAGTAAGCGATTGAGCATTTGACAAGTTTCATCGTCAACATACTCTGCTTTGATCTTATCGTGTACCAAGTTGATCAAAATGTCGTATTCATCTGATACAACGTTGGTGGATGGAACAGGGGTCGGATGACCCCAAGAATACTGCGTGTTTAGTGTGGATTCCATTTGTAGACCGTGTAGATAAAGACGATTGCGCAAATTAAAATGCAAGAAAATAGCACTATTAATGCGTTCATCTTGACCCCCACAGAAGCAGGAACAGAATCACAGGTGGAATACTCAATTCATCCACCGTTACCTCACGTCTTGCAGCAATTGCTTCAAGTCTATGATGACCGTTAAGCATAGTCCTCCTTGTGTACTTACGTATTATAGTATGAAGGGATGCAAAGTCACTCTTCCTTGTGACAGTTTCCAAACTGGACAGTATGTCCATCGTAAACAGTCATAGGCATAGCATTAAATGCTAGACTGTAACGTATTGTGTCACTTTCATTTTCAGTGACATAATGCCTCAGATCTGATGGAAAAATGACCAGTTTCCCTGGTGTAGGGCTATAAGTGTACTGTTCGTGTACATTTGATAGCTTTAACCGTTCATCATTGTATGCAGATGGTTTCACAAATGTCATATCACCAGACTGACCAGTGACAAACATCACACCACTGTATATTGACCAAGGATGATTGTGTGCTCTATTATAATCTCCTCTCTTATATCTGTTAACCCAAGCAGCTTGTATCTTAACATTACTGCAATAGTTGTTAGGCAGTATACCTTGATTGATAGTCTCTAGGTGCTCCTCTGCAAACTTACAGAATGGAGTGAAGTCAGAGTATGATAAGATACCTCCCTGCTTAGGGAAATTCATTACACACGAAGAAGATGCACCACCAGCATACTTCTCGTCTGGGTCATCCCAGTCAATAGTATGACAGAGTGATAGCACCTGTGCATAAATGTCAGTTGGTACATCTATCTCAAAGATAGGTGTAGGAAAGATACCAATAGCTTTCATTAGCAAGCACCTAAGAAATCACCTTTACGTCTGAATCCCCACTTATCATACACAACAGGGAATGTAACAGCTCTGTAGCGTAACTGTTCAAACTCCTCTTGTGGTAGATCCCAGTTGAGGATCTTCCATACATTTCTAGCGTTCCTGCACTTGCGTGACTTGAATAGGTTCATCTTCCACTTACGCTCAGTCTCTTCAAATGTAGGTGGATACTGTTTGTATAATGCCTGTGCATTCACAGTATTATACTTGGCATTGTCATAATGCTGGTAATAGAACTTAGTCATAGTACCTCATAACCAATAATTAAGTATACATTAAAAAACCCCCCTTGCGGGGGGTGAGTGGACAGTTTAGGAACTGGCCGTGGTGTTAAATGCTCTGTCATAAGATGCCTTAACATAATCCACGGACTTAACTGCATAAGGTTTCACGAACTGGTAACCTGCTTTGATGTCCTTGATTAGGGCATCTATTTCCCACTGATGTATGGCCCAGCGTGCTTGGATGTCTTTCTTGTAGGAATCCAGACTCACTGTAACTTCTGGACGTGGTGCAACAGTTGGTGCAGGTGTAGGTTCAGTCACTTTAACAACGGGTTTTGGAGAAACTTTGGAGTATTTAGCAACAGCCTTGGTTTTTGCTGGTGTTGCCTTAGCAGTTGTTGACTTGCGAGTACGGCGACGTGGTGCGGTTGCCTGAGTTGCTTTCTTCGCTGTGGTTGTGGTCAAGTCGGTAACTTGTGAACTACTCCATTATTATAAGGGTAGTTTGTTCGGAATGGTGGAAATACGGTCACTTTGTAGACTGGCATACTCCTTATTCAATTCACATCCAAGGTAGTATCTGCCCAAATCCTTGGCCACCATTGCAGTTGTGCCTGATCCCATAAAAGGATCAAGAATTGTATCACCTTTCTGACTACCTGCCAAAATGCAAGGACGGATCAGATCAGGTGGGAACACAGCAAAATGTGCTCCCTTGTACGGTTTGTTGGTCACACCCCACACTGACCGCTTATTCTTCTTAGTATAGCTCTTGTTCAGTCCTGAGTGTGGTTGTAGTCCTGTACCCTCATTGTGGTACTTGCCTTTGGTTCTGTCTCTAGTTCCCCAGTCTTGCTTGACTGGTTCTTTGATTGCTTCATTATCATAATAGTATTTCCTACTCTTACTCAGTAGAAATATGTACTCGTGAGACTTGGTG
>MDSZ01168209.1_pt1 | contig 20541 bp, 22 predicted proteins | sample 811201 | NCBI WGS metagenome assembly MDSZ01 (sample SAMN05326647, study PRJNA326480) | marine metagenome | isolation source: seawater | place: Indian Ocean: North | collected 2010 | reverse complement strand
TAATTGTAAAAAAAAAATTAGACTAAATTTGATTTATGTATATACATTAAATTATTAAACTCAAAATATTTTTAATTTATGGCAAAATATATTGTTGAAACATTTTATACCTGCACCTTCAAAGTTAAGCATTTCCTGGATGATATAAGCAATAATCAATTAGAAAAGCTTGATAAACGTGAGGATGGTGAGTTTGAAATTTTGGATGTAAAATTTGACAAAAGAAACACCAAAAATTTAGATAAAACAACTGGGAATGTAGAAACCAAGTATAATGAATCTAATGAAAAAAAAATAGCAAGTAAAAATCAAATTAATAATCAAAATAATGTTGTTCTAAATAATACTTTTAAAGAAAATATTACAAAAAGATTTAGTATGCCGGATAGAAGAAAAGGTTACATTCAAAAAGCCACCATTGGTGACCATAAAGTATATCTTCACACTGGCGAATATGAGGATGGCAAGATTGGTGAAATATTTATAGATACTTCGAAAGAAGGAGAATTAGTTAAGGCGTTAATGAATAACTTTGCAATAGCTGTATCTTTGGGATTGCAATATGGTGTTCCACTAGATGAGTTTGTAAGTGCATTCATAAGTACAAAATTTGAACCATCTGGAAAAGTTCAAGGTAATGACAGAATACTAAGTGCTTCATCAATACTAGATTATATTTTTAGAGAACTTGCTATATCTTACTTAAATAGAGAAGATCTTGCTCACACCCCTTCAATTTTGAACAAAAACAGTGACGAAAACGACCAAAATAACAGCGAAGAACAAAGCCAACTTATAAAATTAGTTAAAGATATAACAAGCAAGGGTTTTGTTAGAAATAACTATAGAGAAAAATTAGTTGATTTATCGGACATAAAACTTAATTTAAAAGGTAAAAAAAAATAATTTATTTTTTACTCTCTAAAACTTTCAAATTTAATTCTTTAAGCTGTTTTTCATTTACAGTTGAGGGCGCATTCATCATTAAATCTTGAGCATTTTGATTCATTGGAAACATTGTAACTTCTCTAATGTTTTTTTCATTTGCTAATAACATTACAATTCTATCGATTCCTGGCGCGATTCCTCCATGAGGAGGTGCTCCGAAACTTAAGGCATTAATCATTCCGCTAAATTTCTCCTCAACTTCATTTTTGCTATATCCTGCTACAGAAAATAATTTATACATAAGCTCAGGTATATGGTTTCTAATTGCGCCAGATGATAATTCAACTCCATTACAGACAATATCATATTGATAGGCTTTTAACTCCAATGGTTGTGAAAAATCTATATTATTTGGATCTCCTTGAGGCATAGAAAAAGGATTGTGGCTAAATTTTATTTTAGATGTCTCTTGATCCAGTTCAAATATTGGAAAGTCAGTTATCCAACAAAAAGCAAAAGAATTTTGATCTATTATATTTAAATCTTCTGCTATTTTATTTCTAGATTTTGACATGATTTCATACACTTCATTGTCCTTACTACATGACATAAATACACTATCTCCCAATTCTGCAGATGTTATTTTCATAATTTCTTTTAAAGCTTCCTCAGAAAAAAATTTACCAACTGGTCCTTTTCCTATCAACTTACCCTTTCCATCTTTTTCAATTGAAAAATAAGCTAATCCATTCCAACCCTGATCTTTTGCCCACTGATCAATATTATCAAAAAAACTTCTTGGTTTATCATTTGTTTTTTTTGTAATTATAGCTTTTGTTAATGCTCCAGATTTTTGTAATTTTTTAAATATTTCAAATTTAACATCTTCTCTACTAAAAATTTTAGAAATATCATAAATTAAAAGAGGATTTCTCAAATCTGGCTTATCAGTTCCATATTTATCTAATGCTTCCTTGAAAGGTATTCTAGGAAATTTTTCAAACATCATTTTTTTTTTAGAAAATTTTTTAAACAGACTGACCATTAACCTTTCTATCACTTCAAAAACATCTTCTTGTTCGACAAATGACATTTCAATATCTAATTGATAAAATTCACCCGGACTTCTATCGGCCCTTGCGTCTTCATCTCTAAAGCAAGGCGCAATCTGAAAATATCTATCAAAACCTGATACCATAATTAATTGTTTAAATTGTTGTGGTGCCTGTGGTAATGCATAAAACTTACCTGGATTTAACCTGCTGGGTACTAAATAATCTCTTGCACCCTCTGGACTAGACGAGGTTAAAATAGGTGTTTGAAATTCATTAAAACCAAGTTTTTCCATTTCTTTTCTTATAAAAGAAATTACATTTGATCTAAGGACCATATTGCTATGAATTTTTTTTCTTCTTAAATCTAAGAATCTATATTTTAGTCTTATTTCTTCTGAGTATTCTTGGTCAGAGAAAACTGGCAATGGCAATTCTTTGGTTTTTCCAAGAATTTCAAAAGAATTAATTTTAATCTCAATTTCTCCAGTGCTAATATCGTTATTAATTGTTTCAGATGTTCTCTCTAAAACATTACCTTCAATTTTAATTACTGTTTCAAGTGAGATTTTTGAAAGTTTCAAAAAATTTTCATTATCTTTGTCTATAATACATTGAGTTATTCCATAGTTATCTCTCAAATCAATAAATAATAAATTTCCATGATCTCTTTTTTTGTGAACCCAGCCAGACAACTTTACTGATTCATTTAAAAACTTTTTATTTAATTCGTTACAATTGTGCGTTCTATATTTATTCAATTATACCTCTAAAATTTTTTTTATCGATTTATAATCGATTGGTCTTTTGTTAATTAAACTAAATTGATCAACTTTATATATAAAATCAAATATTTTTCCATAAGACCTTTCAATTCTTTTTGTTATATATTCAATAATTTTTTTCTCAATTTTAATCTGTCTATCTGAAAAATGTTTCAAAACTAACGCAAAAATCATATCATCATCAGGTTTATCTATTTTAGCAAATATGCAATTTTTTAGTCTGGATTTTAAATCCAGGAGTGAAAATTCAATTAAATTAATTGGTTGAGTTGAATTAATAATTAAATATTTATTAAATTGCTCAACAAAATTAAAAATAGAATAAAGAATTTTTTCATTAGAAACATATTCTAAATTATCTAAAATAATATTTTCATGAAATCTTATTTTATTAAAAAACTCATCATTGATTTCATCGTTTTTAATTATTATAGCTTTATTTTTTTTTTTAAAAATTTCAGACAGATGAGTTTTTCCAGAAAATTTTTCACCATATATATTTATTATATTCTTCTCCCACTTTGGCCAAGATTCTATAATATTAAAAGCAAAATGGTTGCACTTGGAAACAAAAAAATCATCATAGGCAAAATTTTGCTCTAATTCAAACTTTAACAATGTTTGATTTAATTTACTCATCTATAAACCATGAATTATTGTTATTTGATATTTTAATATTAAATTTTTCAAATTCTTTCACTAGTTTGTCTGGTGTACTATTGCTTAAAATTGAATAACTGGTTATTGCATTATTAAACTGCCTAACATAATATTTTTCTATCAAATCCATTTCAGATAATATTTTTTCAATTTTTTCAATTAAATGAATATTTTTTGAATCTAAATTTAGCTCAATATTAAGTTTAATTGATGTATTAATTAAATTAATTTTTTTCCACTCATCGTCATATCGGGTTTTAAGTTCTATGATAAACTCTCTTAATTTATTTTGATTATCCAACTCAAATAATTGAAAATCATGTTTAAAATTAGACTTTACCGAATTTATGTTAAATTTTGAAAAAGTTTTAAAATTATTATTATCTTTAAATACTATCAAAATTATAAAATTATCACTCAACTCATACTTGGAAATAATTTCAGCAAAGTCATAGCTTTCGATTAAATCAATTTTTTCTTGTATCAATTTATAATCATCTAAGTCTTCGTTGTGTAATATATAGTTTATCAAGAAATGGTTTTTGTTATCATGATCCCAATTTTTATAGAAAGGGTTTTCATTAAATAAAAGCAAATTATTATTTTCTAAATTTACAAAAACGGGAATAAATAAAACTTTTTTTTCAATCATTCTAGAATGAAAAATATTTTTACTTCTTAAAAATGATAAAATTTTATTTTTATTAAAGTTTATTTCAAAAGTGCCATAATAATTGTTATTTTCAAACTTTTCATTTACTACTGAAAAACTTTCTACAAAACTCTTTATTAATTTCAGATTTTGATTTTGAATGTTTTTATAATCTTTAGATATTGTAATTTTCTTTAACAATATTTCGAAAGATTTTTTGAAAGCCCTATCAATAATATCATCTTTATTAAAATTTAGATTATATTCTTCTGAAATCTCAATTTTTTGTATTTTATAAGTATTTGCGTATGTATTTTTTGTGGAAAAGATAGATAAATAAATAAAAAATATTATAAAAAAATTGTATAGAAATATTTTAATTATTTTTTTCATAATTTATATGCCTAATAACCTAACATATGCGCAGAGTGGAGTTAATATTAGATCTGCTGACAAATTTGTTAAATTTATATCTAAAATAACTTCAAAACAAAGCAAAAGTAAGAAACAAAACAATATTGGTAATTTTGGATCTGTTACTAAGCTACCAACTAATCTAAAAAATATTTATCTTGTAGCGAGTACAGATGGAGTTGGTACAAAGATCGAAATTGCTAATAAGCTAAACAAGTTTGATACAATTGGCATTGATTTAGTTGCAATGAGCGTAAATGATGTTCTAGTTCAAGGGGGTAAGCCTTTTATATTTCTAGATTATATTTCTATAAATAAAATTAAACAAAAAAAGTTAAAAGATATTTTAAAAGGTATTTATAAGGGATGTAGAATTAGTGACTGTGAGTTAGTAGGGGGAGAAACTGCAGAAATGCCAGGAACATATTCTGAGGGAAAATTTGATATTGCAGGTTTCTGTGTAGGATTAGTAGAGAAAAAAAAAATATTAAATCAAAATAATATCAAGAAAAAGGATTTAGTTGTTGCAATACCGTCATCGGGTTTACACTCTAATGGGTTTTCACTTGTGAGATATATTCTACAAAAAAATAAAGTAAATTATACAAAAAATAATAAATTAAAAAAGTGGTTACTTGAACCAACTAAAATTTATGTAAAAGAATTGACAAAATTAATTGATCATAAATTAATTAATGCATGTGCACATATTACTGGTGGTGGAATAAAAGATAATCTTTCTAGAATAATTCCAAAAGGTATGTGTGCAAATGTTGATTTAAATAAAATAAAAGTAAAAAAAGTTTTCTCATGGTTAAAAAAGAATAAAATTTCTGATAGTGAAATGTTAAAAACTTTCAACTGTGGAGTAGGATTTATAATTATAGTTAAAAGAGATAAATTGAAAAAAATAAAAAAATATTTCAAAAAAAAATATGCACCATATATAATTGGTGAAATAACACAAGGTAAGTCAAAAGTTTTTTTAAATGGAAATATCAACTGGTAAAAAAATACCATGTGCGGTGTTTATTTCAGGTCGTGGGAGTAATTTAAAATCAATTTTCAATTACTCAAAAAAAAAATCATCAAAAATTTATTTAAAAATAGTGATAAGTGACAGACATAAAATTAAAGGAATAAGATTTGCAAAAAAAAACAAAATAACTAATAAAGTAATCAGTTTTAAAAATAAGAAAAAAGCCGAGCAACAAATATTAGATTTTTTAAAAAAAAATAATATTCAGCTAATATGTTTGGCTGGATTTATGAGAATATTAAGTAAGAATTTTATAAAGTCCTTTAAAAATAAAATAATCAATATTCATCCTTCTCTACTTCCTAAGTATAAAGGTTTAAACACTCATGAAAGGGTAATTAAAAATAAAGAAAAATTTTCAGGCTGTACCGTACACTTTGTCTCTGAAAAGCTAGATTCTGGTAAAATTATAATGCAACAAAAAGTAAAAATTTTAAAATCTGACAAACCTAAAAAACTTGAAAAAAGAGTTTTGACTGTTGAAAACAAGCTTTATCCAAAAGCTATAAAAAAAATCTTATCTATGAATTGAAAAAGAATTTGATTTCAATCTGAGCATTTTCAATACTATCAGATCCATGTACAGAGTTTTTATCTATAGAAATACCATATAATTTTCTTAATGTTCCATCATCTGCTTCTTTAGGGTTGGTTGCTCCCATTAATTTTCTATTTTCAATCACTGCATTTTCTTTTTCAAGAATCATAACCACTATTGGTCCAGAAGATAGATAACTACAAAGCTCTCCATAAAACGGTTTGGATTGGTGAACTTTATAAAATTCCTCCGCTTCTGCTTTTGAGATTTGAATTTTTTTTTGATTTTTAATTATAAAACCATTTTCAACAAATTTTCTTTTTATTTCTTCTTGTAAATTTCTTTCTACTGCATCTGGTTTTATTATTGACAATGTCTGCTCTAAATTACTCATAATAATCCTCCACTAATTTATTTAACAATCTAACTCCATATCCTGTTGCTCCTGAAGAATTTAATGCACCACCATATTTTGAAAATGCCATGCCAGCTATATCTAAATGAGCCCAGGGTGTATTATTTAAAATAAATCTTTGTAAAAACTGTGCAGCAGTTATTGAACTCGCACCTCCTACATAATTAATATTTTGCATATCTGCATTTTTTGAATCCATTAATTTATCATAATTTTTATTTAATGGTAAACGCCAAACTTTTTCATCAACTTTTAAACCAGTTTTATACAGTTGATCTGATAATAAATTATCATTTGAAAATAATCCTGCATGCTCCGATCCAAGAGCAACTATTATTGCACCTGTTAAAGTTGCAAGGTCTATTATAAACTTAGGTTTATATTTTTTTTCAGTAAATGTTAAAGCATCTGCTAATACTAGTCTTCCTTCTGCATCAGTATTTAATACTTCAATTGTTTTACCGCTATAAGATTTAACTATGTCACCAGGTCTTTGCGCATTGCCACCTGGCATATTTTCAACTAGACCCACTACGCCAACTGCATTAATTTTTGCTTTTCTTAATGCAAAATTTTTCATTAATCCGGCAACAACTGCTGAACCAGCCATATCATATGTCATGTCTTCCATAAATTTTGCTGGTTTCAAAGAGATTCCACCAGTATCAAAGCAAACGCCCTTTCCTACAAATGCTAGTGGTTTAACTTTTGAGCCCGCACCTTTCCACTCCATTGTTACCAAATAGGATCCTCTTATACTTCCCTGTCCTACACCGACCAAAGCATTACACCCCATTTTTTTTAATTGCTTTTGATCGTACACAGTTACTTTCAATCCTATTTTTTTTAGAAGTGTTAATCTCTTTGCGTATTCATCTGGATGTAAAATATTGCCAGGCTCAGATACTAAATCTCTGGTTAAGTTAACACCACTTAAAATAGCTTCAAGATTTTTCATTTTTTTTGAAATATTTAATTTATGAACAAAAAAGTTTATTGTTTTTTTATTTTTTTTTGTCTTGTAAAAATTAAATTCATATGACTTAAGATTAGCTCCGTGTATAAATGAATTAAAGTAATTTGGGCCATATATTTTAGAAGATTCAAATGAGGGAGATTTAATATAAATATCGTAAATCTCATTTTTTTTTATAAAATCAAAAAAATCTGCTCCAAGTTTCTCAAAATCTAATTCATTGCTATTATTTTTTGCAACATGAATTACTATAATTTTTTCATCAAAATCAGTATTTAAAGAAAATAATTTATTAATTTTTAAGCCTTTATTTTTATTTATAAAATTGGTAATTTTGTGAGTGGTTTTCTCGTCAAATTCATCATTAAATTCACTCATTTTAATGTTTTGATGAGTAAAAACAGCTATGTTCTTATTTGAGCCTTTTTTTTTATTTAAATAATTTATTTTTAAAGTCATTTATATTAAATATAGTATAGGTTGTAGCTTATATGTTCAAAAAATAAAATTTCAATGGAAAAGATAATTTTTAGAAAATTTTTTTACGACTTGATTAGTTTTTTTCTAATTGTTTCACTCAGTTTATCCCTAATAACATGGATTATTCAATCAGTTAATTACCTGGATTTTATATCTAAAGATGGTCATGGTTTTCAGGTCTATTTTGCCTTTGTTTCATTAAACTTTCCTAAAATATTTTCAAAATTAATAATCTTTTCCTACTTTATAAGTTTATTTTTTGTAATTCAAAAATATCAAGCGAATAATGAAATTTTAATTTTTTGGACTAATGGGATAGGAAAATTGAAACTAATACATTTTATAATTAAAATTTCTGTAATAATAACAATTATTCAAATAATTTTGGTATATTTTTTGGTGCCTAAATCTCAAGATTATTCAAGAGATTTCATTAGAACATCCAATATAGATTTATTTACTTCGTTGATTACCGAAAAAAAATTTGTTGATACTGTAAAAAATTTTACAATTTTTGTAGAAAACATTGATGAAAATGGAAATTTCGAAAATATTTTTTTAAAAGACAGTATCAATAGCTCAAGTACACAAATCATTTCTGCAAAATCAGGTAAAATTATCGAACAAGGTTCGAATAAATTTTTAAACTTAAATTATGGACAGATATTAGATATTACAGATAATGACTTTAGGAATACGAAGGTAATAAAATTCAATAATACAATATTTAACCTTACCAATTTAAAAACTAAATCAACTACCATTCCAAAATTACAAGAACTAAATTCTAAGATTTTGTTGAATTGCATAAATCAATTCTTTCTTGGAAATAAAGAGCAATATTTCTTAACAAATTTTACTTGCTCTACAGACTCTGCTCTTAAAAGTTTTAAAGAACTTTTTAATAGATCAATAAAACCATTTTATATTTTAGTTTTAGGTTTATTTGCTGCTTTAATTGTTTTTATTAGTGATAAAAACCCAAAAAATGTAACTTATAAATTTTTAATATTTTTTATAGGAGTTTGTTTTATTGTTGTCTCAGAGTTAAATTCACAATTTATTAACTATTCTATTTTAAATAATTTATTTTTGATTTTAATTCCTTTTTTATTATTTGTATTTACGTACCTTTTTGCAATTAATTTATATAGAAAGAGCAACTAATAAAATGATAAATAAGATTTATATAAGACATATCTACTCTGTTTTTATATCGCGGTTTATTATAATTACATTGATATTTTCTTCACTAATTTTTGTTCTAAATATTCTAGAAGAATTAAAATTTTTTAGTAGTAGTGATGTTGGATTAATTTTCCCTGTGATGCTAACATTTTTAAATTTACCTTCAGTGCTTTTTGAAATATTTCCATTTATTATTTTAATCACTACACAATTTTTTTTTATCAAGTTTCAAGAGAATCATGAACTATTAATTTTTAAAAATAATGGAATAAATAATTTAAAAATTATTGGTCATCTTACTTTATTAGTATTTTTAATTGGCATAATAATTATTTCGTTATTTCATTTTATATCATCTAATATGAAACATATTTATATAGAATTTAAAAATGAATATAGTGAGGATAAAAAATACTTAGCAGTCATTAATGAAAATGGTCTCTGGATAAAAGATAAATTTAGGAATAAAATTTTTATTATACATTCAGAAGAAATTGAAAAAAATATTTTAAAAAATTTAGTAATTACAAAATATAATTCAGATTTTACTAATGAGACAAATATTATTGCAGAATCAGCTAATATAAACAGTAAAGTCTGGAAAATAAATGATGCATTTGTAATAGATACAGAGGGAAAAAAGGAAAAATTTTCAAGTTTTGAACTTGAAACTAATTTTGATTATTTAAAAATATACTCGTTATTTTCTAATCTAGAGTCCCTTAATATTTTCGAATTAATAAAACAAAAGGATGATTTTAAAAATGTTGGATTATCTGTTTCAGATATTGAGATACATTTAAATAAGATTCTTTCATTACCAATTAGTTTAGTTATATTTTTACTTTTAGCATCTGTTTTGATGTTTAATATACGGTTTAAAAAATCAATGACTTTTATGATAATTGTTGGAATATTATTGTCTGTAATTATATATTATATATATTACTTTTTTGGTTTACTTGGTGCAAATAACAAGGTCCCAATATTAATGGCAATATGGCTACCAAATTTAGTTTTATTTTTAGGTTGTTTAGTGGGAGTTGTGAACATAAATGAAAAATAAATATTTTTTTTTTGGTGTAATTAAATTTTTTATTATTTTTTTTATTTTTTTCAATAGATTAGTTGCAAACGATATTATTATAAATGCTAATGAAATAGATATAAAAGATAAAGGAAATTCAACTATTGCATCAGGATCTGTGAAAATAACAGATGGGGAAAATATAACTATTAATGGAGATGAGGCTAAATTTAATAAAGAAAACCAAACTGTTGAGATTAATGGAAACGTTATTTATTTTGACAAAAATAATGATTTGCGAATTTCGGGAAATAAAACACTATATGATAGCAAAAATAAAATTTTTAAAATTAGCGAAAATATCGTTTTAAAAGATTTTAAAAATAATTATGAAATTTATTCTGGTAAACTAATTTATAATAAGATAAATCAAAAAATTGAGAGCTTTGGTACCACAAAAATAAATTATGATAATAAATTTTTAATAAGGACTAAAGATATAAGTTTTGATAAAAATAAAAATATTTTTTTTACTAGAGAAGATACTATTATTAACGACAAGTTTGGTAATAAATTTGAATTAAATTCTTTAGAATTTAATTTAGTTAATAAAATCTTTAAGGCGAAAAATATAAAATTATCTGATTTAGATAATAATACTCTTAAGTTAATCAATGGTTTTGTGGATTTAAATTCGAATGAGTTAGTTGGCACAGACTTCATTTTTAATTTTAACAAAGCCATATTTGGTAATTCGAGTAATGACCCGAGATTGATTGGAAGATATGTTATTTCTGATCAATCTAAAACATCAATGAAAAAAAGTACTTTTACTACTTGTGGTAATGAGAAAGATAAATGTCCAGCATGGTCAATATCTGCAAATGAAGTTACACATAAAAAGCAGCAAAAAAGAATTGAATATAAGCAAGCTTGGTTAGAAATTTATGACGTGCCAGTTGCCTATTTTCCTTATTTTTTTCATCCAGATCCTACTGTGAAGAGACAATCTGGTTTTCTGTTTCCACAATTTATTAATAGTAGTAATCTAGGATTTTCAACTCAAATACCTTATTTTAAAGTAATAGATAATGATAAAGACTTAACAATTTCACCTAGAGTATATGCAAATAATAATTTATTTCTTCAAACAGAATATAGGCAGGCTTTTGAAAATTCGGAGCTTGTTACGGACATAAGTTACAATAAAAAGAATAATTCTAATTCTCATTTTTTTACTAAGTTTATAAAAGATATCAGTGATACATTTTATGAGATGAGGATTGAAACAGTTTCTAATAAGGATTATCTTAAAAAGTATCAAATAAACTCGCCATTAATAAATAATTACAGCGTATTAAATTCTTCCTTTTCCTATGAAAAGTATATGGATGAATATAGTTTTTCAACTTCTGTAAATGTTATTGAGGATTTATCAAAGGATGATAGCGATAAATACGAATATATTTTACCAAACTATGAATTTTCGAAAGACACAATTTTAAGCAATGGTCTTTTTAACAGACTTTCTTTTAAATCATCTGGAAATTATAGAAAATATCAAACTAATGTCGATGAAGCGGATATTACTAATGAAATTTTACTTTCTTCAAGTAATCAAAATATATCCAACAACTTAGATACAGAATTTAAGTTTCTACTAAGAAACATCAATACATATGGAAATTATTCTGAAACCTACAAAGAGAATGGAGATCATAAAATTTTAGGGTCGGCCCTATTAAATTTCGAATATCCGATGCATAAAGAAATTAATCAGAATAAAAAATTTTTAACTCCGATGTTTTCAATAAGATTTAGTCCTTACAAAGGAATTAATATAAAGAATGAAGAAACTTTGATAACATTTGAAAATTTATTTACCTTAGATAGAATTAATAACAAAACCACAGAAGAGGGCGCTTCCACTACTTTGGGCCTGAAATACAGTAATCTGAATAATACTGGATTAGAAAATTTTAAACTTGGCATTGGTGTAAATTTAAGAAATAAAATTGATCATGATTTGCCCAATAGTAGCTCATTAGGTGATAAAACATCTAATTTAATCGGTTATTCAGGTATTAATTTTTCAGAAAATGCTTCATTAAGTTATAATTTTTCATTAGATCAAAATTTAAGTGAAGTACACTACAGTTTATTAAACGCTAAATATAGTGGAAATAAATTCAGTACATCTTTTGATTATATGAATAAAAGTAACTATATTGGTGATGAAAGTTACTTAAAAAATTCCACTAAAATAAATTTTAACAAATCAAATTCACTTGGTTTTGAGACAAACAAAAATTTAGATAAAGATATAACTAATTATTATAACTTAATATACTCATATAAAAATGACTGTATGGAAGCCTCAATTGTTTATAATAAACAATTTTATGATGAGGACTCAACCAATTCAGGGAAAAATATTTTCTTCAAAATTTCATTTCTTCCATTTGGAAGCATAAATACTCCAAATATTAATGAATAATTTAATTAAGAAAATAATATTTTTTGTATTGGTAATATTTTTCTTTTCTATAAGTTTTGCCAATTCACAAATTAGTTTAAAAATTCTTTATAAATTAAATAACGAAATAATTACAAATATAGATTTAAAAAATGAAAAAAATTTCTTGAAATTTCTCAACCCTGGACTCAATAATTTAACTAATGATCAAATTAACAAAATTTCTATAAACTCACTTCAAAATAGAAAAATCAAGGAGATAGAATTAAAAAAATATTTTGATTTCAATAAAAAAGATCTAGGAAATCAGTATGTAGAAAATTTTGCTTCAAATTCTCAGTACAAAAATATAGACATGTTAAAAAAAAATTTAAGTGATGCCAATATTGAATTTGACTATTTCAAAACAAATTTAATGATAGATAATTTATGGAGAGAATTTATTTTTAATAAATTTAGATCTCAGGTTAAATTAAATATTGATTTACTTAAAAAGCAAATTGAAAATCAAGAAACTCAAATTGAAGAACTTAATATAAGTGAAATTCTATTTGAAATAAAAACCGATATAAGTTTTGAGGAATTTACAAATCAAATATATGCAGAAATAGAAAAATCTGGATTTGAGGCAGCGGCAAGCATTTTTAGCAAATCTAACACTAAAAATACTGGAGGCAACTTAGGATGGATTAAATCTAATCAATTATCAAATGATATTTACACTAAAATTAAAAACACAAACATTTCAATTCCAATTAAAACTAATAATGGCTACTTAATAATCAAAGTAAATGATAGAAGAATAATAAATGAACAACTTGATTTCAATAAAGAGCTTCAAAAATTAATAAATAAAGAAACAGAAAATGAATTAAATAAATTTGGATATATTTATTTTAACAAAATAAAAAAAAGAATATTTATAGATGAAAACTAAAAAGCCTATATTATTAGTACTTGGAGAACCTAACAGTGTTTTTGTAGAAATATTATCAAGAGTAATAAAAAAAAAAAATTTAACAAACAGATTAAATTGTCCTATAATTATAATAGGATCAAAAGAGATCATTTTGAAACAGTTGAAGTTTTTAAAAAAAAAACTTCTATTTCAATCAATAAATAAAGATTATATAGAAAATAATAAGTTACAAAATAAATTATATTTAATAGACATTAAATATAGGCATAAAAAAATATTTGAGAAAATTTCTAATAAATCAAAAAAATATATTAGCAAGTGTTTTGATGAAGCCTTCTATTTTTTAAACCATGGACTAAGTGATATAATAATTAATGGTCCTGTTTCAAAAAAACATTTTCTTAATAAAAAATATCCAGGTGTAACTGAATATTTATTTGATAGATCTCTAAAAAAGGTATCAAAAAAACCTGTTATGTTGCTTTACAATAAAAAACTATCTGTTTCTCCAGTTACTACTCATATACCTATTAAAAATGTAACTAAAAATATAAATAAAAAAAATATTTTAAAAAATGCTAAAGCGATAAATGCATTTTATAAAAAATTCTTAAAACGAAAACCAAAAATTGCAGTCCTTGGCTTAAATCCTCACTGTGAGTCTACATCAGTTTCAAATGAGGATATCAATATAATTATGCCAGCAATTAAAGCTTTAAAAAAAGAAAATATAAATGTAAGTGGACCTTATCCCGCAGACACTTTTTTTTTAAAAAAAAATATTAGAAATTATGATTCGGTGATTGGAATGTATCATGACCAAGTTCTTACTCCATTTAAAACATTATTTAACTTTGATGCATCAAATATTACATTGAATCTTCCTTTTTTAAGATTGTCGGTGGATCATGGTCCTAATGAGTATATGATGGGTCAAAATAAATCAAATACTGAATCTTTAAAAAATATTATTAGTTTTATAAATTTAATTAAATGAAACATGCTCCAAAAAAATCTTTGGGGCAAAATTTTCTATTGAATCAAAAAATTATTAGAAAAATTGTTGAGCTTGGAGACATTAATAATAATAGTACCGTTGTAGAAATTGGACCTGGAACAGGCAATCTTACAGAAAAAATATTAAATAAAAATCCAAAAAATTTTTATGCAATTGAAAAAGATAAAAATTTATATTTAAACTTAAAAAAAAAATTTAATTTTGATTATAATTTAATCAACGAAGATGCTTTAAAAGTAGACTGGACCAATTTAATAAAAGAACAATGTATTGTATATGGAAATTTGCCATACAATATATCCTCCAAAATACTTATAGATTGGATACGTTTAAATAATTTAAATACAATATTTAAAAAATTTATTTTAATGTTTCAAAAAGAAGTTGCAGATAGAATAGTGGCTAAAGTAAACACAAAGAAGTATGGAAGATTGACAATTTTATCAAATTGGAAACTATCAGCAGAAAAAATTATGGATATAAATCCTGAAAATTTTTACCCTAAGCCTAAGGTAAAAAGCTCTTTACTATATTTGGAACCTAAAAATGATTTATTTTATTTTAATAATATTAAAAATTTAGAAAAAGTAACCGATGTTTTTTTTCAAAATAGAAGAAAAATGATAAAAAAACCTTTAAGCATTTTATTTAAACATCCCTCAGAAATTATCAATAAACTTAATTTAGATGAAAAATGTAGACCACAGAATTTAGATCAATTAACTTATTTTAAAATTACTAGAGAGCTTGAAAAGAAATAATTTTAAATTAAATTTTTTACAAATTTTTCTATTTTTGATTTATCATATTTAATAGAATTTTCTAAATATCCAATTATTTCATTGTAACATGTCTCTAGATTTTCATTAATTACAACAAAATCATAATCGACCCAGTGTAAAATATCTTTGTTGAATTGTTGCATTCTAAGCTTGATTGTATCATCATTGCCTTCTCCTCTTGATATTAATCTTTCTTGGAGAACTTTTCTTGAAGGTGGCAATATGAAAAAAGATATCAAATTGTAATTTAGTGTTTGATTTTTTATTTGTTGGGTGCCTTGCCAATCAATATCAAATAGTACGTTATAACCATTATCTAGATCTTTAAAGACCTGATCTTTAGTTGATCCATAAAAATTTTTAAATACATTTGCATATTCTAAAAATGCATTTTTGTTAATAAGTTGTTTAAAATTTTCTTTGGAAACAAAAAAGTAATCTACACCATTAATTTCATTAGACCTGGGTTCTCTTGTAGTATGAGATACAGATATTTTAAATTGTTTTTCTTTTGAAATTTTTTTTACTAATGTAGTTTTTCCTGCTCCAGACGGCGATGATAATATTATCATTTTTCCGTCTTTGGATATAGACATTAAAGTCTAATTAGCTTTGCTCTCTATAAACTTAATTGCATCACCAACAGTTAGAATTTTCTCTGCTTCACTATCTGAGATTTCAGAACCGAATTCTTCCTCAAAAGCCATTACTAATTCGACTGTATCTAAACTATCAGCACCCAAATCATCTATGAAACTAGATTCTTCAGTAACTTTTGCTTCTTCAATTCCTAGGTGGTCTGCAACAATTTTTTTTACTTTACTTGAAACATCTTCTGCCATGATATTTTTTTCCTTTTTAAACGTTAATAGTTATTTACTTATGTTTGTCAACTAAAATACATGCCTCCATTAACATGTATGGTTTCGCCAGTTATATAATTCGACATCTCTGAGCATAAAAAAGCTGTACAATTAGCTATATCTTCTGGTTTACCAAACCTATCAAGTGGAATTTTAGATTTAAGTTGATTTTTAAAATCTTCATTAATTTTTTGAGTCATTGCAGTTTCTATAAATCCTGGGGCTATACAATTTATTGTAATATTTTTTTTTGCATATTCTAAGGCTAGACTTTTAGACATTGAGGATATCGCGCCCTTTGAAGCAGAGTAATTTGCTTGCCCCAAGTTGCCTGTATGTGCCACTACTGAAGTTATATTAATTATTTTTCCAGATTTTTTTCTTAACATTTTTTTAATGGCATATTTTGTAAGAAGAAATGTTGAGGTTAGATTAATAGATATGACTTTTTCCCACTCATCTTTGCTCATTCTAATTGTCAAATTATCTTGAGTAATACCAGCATTATTAATTAAAACATCAATCTTGTCATTGAATAATTTGTTACAATTTTCGATGAAAGATTCTAATTTGTCATGTAAAGAAATATCTTGTTTAATAGTAATTAAATTTTTATGATTATTTTTCAATTGCTCTAATTTTTTTTCGTTTGTACCTGTTGCTATAACGTTTGCATTTAGAGAAATTAAATTATCAACTATAGATTGTCCGATTCCACCAGTTGCACCTGTAATTATAATATTATTATTTTTTAAATTTATCATAAATTAAATTCTTGAATATCCTCAAGTGTATCAATATTCAATACTTTTACATCTTTATTAATCCTTTTAATTAAGCCTGATAATACTTTTCCTGGTCCAATTTCAACAAATACACTGGTTCCGTGCATAATCATATACTCAATACTTTCTCTCCACCTCACTGGGCTTTCGATTTGCTTAATCAGTAATTCTTTAATTTCATCTACATTTTTATATTCACTTGCAGTTACATTTGAAACAACTTTATTGTTTGGTTCTTTTAATATTTGATTATTGATTATTTTTTCCATTTTAATAGTTGCTTCTCTCATTAATTCACAATGGAAAGGAGCGCTTACAGGTAATTTTAAATTTTTTATTTTCTTTTCTTTAAGCAATAATGAAAATTTATTTAATTCATTGTTGCGACCACTAAAAATAATCTGTCCTACAGAGTTATCATTTGCAAGAAAGCATTTAATATTTTGTGAGTTTTCATTTATAATATTATTTATCACTTCTTTCTCAGTTCCCAAAACAGCCAACATTCCACCCTCTCCCAAAGGCACTGCTGATTGCATTGCATTGCCTCTGTTTTTGAGTAACAACAAACCTTGCTCTAGAGTCATTGAGTTAGCAGAAGTAAGAGCTGTATACTCTCCTAATGAGTGACCTGCAAAAAAACTTAGCTTATTTTCAAAAAATTTAGTTTCCTTTTTTAAAATTTCAAAAATTGCGCAACCTATTAAATATATTGCAGGTTGAGTGTGCACTGTTTGGCTTAATTTTTCCTTTGGTCCATTTAGTATTATCTCTGATAATTTATAACCAATTATTTCGTCAGCTTTTCTAAATAGACTTTTTATATAATCGAATTTATTAAATAAATCAGATCCCATACCTACTTTTTGAGACCCTTGTCCTGGGAAAACTAGTGAAATCATTATTAAAATTTATTAATTTTTAAGTTGTAATTAAAATTTTATAATAGTATATCCTTTTTTTTTTAAACTATGAATTTTTATGAACATACAATTATAGCGAGACAGGATATAAGTCCATCGCAACTGAAACAGGTAGAAGATAAATACAAAAAAATCATTGAAAATAACCAGGGAAGTTTACTTAAAACTGAAATATGGGGACTAATGAATTTATCATATTTAATTAAGAAAAATAAAAAGGGGAATTACCTACATTTTAAATTAGAAGGAAGTGGAAAAACTATATCCGAACTGGAGAAAAATGAAAAAATAGATAAAAATCTTCTAAGATATTTAACAATAAAAGTTAAAAAGATTGACCTAGAAACTAATTACTTTGAAAAAAATAATAATGATGAAAAACAAAATAATCATTCAAAAGAGATCAGCGAGTAGAAATTTATGAAAAGAAATAAATTTAAAAAAAATTCATCACAAAGTAACTTTGCTAAACTAAGTATATTTCAAAACCAAAAATTTAAGTTTAAAAAAAAATGTCCTCTATCAGGAAAAGGTGCGCCTAAAATAGATTATAAGAATATAAGACTTTTAAAAAAATATACATCTGAGAATGGAAAAATTTTGCCATCTAGAGTGACATCGGTAAGTCTTAAAAAACAAAGAGAGCTTTCATTATCTATAAAAAGAGCAAGAAATTTAGCACTAATATAAATTTTTATGAAAATTGTTTTATTAGAAAATCTCAGGAAATTAGGTTCGATTGGTGAAATTATAAATGTAAAAAGAGGATATGCTAGAAACTTTTTAATACCTGAAAAAAAAGCATTATTTGCATCTGAAAAGAATGTTAAAGAAGTTGAAAAAATAAAAAAAGATTTAAATAAAAAAGATCTAGAGAAAAAAAAGATAGCTAAAGAATTAGCTGAAAAATTAAAAAATAAAACTTTTGAAATCAAAAAGTTGGTTACAGAAAATAAAGAATTATACGGCTCAGTAAAACCTACTGAAATTTCCAAGTTACTAAAAGATAATGAAAATATTAATTTGAGCTCATCATTAATTCAACCTGTTAATGAAATTAAAAGTGTTGGTGAGTTTAAAGTAATATTAAATTTACACTCTGAGATAGAGTGTTTTATTAAAATTAAAGTTTTACCTGAAGAACTTGTAAAATAGTTATACATTTTTTTCCCCATAAAGATTTCGAGTTGTTAATTTAATAAATCTAAATTAATTTAATATCTATGGAAAAATTAAATTTGGTTAAAAATACCTTTGACCAACTTCCGAATAATATTGAGGCAGAACAAGCAATATTAGGATCGATTTTGGTATCAAATGAAATTTTTGATGATGTTTCTCCAATAATTAATTCAAATAATTTTTTTGATCCTTTAAATCAAAAAATTTATTCAGCAATAGAAAAATTAATATTTAGTGGAATGTTGGCAAACCCAATTACTTTAAAAAATTTATTTGAAAAAGAAGATGATGATTTAAATATTCCAGATTATTTAATTAAAATTACAAAATTTTCATCATCCTCAAGACAAGCAATTGAATACTCCAAGTTGATTTATGATCTTTTCGTAAAAAGAGAGTTAATTAAAATTTCAGAAAATATATCTTATTCTGCAAAATCTAATGATCTAGAAAATGATGGTAAAAAAATTATAGAAGACACTGAAAAAAATTTATTTGACCTAGCTGAAAAAGGAAACTTTAGCTCATCTTTAATTAAATTTGATGAAGCAATGAAACAAACCATTGAAATGGCCTCTAACGCATATAAAAATGAAGAGGGAATTGTCGGCGTTCCTACTGGTCTTACAGAATTAGATGGTAGACTGGGTGGGCTACATAAATCAGATTTAATTATAATTGCTGGTCGTCCATCGATGGGAAAAACTGCTTTGGCAACTAACATAGCTTTTAATGCAGCAAAAAAAATTCAGGATGATAATAAAAAATCTAGTATTGCGTTTTTTTCTTTGGAAATGTCATCAGAACAATTATCAACAAGAATTATTTCTGAACAATCTAGAATAAAATCTAATGATATAAGAAGAGGTAAAATTTCAGAGGAGCAATTTGATAAGTTTATAGAAACTTCTAAAAATATTTCTGAATTGCCATTATATATCGATGAGACACCGGCAATATCTATTGCTGCACTTAGCAACCGTGCAAGAAGAATTAAAAGGCTGTTTGGTTTAGACTTAATAGTTATAGACTACATTCAATTGATGAGAGCTAGCAGAACTAGAGATGGAAGGGTTCAAGAAATTTCTGAAATTACTCAGGGGTTAAAGGCCTTAGCTAAAGAGTTAAGTGTGCCAGTTGTAGCTTTATCACAACTGTCTAGAGCTGTTGAACAAAGAGACGAGAAGAAACCTCAATTGTCTGATTTAAGAGAGTCTGGATCGATAGAGCAAGACGCAGATGTTGTTATGTTTGTGTATAGAGAGGCTTATTATTTGCAAAATAAAGAGCCGAGGCCCGCTACAGTAGAGCATGCTGAATGGCAAGCAAAAATGAATGAAGTTTCACATTTAGCAGAGTTGATTATTCAAAAACAAAGACATGGTCCCACAGGTACAGTTATGCTAGAATTTGAGGCAATGTTTACCAAATTTAAAGATCTTCAAAATTCTTAATTATAATTATATAAGCTAACTATTA
>MDSZ01144324.1_pt1 | contig 20546 bp, 18 predicted proteins | sample 811201 | NCBI WGS metagenome assembly MDSZ01 (sample SAMN05326647, study PRJNA326480) | marine metagenome | isolation source: seawater | place: Indian Ocean: North | collected 2010 | reverse complement strand
TTGTGATGAAATTGCAGTTATGAATAAAGGAACAATTATAGAAAATGAGTCCACAGATAGAATATTTTCCAAACCGAGGGAGAATTACACTAAAAAATTAGTTGATTTCAAATTTTCTAAATTTAGGGAAGACACAATAATATCTGATGCACATATTCTTCATACTAAAAACTTGAGTTGTAAATATCTTACAAAAGATAGTTTGTTTGTTAAGAAAAAAAAATATTTCAAAGCTTTGAGTGATGTAAATATTTTTATCCGTGAGGGTGAATCAGTTGGAATCGTTGGGGAATCTGGTTCTGGTAAAACTACACTAGCCATGTCTATTATGCATCTTTTATCATATGATGGCGATATATCGATATGTGAAAATATAAATAAACACGATATTTCCAGAGATAGATCACTGAGGAAAAATTTTCAAATAATTTTTCAAGACCCTTTTTCATCTTTGTCACCAAGGATGACAATAAAACAAATTCTGTCAGAGGGCATTGTTAATCTATTAAATATTGATAATAAGAATAACATCCATACTATGTGTAAAAATATTTTAAATGAGGTTGGATTACAAGAGAGCATGCTATATCGATATCCACAAGAATTCTCAGGGGGTCAGAGACAGAGGATTGCTATAGCGAGAGCACTAGTCTTACAACCTAAACTATTGATTCTTGATGAACCTACTAGTGCGTTGGATGTTTTAGTGCAACAAAGCGTGATGGATCTTTTGATTGAGTTACAACACAAGTATAAACTCTCATACTGTTTTATAAGTCATGACCTAAACCTAATAAGTAAGATTTGCCACAGAACGTATGTAATGAAAGATTCACGTGTAATAGAAGAGGGTTTGACTCGTGATATCTTTAAATTTCCCAGAAATTCCTACACAAAGCAACTACTTGATTCTTCATTTATCAGCTACTGAATACTCTAATGAGAATTTTTTTATAAATATTCTTAAGAATTTCTAGATCTTCTTCTTTAACAGATTCATTGATTTTATGTATTGATCTATTTGTCAATCCTAGCTCTATGACTTGTTTGCATACTTTTGCCATAAATCTTCCATCAGATGTTCCTCCATTAGTACTAATAATTGTATCCAGAGCTGTTATATCTTTTATGGACTCTCTACAAATTGCTAAAAACTTCTCGTCAGTTGTCAAATATGGTTCACCAGAATGTTTCCATGTAAGATCATATTCAACGTTTGAACTTTCTATCACATTAACTATATTTTCTTTTATTTTGTCTGCATTAGTTTCAGTAGAGTACCTTATGTTGAATGAAATTTTGACTTCCCCTGGTATTACATTATCAACCCCTGTTCCAGCATTAATATTAGACACTTGAAAAGATGTGGGTGGGAAAAACTCATTACCATTATCAAATGTAATTTTAAGTAAATTAGATAAAACTTCAGAAGATGAATGAATTGGATTATTAGCTTTTTCTGGATAAGCTACATGACCTTGTATCCCATGTACTGTCAAATTCCCTGTAATAGAGCCTCTGCGTCCATTTCTTATTACATCACCAATTTCATCTGATGACGATGGCTCACCAACTAGACAAAAGTCTAGATCATCGTTTTTGAAAATATTTTGATCAACTAATTTTCTAATTCCGTTGATAGCATCACCTTCTTCATCGGCCGTAAGTATAAGTTTAATGGAGCCATATGTAATTTTATGATTATCTAGAAATTCTTTAACCGCTGACATAAAGCATGCAATTCCACCCTTCATATCAGCCGCCCCTCTACCTATTAACATGCCACTATCATTAAGAAGGGTATAAGGATCAGACTTCCATTTACTCAAATCACCAGGTGGAACAACATCCGTGTGTCCTATGAACGCTAAACATGGTGAACCGTTACCAAATGTTGAAATCATATTTTGAACATTTCCATATTTTATATATTCAGTTGTAAAGCCAACATTTTTTAAGTAGCTTTCTATATATTTTTGGCACTCTGTATCATCTGGAGTGACTGATTTGTAACTTACCAAATCAGACAAAAGATCGAGTGTCTCGCTATTTAAATTCGTCTTCATCTTCTTCAGGTCTCAGTGTTAATATATCAAAGCCATTGCGTGTTACTAGGACTGTGTGCTCGTATTGCGCAGATAATTCATGATCTTGAGTTACAACTGTCCAACCATCACTTAAAGTTTTTGTTTTATGGCTACCTACATTTATCATTGGTTCAACAGTAAATATCATTCCTTCTTCAAGCTTATATCCTGTATTTCTTTTTCCATAATGAAGGATTTGAGGACTTTCATGAAAATTCTTTCCAATGCCATGACCACAATATTCTCTGACTACAGAGTAATTTTTTGACTCTGCATACTCTTGTATTGCGGCACCAATATCACCGGTAGTAGCACCGGGCTTCACTACTTTTATTCCTTCAATCATAGATTGTCTCGTAACTTCGCATAACCTCTTTGACTGGATTGATGTCTCGCCAACATGAAACATTCTACTAGTATCGCCGTGATACCCATCTTTAATCACTGTAACATCTATATTTATGATATCTCCATTTTTAAGCTTTTTGGTATCGGATGGTATACCATGACATATTTGATGATTTACAGATGTACATATAGATTTTGGAAACCCTTTATAGTTGAGAGGCGCAGGTACGGCTGACTGCACATCCACAATATAATTATGGCAAATGTTATCAAGTTCCCCAGTAGTGATTCCTGGTTTCACATGCTCCTTAATCATCATAAGAACATCAGAGGCAAGTTTACCAGCAATTCTCATTTTGGTTATTTCATCCGGTCTTTTTACGAAGTCGTTCATAATACATTAGTTTTGAAGAAATCAACAAAAAAATTGTAGTAAATAGTTGTTGCAATCACCTAAATATGATACAACACTTTATGAATTTTATTGGAGTATTTTTTATATGATTGGACCATCTATTAAGGAAATGATTGATGCCGGAGTTCATTTCGGACACAGATCGAAATATTGGAATCCTAAAATGGAACCATACATATACACAACACATAAAAAACTTCACATAATTAATCTTGAAAAAAGCTCCGAACATTTCAACGAAGCTGCAAAATACATTAAATCATTGGTGTCTAATAATGGAAAAATTATGTTTATCGGTACAAAACGAGCAGCTACTGACATTGTCAAAAAATATTCAGATCTCACTTCCATGCCATATGTTAACAACAGGTGGCTTGGTGGCCTGTTAACTAATTTTAATACTATCAAAAAATCTATTTCTAAATTAGAAGATTTAAGAAATAAACTAAAGAATCAAAAAATATATAATTTATCAAAAAAACAAGTTATCGACTTAAAGAGAGACATAGAAAGGTTAGAAAAAAACTTACTTGGGGTTCAAAACTTATCTAAACTTCCAGATGCAGTTTTCGTCGTTGACACGAGATACGAAAGGATTGCAATTCAAGAAGCAAACAAACTCAACATACCGGTGATAGCATTAGTGGACTCAAACAATTCATTCGAAGGTGTTGATTATATGATACCAGCTAATGATGACGCAATGTCCTCGATAGATCTGTTCTTGAGAACTATATCTGATATTATTCTTGAATCTAAGCCAAAAAAAGCAACAACACAATCAGAAAATAACAGTGAGCAAAAGAAGTCTATAAAAGCAAAAAAAGTACTTAATACAACTGAAGTCAAAAAAGTCTCTAAGAACACAGCTACAAAAGAAAAAGAAAAAAAACAGAAACAATCTGAGGCTTCTGACAATGAGTGATTCTCTTCAGTTAGTTAAGCAACTTAGAGAGATAACTGGTGCTGGTATGCTTGATTGTAAAAACTATCTGCTTAGGGCAAATAATAATCTCGACGATGCCATTAAGCTTTTCAGGTCTGAATCTGGGAAAAAAGCTGAGAAGAAAGGATCAAGAATTGCTGCTGAGGGTATTGTTAACTTTTATGAGAACTCTGAGAGCATGCTTATAATTGAAATTAATTCAGAAACTGATTTTGTGGCAAAAGATGATAACTTCATATCCTTAGCAGAAGCTATTAGTAATGAATTGTTAGCAAAGGATATTACTGAATGTAGAGAATCAATTGACAATAAAATTAATGATTCTATATCAAAGCTTGGAGAAAATATTAAGTTAAGAAGACACCTCAAATTAGATAAAAAAAATTATCTCATGGGCTATTCGCATAATAACAAAATTGTGTCCCTTGTTGAGCTAAAAAATTCGGATGAAAACCTTGCAAAAGATATCTGTATGCAAATCGTAGCTTCAAATCCATTAGCAATTGATGAATCGAGCTTAGATGCTGATATCCTAAAGTCTGAGAAAGAAATATATAAAAAAGAATTAGACAAAATAGATAAGAAAGAGGATATAAAAAGAAATATCCTAGAGGGCAAAATGAAGAAATTTATAAATGAAAATACTCTTCTCAACCAACCATTTGTGAAGGACCCTTCAACTTCTCTATCAAAGATTATAAAGGATAACGAGATTATCTCATTTCATCGGTATGAAGTAGGTGAGGGCATTGATAAAAAATCTGAGGATTTTGCACAAGAAGTTTATAATCAAATAAGCTAAAATTATAAGATGTTTGATAAAATAAAATCTGACACTACGTCTTCTATGGATAAAAGTATCGATAACTTCAAGTCTGTACTATCTAAGATAAGAGCAGGTCGACCAAACCCAAGCATACTCGATCAAGTTCTTGTAGATTACTTCGGATCCAATACCCCTATTAATCAGCTTGCTAATATTTCTGTTACTGATGCGTCTACTATATCACTCAGTGTGTGGGATAAAAACGCTGTATCACAAATTGAAAAATCTCTCAATGAGAGTAATTTGGGTGTTAATCCTGCAGTTAATGGCACAAATATACATATTAAATTTCCCCCGCTAACACAGGAACGAAGAGAGGAATTAAATAAGATAGTAAAAAAGGAAGGCGAAAATATTAAAGTCACTCTCCGAAACATCAGAAGGTCTGCCAACACTTCTATATCAAATTTAGAGAAAGATAAAAAGATATCAAAGGACTTTGAGCGAGATTATACGATCGAGATACAAGATCTCACAGATAATTACATCAAGATATCTGAAGAAATAGTAATAAAAAAAATAGAAGAAATAAGCGAAGTTTAGGCATGGATCACATAGCCTTTATAATGGACGGCAATGGAAGATGGGCAGAATGCCATAAAAAAAATCGTCAACATGGACACGAAATAGGATCTTCAAACGTTTATAATATTTTTCTCTCTTGTGTTGAGCTGGGTGTTCGCACCGCTACGTTTTTTGCTATGAGTAGTGAAAATATGTCAAGATCAAAACAAGAAATAGATTATATCTCAACTTTACTTGAGTCCTCAATAAAACATCATCTGAATGATTTATTAGCTAATAAGGTCAGGTTTAAAGTGATCGGTGATTTAGAGCATCTCTCAAGCACAATAAAAGAGACAGTCAATCATGCAGAGCATGTTACATCAAAGTTTGATAAATATAAGCTGAATATCGCTTACAATTACGGAGGTCAGTGGGATGTAGTGAATGCTATAAAAACGTTACTAAGTGATAAAAAAGAGATTTCTGCCTTAAATATATCAAAATACTTGTCAACAGGATCGGACTATCCTGATTTAATAGTTAGAACAGGAGGCTACAGAAGGTTAAGTAATTTTATGTTATGGCAGGCTGCCTATAGTGAATTAATATTTACAGATACGCTCTGGCCTGATTTTACAGAACAACATGTAAAGGATATTTTCTTCGACTACAAGTTAATCAAAAGGAAGTTCGGTAAAGTCGATTGATGCTAGAATTATCTAAAAGAATAATTACTATACTTGTAATAATTAGCTTCTTATCAATTCTTTTTTTATATGGTAACAATGATCACTATATCTATACACTTTATGTCATCTCAATTATTTCGTTTTATGAATGGCTTCGACTTACATCTTGTTCCATTCTTTATTTAGTCCCTTTCATAATCCTTTTATATGTAATAGATACATTGATCTATTTGAATATACCATTAGTATTATTTTCTTATATTTTTATGATATCTGTATGTGTACTACTCATGTATTATCATCGATCTTTACTAAGAAGTATAATTAAGAGATTTTCTTTGATTATAGGAATAATATTAATCTCATTATTTTTCACTATTATGACTAACTTTTATCCATATGATAATGCATTCCCGCAACAGACTATCTTAGTTGATAACAAACATTATCTAATCATTTTTATATCTCTAGTGTCATTTATTGATATGTCTGCCTATCTGGTTGGTAAAACTATTGGTAAAAACAAGATTAATTCTGAGATTAGTCCAAATAAAACATATGAGGGTTATTACGGATCGCTTGCTCTTACTTTTATAGCTTTCATACTTATAGCAAATTATTTTAATTTCATTTGGTCAATGTCTGATATGATTCTACTACTTATTTTTGTATTAGGCGCATTTTACGGAGACTTTTTGATGAGTATGATTAAAAGAGAATTTTGCAGCAAGGATGCAGGAGTATTACTTCCTGGTCATGGAGGTATTCTTGATAGATTAGATAGCTACTTTACAACACTCCCTATTTTCTATTTGTGGTTTTTGTTTTGAAATCTGTAACTATATTAGGATCTACAGGTTCAATTGGTAAAAATGCCTTAAGCGTTATGTTGTCACTTAATGATAACTTTTCTCTGCATGGCATCTCATGTAATAAGAACATAACAGAACTTTTTGAGCAGATAAGGGTATACAAACCCAATGTTGCAGTTATTACTGACTTAAATAGTTTTAGTAAATTTGTAAAACTACATGGTGATCAAATAGACTCAACAACTATACTTTTTGGTGATGATGGACTGCAAGAAATTTGCTCTAGTGACAAGGTCGACATTGTAGTGGGCGCTATTGTTGGTTTTAAATGTCTTGAGCCAGTCATACATTCAATTACTAATAACAAAACTGTCATCATTGCCAATAAAGAAATTCTTGTGTCTGCTGGCGAGATGATAATGTCTATATTAAAAAAATCACAAGCTACTCTTTTACCGATTGATAGTGAGCATAATGCTTTACTACAAGTGATTTTATCGTCAGGACTAGAATATAAAATTAATGACTCAGATTATTATAAAAAAAATATTCAAAATTTAACAATCACAGCATCCGGCGGCCCCTTTCTAGATCTTGATATATCTATGTTTAAGAATATTAAACCTAGTGATGCGGTAAAGCATCCAACATGGGATATGGGAAAAAAAATATCTGTTGATTCTTCAACCATGATGAATAAAGGACTAGAAATTATTGAAGCAAAAGTCTTATTCAACTTAGATTTGACTAACATTAATGCAATTATTCACAGACAAAGCAAAGTTCATGCATTAGTTGAATTTTATGACGGAACAGTCATCGCACATATGTCTCAGCCTGATATGAAAATACCAATATCATACGCCCTTACCTATCCAGATAGAGTTTACAAGTCATCTAACACTAAATTTTCATATAACAACCTATCTTTTGAAGAAATCTCATCTGATAAATTTCCATGTTACAAGCTTGCAAGAATTGCTGCAGAAACGGGTGAAAATTCTGGATTAATTCTTAATGCGGCTAATGAAATTAGTGTAGAATACTTCTTGGAAGATAAAATAAAGTTTACAGATATACCTGATATAATACATGAAGTGCTAGATTCTGCTGCAATTGAAAGCAATAATGATATTGATTCAGTATTAGAAAATGATAAGGAAATTCGTGTAATTACTGAGGATTTGATTAAACGTAAGTATGGAATTAATAAATAGTATATTCGGGTTCATAATTGCCATTGGTATTTTGGTGACTTTCCATGAATATGGGCACTTTATCGTTGCCAGGTTTTGTAACGTCAAGGTCCTTAAATTTAGTGTTGGATTTGGAAAACCTATATTTTCAAAAATCTCCTCTAAGTCTAATACTGAATACTCATTATGTATGATACCACTTGGTGGATACGTTCAAATGCTTGAATCTAAAACTCCTGAGGGAGAAAAAAACGAGATTGATCCGTCAGATTACAAACATTGTTTTGATAAAAAAAATGTTTATCAAAGGTTTGCAATAGTAGCTGCGGGGCCTATTTTTAATTTAATACTAGCGGTAATTTTCTTTTCCATGACCTATATGAATGGAATTGGTGGGATCAAACCAAAAATCGAGATATCAGACACTACATATCAAATTTCTTCTGTTAACAATCAAAGTGTACAACGATGGCAAGATGTGAGAGTAGAAATTTTGAATAATATAGTAAATAACGAAAATATTTATCTCGAATTATTTGATTCAGACAAAAATATTGTAGTTTATGATTTAAAATATGACCCATCTATTCTCAACAGTGAGGGTGATATAGTCCAAAATATAGGACTAGATATTGTTTATCCTGATAGCTCTCCAATTATTGGCTCAGTAAGCATGCAACCTAATAATGACAACTTCCGAATTGGAGATAAAATTTTGTCAATTGATGGTCTAATAATAAATAATTGGACTGATTTAGTTAATTTTATTAAGAAAAATCCAAATACATTTATAAATGTATTAGCTGAGAGAGATAACAATGTTGTAGAGTACACTGCCAAAATACTTAATCGTGATGGACATGGTTATCTTGGGGTATCTAATAAATTCGATGATTCAAATTTTGTGATGGTAAGTTATAATTTTTCTGATTCTATACAAAAAGCTATAAGTAGCACCACAGACTATACGATACTAACTTTTAAAATGATTGGGAGACTAGTAACTGGAGAAGCAAACGTGAAAAATCTTAGTGGCCCTTTATCGATAGCACAATTTTCTGGAAAATCCCTTGAAATGGGTTTCTCATATTTCTTGTATCTACTAGCAATATTGAGTGTTAGTCTAGGAGTCCTTAATCTACTTCCAATTCCAATGTTAGATGGAGGACATCTTGTTTATTATACTTATGAAATATTATTTGGAAGTGAACTACCGCATAAAATACAAATGGCTGCTCAATTTGTGGGAATAGCCTTACTTGCTTTGATAATGATTGTAGCCTTTTATAATGATTTTGTAAGAATATTTTCATGAATCGATTATTCAGCATCTTTTTTTTATTTCTATTACTTATTAATTATTCAGTTGCTGATGAACGTCAAGTTAATTTCGTCGTCATTGAGGGTAATGACAGAATAAGTAACGAAGAAATAATTGAATATTCTGGATTTGAGCTTGGAAAGATTTATAGTAAAGATGATGTTTCTAATACTATCAAAGCGCTATTTTCTACAAACCTTTTCACAGATATTAACGTAAGGATTAGTGACAATACGCTCTTTATAAATGTCACTGAGACTCCAATTATTTCTAAAATAAATATTGAAGGAAATGAACTCGTAGAAACAGAACAAATTCTGTCATCATTAAGGGGCATTGGAATATCTCAAAGCAAACCTTATAGTAAAAATTTAGTTGATAAGGTAGAGCAGGAGCTGATAAGACTATACTATGATAATGGAAGATATTCATCATCTATTGAGATAGTTGGTAAAGAACAAGATGATAATTTAGTCGTCTTGTCGGTTGTGATTGACGAAGGTGAGGCTTCTACAATAAAAGAGATAAAAATTATTGGTAATAAAAATTTCTCAGATCGTCAACTTATGTCTATCGTCAAATCCGGACCAAAGTATTGGTTTGAGGTGTGGTCAGATAAGGATATTTATAATAATTCACAGCTAGATCAAGATGTTGAATCATTACTGAAATATTATCAAGATAGAGGTTATGCAAAGGTAAGCCTTGTTTCAAAACAAGTCAATTTATCATCTGATAAAAGAGACATATTTATAACAATTTCTATTAGTGAAGGCAGCTTATACCAATTTGGCAAAATTAGTGCATATGGTCTTGATGATTTTGATTCCACTATTTTCAAAAATATACTTAATATTAATCTTAAGCCTGGATCATCTTTCTCAAGAGCAAAGTTAGAGGCTGCTCAAGAGAGTATAAATTTTATTCTTGGGGAAGATGGCTATGCGTTTCCTGATATAAACTATGGTATCACTTTCAATGACAATACTCCTTTTGTTGATGTTAACTTCAACATTAATCCTAAGAAAAAATCATATGTTAGAAGAATAAATATAGTTGGTAATACTAAAACAAATGATGAAGTTTATCGTCGTGAGTTACGACAGTTTGAATCATCAATTTATGGTGAGAATAAAATTAATCGATCTAAAATCCGTCTACAACGTTTAGCTTTTGTAAATAATGTTGAGGTGAAAAAGAAAATAGTTGATGAATCTAGTGGGGTAGTTGATATAGATTTTATTATTGAAGAGACTCAATCTGGAGAATTTAAGGTTGGAGCAGGTTATTCTGATTCTTCAGGTACAATTTTTAATGTCACGGTGAAACAAGATAACTTCCTAGGTAAAGGTAATAACGTTTCTATACAGTTAGAGAAAAGTTCATACAAGCAATTACTTAAATATAGTAATACTGATCCATATTTTACTAATGATGGTATATCAAAAACTACAAGCATAGTTTTTAGCGAAACTGATGTCTCCTCAACTTCTACTGCCTCATATTTGTCAGACACAATAGCTTATGGCGTGAGTTATAATGTACCTATTTCAGAGACACAATCATATGGTTATGGGGTAGAGGCAATAGTTAATGATTATACGACTACAATAGGATCACCAGCAAATGTTACAAGTTTTATTAACAAATACGGGGAGACGCATTTTGGTTTTAGATTAACTGCAAATTATACCGAAGATACAAGAGATCGAACGGTCTATGCGACTGTAGGAAAAAGACAGGGTATAATTACATCAATGTATATTCCACCTGATTTTGAGTATTCATATGCATCAATAAGATTTACTGGTGAATATAATACGCCTTATGTTATGCCATTTTTAAATATGTTTGACTGGAATACAGTTTTTCAAGTTAAGCCGCAACTTGGGTTTGGTTTAGGTTTAATTGATTCATCAGATCTACCTTTTCATGATAAATTTTTTGCAGGTGGCGATGGATCAGTAAGAGGTTTTGATGCAAATAGCTTAGGTCCATTAAGGAATAATACGACTTGTACTGCAAAAACTTGTGATGCTATTGGTGGTGACTTTCTTGTTGTGCTTCAGAATAACTGGATATTCCCACCACCACCATTTTTAGGCGAGGATCAACGTAATTTCAGGGCATCTTTATTCGTTGATATTGGTAATGTATTTGAAGATGTGTCGGATTTTAGTTATAGTGATCTACGTGGAAGCTATGGTATTCAAGCTAACTTTAGAACACCTGTTGGTGCCGTAGCGATAGGATTTGTAGACGCATTTAAGTCTAAGGAAGGCGATGACACTAAACCAGTAATATTTACACTTGGAGGTGCTTTTTAATGTTCAAAAAATATCAAGTATTAATAACTATGATTCTTTTGATGATCACAAATTCTGTCTTTGCAGAAGTTAAGATCGGTATCGTAAAATTAGATATTTTATTTCAAGAAATTCCAATTTATAAAGAGTCTCAGAATAATATCAAAAATGAATTCAAACCTAAAGCTGATGAATTAAAAAAAATTGAGACATCATGGAATAAACTTAATGATGAATATCTCAAGAATGAAAGAGTCATGTCAAAATCAGAGAGAAAAGAAAAGATTGAAAAAATAAACAAGGTTGAAAAAGAGTTTCGTGAAAAGCAGCAAACTCTTCAAAGTGAGCTACAAACAAAACAAAATTCTGAACTTAATCGTATTAGAAAAATTGTTGAAAACGCAATAAATGAGTATGCAAAAGATAACGATTATGACCTCATCCTCAGGGCTGATGGAACTACACTGTATGCAAAAACATATGTGGATATAACACAAGACATAATAAATAAGCTAAATTAAAATTAATAATGGATTTAGATAAAGTATATAGTTCTAGTGAACTTGAAAAATTACTTGACGCAAAGTGTTCTGACTCTGACTCCTATAATTTCGATACTATTTCTACACTAGATAATCCTATTGAAAATTCTCTTGGTTTCATTACAAGAGAGGGTAAGCATAATCTTGATAAATTTAAAGGCGTAATTGTTCATGAGAATTATTCACACAGGAATGATAATCTTATTCTTTTCAAAAGCAGAAATGTAATGAAATCTGTTGCGGCACTTTTATCTAAAATTACACCAAATTATACTTATTCAGTTTCTGATGAATTCAAAAATGTAATCATAGGTGAGAATGTGCATATTGGAAGTAATTGTTTTATATACCCTGGAGTTTTTATTAATCATAATACAACTATAGGTGATAATGTTATTGTTCACCCCAATGTAACTCTAGGATCAGATGGTTTTGGTCTCTACAAAGATAAAAACATTTGGAAAAAAATACCCCATGTTGGAGCTGTTGTAATAGAGGACAATGTAGAGATAGGCAGTGGATCTACAATAGATAGGGGATTAATTGATAATACTCACTTAAAAAAAAATTGTAAGATCGATAATCTTGTTCATATAGCCCATAATGTAACTATTGGAGAAAATACAGCTATTGCAGCTTGTACTGGAATAGCAGGGAGTACAATAATCGGTAATAATTGCACTATTGGTGGAGGTTCTGGAATAAACGGTCATATTTCAATATGTGATAATGTGCATATTCATGGAATGAGTATGATAACTAAATCTATACGTTCTGAGGGCGAATATGCATCTGGCATGGCTGCCGATACCGTTCGTAATTGGAGAAAAAATCAAGTATTATTCAGAAATCTTCTTAAAAAAAAATAGGAATGTAAATTATGAATATTCAAAACTACTTACCACACCGTTACCCATTTCTCTTGATAGATAAAATCGTTGATATAAAGAAAGGCAAGTCAATTATTGCTCAAAAAAATGTTAGTAACAACGAACCATTTTTTCAAGGCCATTTTCCAAATTATCCAGTATTCCCTGGTGTGCTTTTGCTAGAGGCAATGGCGCAAGCCACCGCTATTCTTGATGTTCAGAGTAACGATAGGAATATGGCAAAACAATTATATTATTTTGTTGGAATTGATAATGCTAGATTTAAGAAACAAGTAGTACCTGGGGATATCATAACTATTAACGCTAAACTTATTCAAAGTAAAAGTGAAGTTCATAAGTTTTCTGCAGATTGCAAAGTTGATGACGACATTGTTTGTAAAGCAGATCTTATTGGAGCTATAAGACCTAAAAATGATACATAGTACAGCAATTGTGCATCCTTCAGCAAAAATCGCTGATAATGTAGATATTGGACCTTTTGCGATAATAGGAAAAAATGTCACAGTTGGATCAGGTACAGTTATAAAAGAGCATGCTGTCATTAGGGAAAATACCTCTTTAGGTGAAAATAACTTAGTCTATCAATTTGCTACTATAGGAGAGGATCCACAGGATCTAAAGTTTAGTGATGAAAGTACGACATGTACTATTGGAAACGACAACACATTCAGAGAGTATTGTAGTATTCACAGAGGCACTAAAGACGGAATATCAGATACATCTATAGGTAATAAGAATTTATTTATGGCTTATACCCATGTTGCACATGATTGCACCATAAAAAATAATTGTATATTATCAAATGCTGCAAGTTTAGCAGGACACGTAATATTAGAGACGAATGTATCTCTTGGTGGCTTTACACTAGTTCATCAGTACTGTCATATAGGTGAATATGCATTTTCAGGTTTAGGTACAGTAATTTCTCAAGATGTGACTCCATATACTCTTGTTGCGGGTAATCATGCAAAAGCATATAAAATTAATTCTATAGGACTCAAAAGGAATGGGTTTGATGCAAATATAATATCTTCACTAGAGAAATGTTTTAAGCTCTTTGTTAAGTCTACTAAAACAAAAGACGAACGAGATAAGACCTTTTTAAACTCTGAATTAGAAAATCAGTATACAAGAAAATTTATTGATTTTATTACTAATAGCGAAAGGGGTATAACTAGGTAGTGTTTATTGTTTTTTTTACAATATCTGTCAGTTTAGTTTTTGGTATTGTAGATAATTTTTCTTTTATACTCTGATATTTCCTTATCATTTCTTTTCTGTAGTCCATATCTGTATCAATTCTATTTAATTCGACCATGGCATCAATCTGATCATTGTATGATGGCTGTATATATTCTTTCACAACTTGTTCTGATCCAATTTTGCTACCTAATACTAGATTTACTAATCCAATAAATTTTAATTTAACTAATAATTTCATAATAAAATATGAAATATGTGACAATTTGTACATGATTATCATTGGTATTTCTAGTATTGACAACTCAAGAGTAATTGTTCCAGATGCACATATTGCTTTTTTACAATTACTTACTTGACTGTAATCTTTACCTGAAGTTAAGATCGAGTGATATTTTTTTGGTAACATTTTTTTCAGGCTTTTCAATGAGGTATCATTTGCGTAAAACACTGCGATCTTTTCATTTTTATTCTGTTGGATGCAGTCCATCATCATATGAATATTATTACGTATTTCTGATTCTCTACTCCCTGGAAATATCCCTAGGTCAATTGTTCTCTCTTTATAATTTTTTAAAGAACTTAATAATTTCTGGTTCTGGAATAATGGGTGGCCAACAAATGAGACATTTTGTGTATATTTTTTAAAAAATATTTCTTCAAAAGGAAAAATAACACACAGATGATCTATATTATCGAGTAGGAGCTTGGCTCTTTTCTCTCGCCATGCCCACAACTGTGGAGCTACATAGAATACAACCTTAATGCCTTGACTTTTTGCATATCGCGCGACTTTCAAATTAAACTCTACATAATCAATCAATATTATGAGATCAGGTTTTGTCCTTTGAATATAATCTTTTGCTATTTTCAAAGCTCTGAGTATCTCTCTATACCTACAAATGACTTCTACTATCCCTACAACAGAAATTTTTTCTGTATCATAGATAAGATTTGCATTTGTTTTTTTTAATTCTTTTTGACCAAATACGTCAAAAATCATGTTTGCGTCTTCCTGTAATTGATCTTTGACATATGATGCAGCATGCTGATCACCGGAAGGCTCGCCCGCGATAAGGAATATTCTTCTTTGTCTACTCATAATGATTCAATATATTAACTATTTTTTTTGCATGATTTTGACTTAACTCAGGATAGATGGGTAGTGAGATACATTCTCTTGATACTTTCTCTGCCATGGGTAAAGGCTTGTAATTATAACTTGCATAAGCCTTATATTTATATATTGGTTTAGAATAATAAATACCATATGGAATATTATGCGATTTTAAGTATTTCTCTAGTTTATTTCTCTGTTTCACCCTTATAGTGAACTGATTAAATGTATGCATTGATTTTGGAGTCCTATAGGGCATCCTTAATCTATCATTTACAATTTCCTTGAAGTAAAAATTTGCAATTCGTATCCTATCATTTATGAGTTTTTTTATATGTTGCAATTTTATATTTAAGACTGCTGCCTGTATTTCATCCAGTCTGCTATTATATCCAATTAAATCATGCTGATTTCTCTTTGTTCCACCATGCGTGCGTAATTTTAATAATTCTTCATATTTTTTTTTACTTTTAACAGCAATCAAACCGCCATCACCAAAGCAACCAAGGTTCTTGGTTGGAAAAAAACTAAAGCATCCCATATCACCGTATGAACCACTTTGACGATCTTTATAAGTTGCTCCAAATGACTGCGCACAGTCCTCTATGTGATATAAATTATTTTGTCTAGCAATTTTGCTGATTTTATCTAACTCACATGTTTGACCAAATAGATTTACAGATAATATAGCCTTAGTTTTTTTATTAATATTTTTTTCTAAATTCTTTGGATTAATATTGAATGTATGTGGATTTATATCAGCAAATATTGGCTTAGCACCCACTAAAGATATAGCTTCAGATGAAGCAAAGTATGTGAATGGAGTAGTGATAACATGATCACCACTACCAATTTTCATAGCACGAAGAGCCATCACAAGAGCATCAGTTCCAGAATTACAACTAACGACATATTTTGAATTTAAATATTTTGATACATTTTTTTCAAATGACGATACATTATCTCCGAGAACGTATGTTCCTGATGAGAGTATCTCAATTACTTTTTTATCAATACTACTCTTGAAAAATTTATATTGTTCTTTTAAATCAAAAAGTTTTAACATATCTACAACGCCTTAGTTATCTTCTTTGCTACAATTAATGCGTTTTGACCACAGATACCTGTAGTCATCGATTTTTCATTCCCATAGCATGTTTGGATAAAATTTTTGATTTCATCATTTAATGTATCAGTTTTTTTATACTTATAGTTCTTAATACTAAATGTATTATTTCTCTTTTTCATGAGTTTTTTTAGTTCATTATTTACGAAATCAACAGAAAAATAAGTATTTTTGAGAAATACTCTCATTTTACGCTCATTTTTTGTGCTTATTCTACTAGCAGTTAAATTTGCTACTATATTTTTTTCAAATTCTATCCTTACATTAGCTATATCAACAAGATTCGTTATTACTTTTTTACCTGATACCGATATCTTTTTAATTTTTTTATTAACGAGCGACAGCACAATATCGATATCATGTATCATCAAATCTAGTACGACATCGACATCTGTGGCTCTAGGATTATATTTGCATAGTCTATGTACTTCAATAAATTCAGGCTCATCTAGCTGTGATTTTAACTTTTTTATAGCAGGATTAAATTGTTCAAGGTGGCCTATCTGTAAGATACATTTATTTTTTCTAGCAATATCATTGAGTATTTGTGCTTGCCTTACAGTCTCTGTCATTGGCTTCTCTAATAAAACATGTTTCTTATTCGAAAGAAAATACTTGGCTATTTCAAAGTGTGTGACAGTTGGAGTTACTATAGACACAGCATCTACTTTATCCTTGATATCATGATAGGAATTACTCTTAAAAACTTTATTTGAGCTAATAAAGTCAAGGTTTTTACTATTAACGTCTATCGCACTTGTTAGATTCACTGAATTATTTGATTTATACTTCTGGAGATGAAATTTGCCGAGATAACCGATGCCAATGACACCGACCCTAATTTTTTTATTCATAATATATTAATTCTTTAACTTGATTGATAGAATGAATATTATATACCATATAAATGAATTCAAGCAAAATAATAGCCGGCGTAGATGAGGTCGGACGAGGAAGTCTGATTGGGTCGGTATTTTCAGCAGCCGTTATTTTGTCTAAAAATTCCTCAGATCCAGATTTGCGGGACTCAAAGAAACTTAGTGTAAAAAAAAGAATAAAAATTGCTAATAAAATTATTAAAGAATCTATATCTGTTTCTATTGGTTTGGCCACCAAAGAGGAGATTGACCTTATAAATATTCATAATGCCACATTACTAAGTATGAAAAGAGCAATCGAAAATTTACGGATCAAGCCTGACTGTGTTCTAGTTGATGGCTTATATATACCTGAGGTTACCATGCAATGTAGCTCCATTGTTGGTGGTGATAATAAGATCCCTGAAATTTCCGCAGCATCGATTTTAGCAAAGGTTGCTAGAGATTTCGAAATGGACTTTATCCATACAAAATTTGAAATGTATAATATCGGAAAAAATAAAGGTTACGCAACACGTCAGCATCGCGAAGCTATAGCATGCTTCGGTAAAACAATTTATCATAGAGATTCATTTATGGAATAGTATGGACAATTTTACTCATCTTCACCTTCATACAGCCTTCTCCCTTAACTCAGGGACCATTAAGATCAACAATCTTATAACAGAGGCCAAGAAATTGAATTTTAATGCTCTTGCCATCACTGATCATCTCAATATTTTTGGTGCAGTTAAATTCTATAACCAATGCATCAAAGCATCTATAAAACCTATTATTGGCTGTGAGATACCTTTAGTTATGAGTGATGATGGAAATTTAAGTAACATTGTATTATTGTGCCAGAACTTTGATGGTTATTTGAATCTTAATAAAATTCTGTCAAATATTCATAAGTCGAGAGCCTCTCATCTAGGCGCAACATATGATATTTTAAAAAAATATAATGATGATTTGCTATGTTTATCTGGAGGGAGGAATGGTATCTGTGGTCTGAATATGCTTCATCATAAAACTAGCGTAATCACAGATACAGTAAAGATACTATCACAGATTTTCTATAATAGGTTTTATTTGGAAATAGATAAAACTAATAGAAGTAATGAGTTGGAGTATAATAATAAAGCTTTATTTATAGCGAGCGACTATGATCTACCACTAGTCGCTTCAAATGATGTTTTGTTTATCAATGATTCAGATTATGAAGCTAATGAAGTTAAAGTATCCATTATACAAAAAACTAAATTAGATGACAGAATAAACCAAGATGACTATTCACCTAGCCAATATTTTAAATCTAAAGATGAGATGGTTGATCTTTTTAAGGAACACTCATCAGCACTACAAAATGTAGAGAATATAGTAGAAAGATGCAATTTTAAATTTCCTGAGTTCAAATACCATCTACCAAAATTTTCTAATCCTACTCAAATTGATGACGTTCAGTATTTTCGAGATCTTTGTGAGGCTGGATTGGACAGGTACACAGACCTAAATAAATTTAATAAGAAGAAATATCAGGAGAGACTTGATAGTGAAATATCAGTAATACAAAAAATGGGATTTGCTAGTTATTTTCTTATTGTTCAAGAATTTATTTCATGGGCTAAAGAAAATGATGTTCCAGTTGGTCCAGGAAGAGGGTCTGGTGCTGGATCATTAGTTGCATTTGTATTAGGGATAACAAATATTGATCCTCTTAAGTATAATCTTCTCTTCGAAAGATTTTTAAATCCAGAAAGAATATCTATGCCTGATTTTGATATTGATTTCTGTATGAATAAAAGACAAAAAGTAATAGACCATATTATGGATACTTACGGTCAAGACAGAGTGTCTCAAATTATCACATACAACACATTATCAGCCAGGGCAGTTATAAGAGATGTAGGCAGAGTTTTAGATTATTCATATGGATTTGTAGATTACATTGCTAAACTTGTCCCGTTTTCTATCGGAATCACAATTGACGAGGCTCTCAAAGAGAGCAAAGAGCTTACTAAAGAGTATAAATCTAAAGATGATGTTAGGCTTCTAATAGACCTTGCAAAAAAAATTGAAGGTCTACCTAGAGGAGCTGGAACACATGCTGCTGGTATTGTAATAGCGCCTTCAAACATCAGTGACTTCATGCCGATCTATTCCCTTGAAGATAAAGACGAATTAATTACTCAGTTTGATAAAGATGATATTGAGAGTCTTGGCTTAGTAAAATTTGATATTCTTGGCCTTACAACATTAACTGTCATGGATGAGGCAATGAAAATGATATCAAAAACTGATAAGACTTTTAATCTTGACTGTATACCGTTGGATGATAAAAATGTTTTTAATCTTCTAAAAAACAAAATGACAACAGGTATTTTTCAACTTGAGTCGCTTGGTATGAAAAAGTATATGGCACAACTTCAACCAGATCGATTTGAGGATATAGTTGCTCTGGTTGCATTATATAGACCTGGTCCTCTAGGTACAAATATGGTCGATGATTTTATTGCTAATAAACATGGAGCAGAAATTAAATACGAACATCCTCTTTTAGAAAATATACTATCTGAAACTAATGGATTAATCTTATATCAAGAGCAAGTTATGGAAATTGCTAAATCACTAGGAAACTACACGCTGGGTGATGCAGATTTGCTCAGACGTGCTATGGGAAAGAAGAAACAAAAAGAAATGGAGAATCATAGATCTAGATTTATAGAGGGTTGTAACAAGAATAATATTAGTGAGAACGTTGCAAAATCCATTTTTGATAAGATGGAGAAATTTGCTGGATATGGGTTTAATAAATCACATTCTGTTGCATATGCGATGCTATCTTATCAGACCGCCTACCTAAAGACATATTTTCCAACAGAGTTTTTTGCAGCTGCATTATCATCTGATATGGACAATACACACAAGGTAGTTAATCTTCTGTCTGCATGCAAAGAAACTAATATAACCATAAATGCTCCAGATATTAATTACTCAACGTATAAATTTGAACCAGTTGAGGATAAGTCAATTAACTATGGTTTATGTGCAATTAAAGGAGTAGGTGAGAGTGCTGCTAAGCACATTAGTGAAGAGCGAGATGAGAATGGATTATTTGAATCATTAGATAATTTTTGTTCTAGAGTAAATCTTAATACTGTCAACTCAGGAACCATTGAATCATTAATATCCTCTGGTTGTTTTGATAATATAAGTGAAGATTCAAGAACAATTAATATAGAAAATCTCAATAAAATTATGTCTCATGGCCATAAAAAACAAATAAACCAAGCATCTGGACAAAATGAATTATTTTCTCCTGACCAGTCTATATCTGATGATAATACTATGAAAACCAACA
>MDSZ01076091.1_pt1 | contig 20551 bp, 43 predicted proteins | sample 811201 | NCBI WGS metagenome assembly MDSZ01 (sample SAMN05326647, study PRJNA326480) | marine metagenome | isolation source: seawater | place: Indian Ocean: North | collected 2010 | reverse complement strand
TTAATCACATGATGAAAATGAAAGAGAAACTGTTCAAAGTAAGAATCGCCCTGTGGCGCAAAGCCCAACCTACCCGCAGCACCCACATTAGGGCATTTGACTTGGCACACGCCAAGAGAATTAGCAATCGCCTGTTTGGCACGTTGGGTGTGACAGTAGAACCAGCCGAACAGTTCCCTAAATTTGACGGGAAAAAAATTGGACAATTTAATCGGTAGGACAGCAGATGTCTTACCCCCTATGGTAGTATTTAAACATGATTATGAATGATATAACAATAACAGAAAACGGAGCCGCTCTAGTAGACGGCAAAGAATACCCCATCCACAGCTTTGACATGGACGGCAACGAAGCAATCTCGATTCCCGCATTGGATTTGATTTCCTATGACGAGGGCGACACATGGAAGGAGATGGAATAAAAATTATGAGTATGAGTAACAACAAAAGAACCGAACTAGACGGTCAGAAGGTTTACGCACACGGCGTAAACAAAGATACACACTTCAACACCCCACAAGGACCGAGGCTTTACCCTCAGTACCGCAAGTCGAATTACGACAAGATGTGGAATGTTGAGGGTTATTATAATGACAACGATGGATTTGACATCAGAGACAGAGACTAATTATGAACGAAGAACAACAAGCGAAAATCCTACTTAATAATGAGATTAAAGTAACCGACCACCGCAGTCAGCTAGTCGGTCAAACTGGAATCGTGGAAAACATCATGGCAGATGGCCGCACCTTGGACGTTAAGCTTTCCAATGGCAAGAATGCTTTTCTAGATGTCACCCTAGTGAGTGAGATTCAAGAGCGCACACAGTTCGCCAAGACCGAGCAAAGCCTTGGTGCAACCGCAAACCACCTAGTGAAAGACACAATATAGAAATGTTGGCATGGCGGGTGCTGCACGCCCCGTGCCAACTTATCCGAAGATATCGTCTTGGCAGCGCTGGCACAAGCCAGAGATGCTGTACTCCTTGCGAGAGAGTTCATCCTTGAACTCCACAGCAGGCTCTCCACACTTCACGCACCCCTTGCCTGCAATGGCTAGTGTGCGGCTGCGACCAAACAGCGTAAACGCCGTTTCCTCTTTGAATTTATCTAGTTCGTTCATAAATTTTAATCCTTCCAACTTGAGTCCAAGTAGTCAGAGTATTCGCGCTGGTACTCGCGCCACTCACGCTCATCCATCAACGGAAAGCCATTGTTGTGGTTTTGCGAGATGCAGTCCCAAGCCTCTGCACGTTCACGCTCCTCACTCCACTTATGGAGTACACGCAGCCACTCCTCATGCTCGATCTGGGCAGCGATGTCGGGGGTAATGGTTTCTTCTATGGTTGGCATCATGTCGTTCATCATGTAAATACTATAACTCTAAAACTTAAATAAGTCAAGCGGTTTTCTAATTAAACTTATCCACAAAAAACTCTTCGCCCCATGCCTCCAAGTGGAACTCTTCCTTGGGTAGCCACCCCATCCAACCATCCGATGCACGAACAAGCCACATTGGAGGAAAGGCGTTATCGTTGCGACGCTCTAAAATGAAACCTTTTGCACCATGCTCTCGGATCCGATTTTTGGTGCGTGTGGTAGCTTTGGCGTTGGGGCTGATTAGGATGCGGTGATCTTCAATGTTCATAGGTATAATGTAACACTTAAACTTAAAAAAGTCAAACGATAATTTGAAAAAGTTATCCACAAAAAGTTGGCATGCGGCGGGCTGCAAGTTCCGTGCCAACTAATTTTATATAAATATTACATTTTATTCCTGTTTATTTATTTATCTAATATTTATTTGCTTACTATTTGTTTCCTATTCAACATCGGTCCGGCAGCATCCAATCTTTTCTGATTCGCTTGGTTCGTTCAACTGATTCATCGATGACGTTGCAAACATCAGTAGAGATCTCCTCGCCCATCATTACCTGCCCGTGGGTATTCATCCACTCGGCAACGTCGAGTTTAATTCTTTCAATCATTACTTTATCGTGCTTTTCGTAATCCATAATTATACTAATTCTTTAGTTGCCCTTGGTGGATATCCTTTTCGGATGAGGTCTATATCAAAACAGACAGCGGAAAGTAACTTCGCCTTGTCTGCGTTTCTATTGCTGGCGATGATTGCCATAGTGAAAACAAAGTCTATTGCTTTTGATTCTTTAGTTGTCATTGTTATCCTCCACAATATCCATTCGTGCAACTGTATTGCCGTTGAAGTCTTGCGCTGAAGCCATGTCGCCAACGTCTGCCGCCATGATGCGCTGCGCGTTATCCATTAGCCTGTCCAGCACGTTTCTCATTTCGAATAATCTTTCAGCATCGTTGTTGCCAAAAGCATCATTCCCTAATTCAATTTCGATTATCGCTTTCATTTTTTATATTTTTAATTACTATTCCCATGTTAAACAAAAACTCTGACGGTTTAGAATTACGCATGACTCTGTGCAACTCTCCAAGCACTTCAAAATCGCTTGCCGGTAAAGGGTCACTCCATCCATAACCCTTTCTATATAAACGAGTCATTCTGGTTTTATCATCTTGTAAAATTGCAAATTCCATAATCATTTGCCCCTATAAACAATCCTTCCTTTGCCCAAATCATAAGGAGACATCTCAAGAAAAACTTTGTCTCCAGCTACAATCTTTATCCAATTCTTCCGCATCTTACCGGAGATATGGGCTAATACTTCATGACCATTAGCAAGCTCAACCTTAAACATAGTGTTAGGGAGAACTTGGGTAACAATCCCGCTTGTTTTTACTGCTTCCTCTTTCATAGATACAATATAGCACAAAACTTAAATAAGTCAAGAGGTTTTTTGAAAAAATTTCACAGAAAGGTTGGCATCAGGCGTGCTGCACGTGGCGTGCCAACAAAAAGAAAGAGGCGACGAGGTAGAAAGAATAACACCCTCGCCGCCTGAACAAGTCGACTATTTAAACATTAACTTTAGGTAATGGAGGCAAGCCTAGCCGTACCTTTGAGACACTGCTTGAGCTTTTTGCCGACCATTCGCTTTCGTCCATGTATTTATCGACTTGATTTGTAGAAGCAAGTTTTAAACTCCCCGCATTTACAAGCTTCAAGTCTTTACCATGCACAGTAGTAAAAACACTTTGAGTGTTCGCCTTACTACGCACACGTTCCACTTGATTAGTTTCCCCGTTTACATACAAGGAGCCATTGATTACATCTTTCATTTTCATATCTCTATATTAGGCTAATTTTTCTGTAAGGTCAAGGCTTATCGTAGCCTTTTTTGTTGAGTGAATAATGTTGGTCACTGTTAACATTTACCCACATTGTTTTTACTATCATTTTTTCCAATAGTATAATAAGAACCAGATCTCTCTCTTGGTCGATGGCGTATCTTCCAACAATTTTAACTGGTTCATCTTCTGGAGTAGTTTCCATTTCTACAATATCAAGTTCATTAAACTTAATAGAGCGCGGGGCAACTACATCCTGTTTGTATATGCCAGAATCTCGATTGTACTGCTCTAGCCTTGCGCGTGCGTGGTGTGTATACCTTAAATGCACACGCCTGAGGCTAATCTCAAACTCTGGTAATCCGAAAGCCCTTTTGTTGTAGAGCTTGTTATCTTCGTATTCTTTCATTTTGCAACCCAGTAACGTACTAAAATAGGACGCGCTGCTTTGATGTTGTAAAGCCTATACGCTTCTGCTTTGGCTTCTTCGTGAGGCACACCAACTTTCTTTTGAGCTTTGATGTGGTTAGTTACTTGCGCGGCTTTTACAGCGTTGCGAGCTTGGTAGGTGTTGTAGGTTTTATCTTTCATACAATACAATATCGCACAAATCTTAAAAAAGTCAATAGCTGGAATGAAAAAAAATAAAAAAAAGTTGGCACGAGAGGTGCAGCGCGCACCGTGCCAACAAAAATTAATGGGAAGATGGATTGCTGCATTACCATCAAGACCGGTGCACAATACAGTTCAGGTTTACCAGTCTACTAGAACTACAAGAGTCATACGATTGCACTCTCTCAAGTAGCCCTATGCCTTACCCCTTATGATGGAGGGTTATTCAGCCATTCCCTTAAGCCAACCGTCGTCAGCTTAAATTGTTAAGGGTGTCGGGATTCGAACCCGACCCGACCAGTATCGTATCACCGTCTAGCTTCGTCGCGCTTCCACTAGGGGCTTTCCTGCGTCAGGCTGTCGCCTTGTTTGTCTTCTCATTTAAGACCAGCAACACCAACTTCACCCTCAAACTATAAATCTCTCAAAGAACTAACTTAATATAGCACATGATTGCTACTTTGTCAACTTATTCTTCATAAAAATCTGTATTTTCTTTTGGTTCAATAAAACCCTCATCCACAAGGTATTTTCCAATTACATTAACCACCTCTTGGGGCAGTTCATCGTCAAACCAAACTTTACTATTTTGATAATCTATTGAGACATCTACGCCTCGGACTTTCATTACTATTGTTTGTGACATATTTTAGACCTCCAAAGGGTTCACTTCTTTTACCGTAGGCTTAAAAGCCCACACGCCTTTACCGTTAATCTCAACTATGAGCGCATCAACTACTCTCATTGACTGATTATCCGCAAGAACAAAGTGTTGGTGTTTATATGGGTTATATGTAATCCTATGCCAATTCGGACCCTTCATGGTTGAGGTTTTGCCCCTCATCCTTGTCCCATGAATTTTGGCGTGAACATTCTTACGTCCTTCTTTTCTTACTCGTTCGTTCCCCTTTTTACTAACACGAAAAACAGGATTCATCAAACTGATCTCTGTTACCCAATCGTAAACGCGCCCCTTACTATTCTGCACGCTAAAGACTGGCTTATCTCCAAAGGCAAGCTTAACACCTTTTTTAGGACGTAGGTTTCTGTAGACTTTCACTGATTCTTTCATGCTACAATATAGCACATATATTAAATAAGTCAAATGGTTTCTTTAAATTAATGAATTTCACACCGGAGAAATCAACCCTTTTTACGAAATCTTTTTACCTTTCATCCCACAAAAACAATATTATCTCTCGAAACAATTATGGTAATTAAACTCAATTAATTAGGGTAATTAAATGTTGGCATGGAACGGGCTGCACGCCGCGTGCCAACTTGTCGATCAAAAAACGCGAAAAGTGATTGTCAAATTATTTAGCCGCTCAGGAGTGAGCGACAAAAAAAACCCCACCCTAAAGGGTGGGGCTTGGGGTCTTGCTGATTAACTGAGCAATTCCAATTCACTCTTGGGTGGAGTCCACAAGGTTTCAAGCACGTTCCTGCGCTTGGTTGCTTTCTCCATCCAACGGGTGACGTTGGCGGTAGTGCGTTCCGCGAGTTGGTACTTATCACCCTCTAGCTGGTGAGTGATGAAGTCGGTGGACGCATTTAGTAGGTTGTAGATGTTGCGTTCCTTGTCCTCTTCGCGTGGGTTGTTCCACACTTGAGCGATGCCCTCGCGGGATACCTCACTGATGACGTTTTTCTTGGTGAGGTTTTGCAGAATAGCCAAGCCCTGTTCTTGGGTGACATAAGTTTCTGCCATCTTGGTGAGGATGTTACCTTCTTTGCCAAACGCGGTGAACCCGTCGAGAGCCTTGCCAAGGGCATCTTGAATAAACGAGATGTCAAACTTCGCGCTATGCTTACGGGTCAAGCCGTACTCCTCCTGAACGCTGGTCATGCCATTAGAGCAGACAAGCCGCAGCATACCCAGAGAAAAAGACACGCGCAGGGAACGGTCAAAAGAATTGTTAACCGTTAAACGCAAGCCCAGTTCATCACCGACCTTCGGAACCTCAACAGTGTGATTCTTAAAGTCGTAACGCGCACGCATTTGGCGACCACCATTTAAAACGCTGACAGTCTCCTCGTAGTTGCCCAAGTCGGGGCGAGTGGAGAACGTTTCGCGCACCTTGTCGATGCAGTCGGCGTTCTGAACAATCCCGTAGTCTTTTGTTACGGGTGACAATACCTCGCCTGTGTCGAGACGGCGGGTGCATTTGAAACCGGACTTTTTACCGTCAGCGGTCATTAAGTCCTCCATGACAACTTGAAAATCGTAGTCGGAGGATACTGGTTGTGTAGTTCTAGCCATGAGTTTTTTCTTTCTCTTTCTGTAGTGTTAATGTCTCAAACGTTATACCTTAATGTAGCACCGATTTACCTGTTTGTCAATAGCGTGAGACGATTTTTTTATCACTTTTTTTTCTTGTGAGAACTTGACAAGTTGGCACGGCGCGGGCTGCACGCCGCGTGCCAACCTTTTACCGGTCTTGGTATAGCCTAGCAGAGTTTACGGCGGCTTGTTTCATGTCACTGTTATGGTCTTGATAACCTAGAGCGAAAGAGTCGGGAACGTGTCGCAAACTTGGATTACTAGCAAAGTTGTCTCTTTTCATATTAGACTTTCGTATCTCTGCAAGTTTTTTCGCGTCAGACATTGCGCCTCCCTCAACCGATTTATATTTTTCGCTATCGTTTAATAGTAATGCCAACGACGAGTTGAGGAAATACTTTTCAAGTCTTTCTTCGTCTGTCCAAACATAGGCAAAGCGGTCACTCATATAGTGCAACTCGCCATCTGTTGCGCCGTGGTTGTAAAGAGAATTGTATTGCAATTCTATTTCTCTAGGGTCATCTGATTCAATAGCGACAGCAGTATAAGTGCCGCAGTCTTGGTAGTATAGTTTCATAGTTTTACTTTCTCCTTCCGTCTTTGTGATAATACGAGTCAGTGGTGAACTCTCTCCATATAGAATAGAGTGTGAACAATATAAATAACGATACGATTTCCATGCTCTGTGCCTCCTATTCTAAACAGGTTGTGGATTGGATGCGAGCTTTTTCTTTTTTAATAATGCCGACAACGCTTGACTTGCTGCGCTGCCTTTTGGCTGTGTGCCATGAATAAGCAAAGCAAAGTTTTCGCTGCCAAACGCTGCGTGTGTATCGTCGTGGTCAATCTCTAAACCTTTTTCGGCTGCTTCCTCCTCGGAGTAAACAACAACCGCTTCCTTCCAACCGTGTTGGTCAATTAGTTCATCAAACTTGCCACCACGGGAAGCAGTCAAAACTAAATTCTCTGGACGGATAACGTCAGAAAATAGGTGAAGGCTTTTCGAGTAAGAATAAAAAACCTTTTCGGGGTTCCTGTGTGCTACGATAACCCACGCTTCCAGATAAGTTTTTGAAAAATAATCACCGCCAACATGGACGCGCATAACGTCAAACTTTTTCGGTAAACTCTCGCAAATCAAATCCGCGAGAGCTTCTGCCTTGTCTTTGTTATAACGCCATGCGTCCGTCATGGTTTCCTTTATCGTGTCAAAGTTATGCCAAACAGCATTACGCAAGGAAGGGCTGCGAGCTTCGCCACTAGCAGCAAAGCAACGAAAGATTGTATCTTTTCCGTCTTGAATCTTTCCCGTGACTCTATCCGCACGGGATAAACAATCCTTTGCGCCGGGGCAAGTGTGTCCTGCTGGCAATGAAAAGGTTTTAAGGACTAGGTTTAGCTTGGCTACTAGCTCTTTGAGTTTTGCGTTGGGTTCACCGAATTTAAGAAGTTTCTGATTTTGTTTCATGCAATAACATAGCACGAAAACTTAAATAAGTCAAGCATTTTTTTTGTGCTTGGCGTGTCTGCGGAAGGAACCTTTTCCTTTCTTCGCTCGATGCACACGCGGAGCGCTACCCATTAACCCGTCTGGGTTAACTCTGGCTTTAATCTTTTTCGGCTTGCGTTTCATCTCACTATAATATACACGAAAAGTTAATAAAGTCAAGGGGAAAAAGTTGGCACGCGAGCGGCTGCAAGTTTCATGCCAACTTAATAAACAAAAATATAATATATAAATGTAATAAGAAATGTCTTTATTTGCCTCTTTTATTTGGCTCCGGCGAATTCCTTTATTTGGCTTTATTTGGCTTACTATTTATTTGCCGCCGATGAAGTAATCTATTGAAGAAGAAGAAAAAAAATATGGCTAAGCAGTGTTAAACTCGCCCAATCAGTGAGGCTGTACGGAGGTCTCTTCCGTCTCTAGTCTGCCTAGCCTGATCATGAATGCTTCAAATTAAGGTAGTCTTATGCATCCAGCCTGATCTAAATATCTGAGCTCCGCGCTCGAACGTTGCCGCGCAAGATCCTACATAAAGTATATACACTATTTTGTAATGAATCTTTGTACATTATTGAGAAATCGCCGGGTAAATGCACGCTTGTCCATGGGGACCCACGTCTGTAAATCCGGGGAATTCTGTTTGGCAAGCTTCTTAACATTCGAAACCTCGATGGTACCATCCGGTGAGTGCACGATATCAACTCTATAACTTTTTGGTTCTGCAGCTTCTTGCATGTTATCGATTTTATTTTTAAATTGTTTAAGATTCATAATATTATATATCTATGGCGGCGTGTCTTCTTACCTACCTTAGGCTAGCGTGCTTTTGACTCTTTGTCTAGTGCTTTCAGGTAGTCGTGTCCCTTCTGGGTTAGCCCGCGACCCTCGCGCCCAATCTCCATCAGATTAGTTTTCTGCAAGTGCATCTCGAAATCTTTCTGAACGCAAGTCTTGGTTAGTCCAGTCTTTGCGGCGAGGTGAGTAAGCGAGCAAGACTTCCTCTCTGCAAGCGCACGGAGAATTTGTAACTCGATACGATTGAGTCCGAGCGGGAGTATGCCAAGCGAGTGCTTGAGCTTGTTCCAATCTTTCTTTGTAAAGTTATTCTGCTTGTTGTGCTTGAGGTAAGACTCAATGTTGGTTGCCATTTTTTGCGCTGCACGGGCATTACCACGCAGAACAGTAGCAATCTCACTTAACAGATTACCCTCAAAGAAATAACCCTCACCCAATACGCGAGCGACAATCTCACCTAACTCATCATAAGAATACTCCTCCAAGTCAACACGTTCACACCTGTCCATCAGCGCGTGGAAAATGCTTTGAGCTTCAGTAGTGGCAAACATAAAAGACTGATGACGAAAATTAAAATCAACAACATAATCTTCATAAGAAAATGTAGTTGTGTTGTCTTTGTTTGGATTAAGTATAGTAAGTAATGCCATAGTGACATCTTTAGGAAGTTCGGATGCCTCGTCGAACAGTATGGTGCATTCTTGTTGGTTTACATGAGGTATAATTAATTGATTAAAAAATTGTTTTACATTCTTGATAGTAGAACAGTTAATCTCATAAAACTTTTTAGCTTTACCTTCACTACCTTTAAGAGTTCTACCCATAGCTTTAGCCATAGTAGTTTTACCGCAACCTTTAGGAGCGATAAACATTAAGTGTGGTATGATTGAGTTGGAATTGTACCCGTCTACGAAAAAACGGAGCTTACGTTTGGCAATGTCTTGCCCGACAATATCTGGAAATAGTTCTGATTTCATTGAGTAGTAGGTTTAGTTGTTAACTGATTATACTTTTAATATAGCACGGTTCTTTAAATAAGTCAAATTAAAAATCGTCATTGCTGACATTAATCTCTAGTGAGTCCTCTGCAATCTCAATCTGACTGCCGTATGTATCCATCACTTTGCCATCGCCTACAACTCTGTCTCCCTCAATGCCGAGCGTTTCCGCAAAGCGACGAGACACAAGTACGTTAGCCTCTGGGCGTAGGATGGTGTTGAGTGTCTCTAGCGAGACGGATACGAAACTTGTCGCACCTTTCTTTTTTCCTCTAGCCATGTCTCTAATATAATTCAGTTTTTTAAAAAAGTCAAATACTTTTTTTAAAATAATTAAAATAATTCGGCGGCCAAATCTTATGAGATTAATCTGTTGGAGCTTCTCCCGAAGTAATAAGTATGGGATTATTATCTTTCTCTGCTAACCGCACAGTCTCGTGGGCGAGTTCGGCTGCGTATCGTCCGTGCGGATTGTTGATTATATCTTCTTGAATGAATGGAGCTTTTTCGTAGAACAGTTTCGTCCATGCGAGTTCGTACCTGTGCGCCATCCCCGTTGGTTTAGCTTTCTTCTTGGGCATATCTCTAACCTAATTTCTTTTTTAATTAATGTCAAGTAGAGATTTCAAAATAAGCATATTATTTCTAATTATTTAAATTTAGTTAAAAAAATCATACTATTCCAAAATACTCATATTATTCTAAAAAAGTCATATTATTCATACCACTTTTTCTGCCCTTTTGCCGCCAATATTTGGCTATATTCTATTCCTATATGAAGCATCAACTTCCGTGTCATTTACCTACATCAAAATCCACAGATGCCTGTGTCATTTACCTATTTATTTAAATTATATTTATTCCTATATAAATCTATCTGCATTCGTGTCTTTTACCTATTGCTCTATTATTTCATATTATTCTATAATCCTTTTAGTGTCATTTACCTATTTATTTAATAAAATTTCATTCCTATATAAGGAATCCGTTTGGCGGTGTGTCATTTACCTATTAAAATTATCATCCTAATTACTTTGTGTCTTTTACCTATTTATTTCACATTAATTCATTCCTATATAAAGCACTCTGGTTACTTTTGCTGATAGTGTCATTTACCTATATTAATAATTATTAAAATTTATTCGCCGCCGCCTTTCTTTTTTGTGCTTGACTTTTTTTTAAAAATCCTATTCATATCCGTGTCATTTACCTATATTATTTAAATCATTTTCATTCACAAATGGAGCTTCATTTTCATTTGTATATTTATATATTTTCCATTTTATAGTAGAGTCATTATCGCCTTTATATATCTTATATTTATTGGGAACTATCCTATTCCATTTACTTTTATTTTTTAAAACAATGGCAATATATTTTGATAAATTGCATTCCTTTTTAAAATTCATTATATTATATTTACACTTAATGTAATCCTAAATAAAACTTCAATAAATCGAAATAAATATATTAAAAAGTTTTAACTTGAAATAATTAAAAATAAATATAAATCTTCCACACCCATATTCGGCGTATTATATTTACTACATCTTTGTTCCTATATGGTTTATCCCTATATTTATGTTAAAAACATTCATAAATAAGGCAATTAATGTATTTCTTTGTTGTTTAGTTCTTTTATCATTCCGTATGTGAACCATAGTATTATTAGACTTACTACCAGCATATCTATAAGTACCTTTCTGTATATCAGAAAGACCATTTAGACTGTCGAGTTGCAGTAGGCTGTATGTAGTTAGTTGCATTTGGTCTTGTTGTTTGTTTCCCCTTTAATGAACATTCATAAAGGTTTATGTGTCGTTTTACTTATCTCTTTTTCTTTGTGGGATAGAATGTAGCGGCAAAGATGCCTCCACTTCTCTACCATTCCACAAATGCTTTTCGGGGTATTCTTCTAATACTTTTTGAGCTTTAGTTTTGCAGACTTTCACATAATGGAATGAACCTGCTACCCCTCGTAGAGTCCCAAAATCTTCTAATTTAACCATAGCTTTTTTTGGTTGACCCTTCTCTGTAAATTCGTTTGCGAGCGTGAGGATTGCGTGTGTGGCTTTTTTAGGCGGTCTGGGTATCTCCACCTCCCAATCTCCTCTACCCACTTTAATCGTTGGCTTTGGCTTAAATGGCATCGTCTTGGTCTAATTTTGGCATTGGCAGTTTGCCGAGTTCTTTTTCTAGGTCGTTAATAATCTCCTCTGCGAGCATTACTCTGGCTGCTTCAGAGTCTAAATTAACTTGATTGCCTATATGTCTTTCTAGTGTTTTTAGTATTATCTTTTTCATAAATCGTAAATCACAGTGTCTTTTACCTATAAATTAATTAATAATTAGTCCCGCGAAAATTGTGTGAGGGGCAGCGGGTCATGGAAACCCCGCATACCCCCCACGGCTGTATGGATTAATTGTTTCCCAACTTATCCAGCATATCCTGTTTTGCCTTTTGGTAGCCAGCAAACCAGCCCTCGTTGTATTCGTCAACGCCCATTTCCTCTGCCTCATCTTCGTCGTAAGAATCGTACAGACCTTCATCTAAAGGTGGAGCGTCAACGGTTTCATAATGAGCAACAACCTTATACTTTGCAGTACGCAATTTCTGACATTCGCAGTCTGTTGGTACAGAAACTACGTCAGCAGGGTCGATTTCCACTACCATTAGGTTTCCTCCATTATTCGCATATCCCTTGGCGTATTGATAAGAACCCGCATGAAACCCTGACGAGCAACCGAGATTTGCGTCATCGCAAACACCGTTGCGTTGCATTTCAAGAACGTCTCCGACCTTGTTGGAGAACTTGCCAGTATGAAAGTCCTTGAAGTCATGGGTTACTCCCTTGTAGGCAAGGAAATTACCTTGGGGAGTAAGTGGCATATTCTTGTGTTCCAAGAACGTGTATAATTCGTTCACGGCGCGGCGAGAAGGGTTATTCATTAACTTGCCAAGAAACTTAACCAATGGTTCGTATGGCAATCCTTGACGCATAAAGGCGAGAATTTTGTCCACAACCAGATTGTGAACTACTTCTCCATCATAGCGAACCAAACCCTCTTTAATTTCCACTTTGGAATCGTTGTCGAGGTAGTCCTCAACAGCAGCAGAAACGTCGAACAGATTTTTCAATTTAACGTATTCTTCTGCCTTTAGGGATTGTTTAGCTTGGTTCCATGCGGGATGGTCGTTATTCATTGTGTAGGCTTTACCTTCAATAACAACCGTCAGACTTTGTTCTGTTAGAATATATGGTATCATAATTTTTTGAGTTTCTTTTGTTATCCTCTATACTTCTAATATAGTTCTTTTTTTAAGTTTTGTCAACTGATTTTTTTAGCTTTTTTTATTTTTTCCTTTTATACATTTAAGATTATTCTTCTCATAGAGAAGGATAAAACTAAATCATTCCAATCTATTCCTTATTATCTAACCCCTCCATTAATCTCAAAGCTAGTAAAGCATCTATAAGTTCATTTCCTTTGCCCGTAAGCCTCCAGAACAGTTTTCCATCTTCTTGGTTCTTACTCTCTACTAAACCAAATCCTTCTAGTTCTTTAAGGCTTGCCTCAATGTGTTCGTCGTTAATCGGATTGTTCATTTTAATTTATTAATAATTAGTCGTTGTTAAATTGTAAGGAGGAGGCTCCCCAACCTACTACAATAAAGGAACCTCCCCCTAATGAGGGCGCACTCACGCCCGTCAATCTTTAGAGTGTTCGCATACGTCAATCACGTTTATGTAGTTTACAAGTATCTCTACACCGTTTACCCCATTGCGTTCTAATCCCCATTGCCATTTGTAACTGTCTACCATTTCAATCATGGAATACTTTTCCGCAACCCTCTTAATCATTTTGGGAAGGTCGTATGAAGGTTTCGCATTTAGATTGTTGAACTTTATGCCAATACCGTTAGCGAATACCCGAATTACATCAATCTCCTTGGCTTGAGTATTGTTTAGCATAGACTCTCTAGCATTAAAGAACTTTTTGAAATCCGAATCTGGAGAAATGACTTTATCTGCAACGCAAGCCAACTGTTTACCTCCAGCATCATTCAAATTTGTCCATTCTCTTTTCTCTGAAACAGACAACGCTTTCACACGGTCAACATACTTCTGTTCTAGGTTTTGAGAGACAATACTTTCCTTCATTTGTTTCTTCAACCATGTCCAAAGGCTGACCCAATTCTTCTTACCCTCTACATTAGGCGCAACCTTCACCTTGAAAGCATATACCTTCGGAAGTTTTATCTTCATGGCATCCAAGGCATCTTTAACTTCACCCATGTAGGATGGGCAAACCTCTCCGCGCCACTTCCAATCGGCATCCGAATCGTCATCCTCTGGCAATCCCTTAATTGCAAACTTATCTATGACAACGTAAATGCCTTCTTCTTCATCAACGTCTACGCCTCCCTCAACGCAAGAATAGTACGAGGACTTTGTGACGCTATAATGGCGGCGAGACTCGTCAACCTTATCCCAATCCAAATTGAAAGCAGTTTTCGAGTGTTTAGAATTTTTGACTCCCGCACTTCCAGACGCGCCAGCAGAACTTTTGGCATACCCAAATTCAGCCAACTTATGTGAAGGCAAGGATGAAAGTAGAACTAACTCGCCATCAAAGTGCGTGGATTTAATCCACTGTTTCTTCGCCTTGTCACTTTCAAACTGGAGAACGAATGGAGTTTTACCTTGGTTAATAATTAGGGGCAACATTTTACCCATAATACCGCGCCTATGTCCAACATCGTTGACTACTACGACTGTATCTTTAGTGCAGTTAATGTTATGACATTCTTCGGGACGATACTTACTACTTCTATATCCCTTTGTAAACTTATGGCATTGAATACGTTTATCGGAGTCTGGCGAGTAGGCAGAAAAATCTGAATCCCCAATCTTAACCCCTTTGAAGTCAAGGTTCTTCGCTAGTATGCCCCTCAAATCATACAGTCCACTGGTGAAATCCATAATGGAACCGTATAGGCACTTCGCCTCAAAAAGTGTTTTACATTCAGAAAATTCTTTCTTTGCCTCTGTGACAACGCCTTCAGAAACCTTCTTTAGCTTTTCAATTAAAGCGTTACGAGTGAAGTCTGTGTATTGAAGTTTTTCGCGTGACGCAGAAATTTCTAGTTCGCCAATTTCCGCAAACAAGACTAAATTATCTTTCAGCAAAATATGTAGTTGATGTTTATCCTCATAGTTAAGGTTTAAGGAGCGTTCTTCAATAGGGTAGCCAATGTTACCCATAACTACAACCGCATCTCCCGAACGATGTCCATAACGGTCACTGTATTTACTTTTGTGCCACTCCCATCCATCTCCAGAAAAAAGAACATCACTACTGTCTTTATATTCAAATAGAGTCTCGTCTGCGCCTTTAATAATAGGCTTAACTGGGAAATACTTAAAAAGACCTTTCGCCTTCTCTACAAATTCATCCGTATCATCTTCTTTAACGGAGACTACAATTTCTATACCAGTTTCTTCTTTAGAATTTTCTTCTCCTACTTTAGAGATTTGTCCAACTTGACTTTCATCAATATAAGCGTTGTAAATATGTTTTTTACCGTCGATGTAAGAATTGATTACAAAATTATCACCGTAAGCAAATGCCGCCTTGCTTCCAATGCCGAGCATACCAATCTGGTCATTAGTGTTCCGCTTGGTGGATTCACCATAAAAAGCGTAGACATCTTGAATATCTTTTTCCGAAAGCGAAACTCCAAAGTCTCTAACTTTAAAATAGGGGTCAAGACGATTTGGTAGAGTGACTTCGATTGGGCGTTCAACGCATCCCTTTTCAGCGTGTGCGTCCACCGCATTACAAGTGTATTCCCTGACTACTGCCAGAATCTTGTCTGAATAGAGTTGGTTGCGTAAAACTCCGAGGATGTGTGCTAGTCCAGACTTCTTGATGCCGAACTTAACGGAGGTTGAGATTCCTTGTGATTGTACCGAGTGTTGTTTTGCTTGAGGTTTCATAGTAGGTTGTTAATACTTGTTTTGTCTATACCTCTAACATAGACCAATTTTTTAAATTTGTCAAGGGACTTTTTTTAATTTTTTATCTTCATCTCTTTTGCCATCCAAAAACGCAGTTTTCTCAATGCAACTGTTTCGATTTGTCGTATCCGTTCTCTGGTGATTCCAAAAGAGTCGCCAATTTTTTCCAGAGTCTCCGGTTTACATTCTTTGGTTAAGCCAAATCGCCTACGCACAATACTTTGTTCTCTCCTGTTTAACTTTGACAATAATTTTTCAAGCACCTCAACATTAGAGTTTATCTCTGCTTGTGCAGAGGGAGACTGAATTTTAAAATCTCGCAAGACATCCTGCAATTCCATAGAGTCACCATCATCACCATTTTTCTTGACTGGTTCAGATAAAGATTGAGACTGCATACCTGTCTCCATCAAAAGTGCTGCGCGAATTTCTGATAATCCAAATTTTTCTGCTACTTCTTCTGTGTTAGGCTTTCTGTCATTTTTACGCTGAAAGGAATCAATGAACTTTAAGATTTTCATTTTTTGATTCACTACCCCTACTGGCAAACGCACTGTTCTACTGGTGTTAGCCAATGCCCTAGTGATAGATTGCTTAATCCAAAACGTAGCATAGTATGACAACTTTGCGCCCTTGGTTGGGTCATACTTGTCAACCGCTTTCATCAATCCTAAATTACCTTCATTAATTAAGTCTGCTAGGTCAAGTCCCAAAAACTGATATTCTTTTGCTAGTTTAATAACCAGCCTCAAATTGGAACGAATCAGCACCTCTCTTGCCCTTTGTCCGTTCTGCCTTGTACGCATACCGCACTTTGCTTTATTGCCTGACCACTTTTGCATTTGTGTCACATAATTTTTTTCCTCCTCTCTTGATAGCAAGGGGTATTCTCCAGCGTCATTAAAGTAAATGTTTAAAATGTCGCTGCTTGAAGTGGTTGTATCAGACTCCTCTTTTTTGACTGTTTGTTTTTTCATTCGGATATATTAATTAATAAATAGTCGCTTAAAAATCAAGCGGTTCTTGTGTTTCCCCCAAATCGTAAGCACTCTCCCAATCGGATTCCCAATCCTCTCGTTCGTCTATGCAATTATCACACATTAAAACTCCGTCAAGTTTAATAAGCGTAGTGGTAGTTAAACCACATTCGGGGCAGTTAATCGGGGAGTCGAAATAAGCAGGTTCGCTTTTCATTCTTCTGACATTTGTTGACTAATCTGTTCGATACTTTCTTCAACGGTCATGTAATTATTTTTCTCAAAATATATTTCAGTGCTTTTGTTCCCAAAGCTGTCAACCGCTTGCTTAATCCGCGATACTCTATCCCAATTAACTAAAACTAAAGATTTTGTACCTGTGCTTGTTACTTTTAATACTTTATGTTCCATCCTAACATTCCTCCTTTATTGTATAATCATCTATTGTTACGCTTTTGGCGGCATACTTGTCTTGAGTATAGAGTAAGTCGTAATACTTCTCACTCTTTTGTGCCGAGGAACATCCAAGTAGAAATGATGTCCCAATAATAATTAATAATAATTTATATTTATTCATACTTTTGTTAAGTCGGCTAATCCGCATTGATTATTTAGTGTCTTTTTACCTATTCTACTAAAAGTTTTTCTGTTTCCTTAATCATCTCTAAATCGCTGACCACTTCTTGTAACACTGATGCCTGACCTCCATCATAATCATCCATTACTATCAAGCTGTTTAATCTGTCTTTATACTTCTTCGTGAGTATGTCTACTGGCGATATTACTTTATTCTTTTTTTCAGCGTCCATGATGTAATAAGTTCTATTAAGATGTCGAACATAACTAGCAACAGCAAAATTGGTGCAAGCATTAAAATAATATAAAAAGCATAAAAGATTATCATAACGAACCTACCATTTCCCGCACCTGCTTTTTGAAGGCGCGTACCTTCTTGGCTTGCCTCTCTAAACCATACTTCTTATATGATTGAGCTTTACGTTCAAGTGTCTCTTGGAGGGAGTCACTCAACATACTGTCGAGCATTTCCTTACGTTTTTGTTTTTCTTTTCCCGTCATTATTTCTTCTTCTTTTTTAAAGTAATTACTGGTGGAAGTTTATCTCTAACCTTTTTCTTCCACTCACTCTTGGAGCAGTATTTCCAGCCCTCTTTCACCATCTCCTGCGCTTGCTTATCGGAGACTCGTTTTACTTGTTTGTTCTTCTTAATCGTTTTCATAATTCTCGATGTCGGGACAGGGGTGCAAACTTCGATAAGTGTCTTTTACCTAACTCTAGTGTCTCTATATTTTAATATATCGTCAACAAAATAATCAATAAATCTCTACTGATTATTTATTTAAAATAAGTTACGCAGAAAATGCACGATGCGTTTCCATGTTGAACTTTTTTTTCTGGGCATTTCTGTCGCGCATAAATTTTCAATCGGAGGTTTCTCGTATCCATAAATATCATCAAACCATCTCCATCTCATTTCTCCCTTTGCATTTTCTTCCCATCGCCACTCTCCAGAATTTCCTGTTGGAGTCCACCAAGGTGGAGGTAAATTAAGTAGCATCTTCTTCTCTCCAAAAGTTACGGGGCTTTGTCCCTGCACTACAACTGGAGGCAAACCAACTTTAACATCTTTATCGGTGTTAGATTTCTCCCCCGATAAAATTATTGTCTGTTTTTCTAATTTTGTCATTTAATTCCAGTTCGTCTTGTCTTTGCCATTCTTGTTCTATAAAAGACTTGAGGGCGCGACCCGTGGTATTATTATTAGCTTCTAGCATATTACAAATGCGGTTGTAAACTTCATCTAGTATTTCTTTGTCGGTCATAACTTAATAATCGTTTAATTGCTGCGATTAATATATCTTTTAGCTTCGCGTTGTGACATGATACCTTCATGTCTTTTGATATTCTTACCATAACTACATCACGTTCATTTCGTAGTTAGGATTATCTGGGCGACTTTTAAATTCTGGTCGTTCACGTTCAATCATTTCTATGATGTCTTGGCAGCGGTCAAAGTATTGGTCTATGGTGTAAGGATGGTCACGGGCATCTGGGCATCTGTCATAGATTGCTTTAACCAATTCGTAGTTTCTCATTTTTCTTTCTCCTTTTATTAATGTCTCTTTGATTGTATCTCGTTTGCGCTTCTGACGGCATATCTTTTTTAAGTGCCGCTAATGCTTTTTCGCCTTCTTCCTCGGTCATGTCCATATCCATCCTCCATTGTTTTGCCCAATCAAATTTACTCATATATCCCATTCTGCTAATGCTGCCTCTAACACATCCTCCATTGTTTTACCATGTTCATTAGCTTCCGCTGCCATTGTAAGCGCACTCCATACAACCTCTGCTGCCAAGCCGTGTTTAAGAGCGATGTCTAGCGTTCGTGCTACCTTGTCAATGTCTCTATTCATAATCTCTAATTGCAATCACATAAGGAAAACGAGGTACACCGTCAGGAGTCAAATTAAAATACTTAACTGTCGCCTGTTTGCCTATTAATTCGTCTGCCTTATGTAACAGTTCTGCCATGTATTCAAACGAGCCTTTAACATTTGAATTGAACTCTTTGCCGTCTTTATTCTTAAACTTAAAGTGTTTAACTGTACCCGCACGATTGCCTTTGCCTTCTTCGTATCCAAGAATAGTATATTCTTCATCTACAAATTCTTTGCGTTTCAGTAGTTTGGGTGAGCGTTTGTTTTCGTAGGGGGCATCAAGGCGAATCATCTGACCTTCGTACCCATGTTCTACATATTGTCCATACAATTCGTCGAGGTGTTCTCGATTGCCTACCTCGGTAGTCTCAACGATAACAAGAGGATGTTTTTCTAATCCTAAATTAGCAAATTGAGCATCCAAGATTGAAGTTCTGTCAGAAAATAAATCCTTCTCTGTCCAGCACTTGCTTCCTGCAATCGAATCACCTATCACTGGTGCATCATAAATGTGATACTGAATCATCTCGGCACTCTCCGAAAGGTGTTCGTCAGTAAGATTCTGTTTCCGAACGAGATGAATGATTTTATTAAAGTCATCCTTATACTTATGATTATACAATTCACCGTCAAGAGTAGCATAAGGGTACTTTTCAAAGAAGGGTTCCAACGCCTCTTGGATATGAGGTACAGCCGTGATTGGCTTGCCGCTACGAGTAAACAACCCTTCACGCATGGCGACACAACGTATCCCGTCCAGTTTGGGTTGGGAGAATACAGTTCCGACAGTTCCTTCGTCCACCAGTTGTAAGTTAGCCATAACCTCACTCTGGCGATTTTTGTTCTTGAAATCCTGTGCAAGCATTGGTTCGTAAAACCTTTTCTTCTCAATGTTTTCGATGTTGAGATGGTATCCACTCTCTAGCTTTTTATCATGCTTGGCTACCGCCTCTTTGATTGCTTGTTCTTCTCCTGTCGTAGCATTAGCTTTTCCAACATTCTTTGGTTCGCAAACAGTCCATTTGTTTTGAACTTTCTTGCCGTCTTTTTGTCCAGATACAGTACGGTACTTGTTTCCATCTACGATGATTTGCCAAGTCTGAACTGCGCCAGTAGTAGTCTGTTTGTAGAGTGTTGGTAGTTTCATAATTTATTAATAATTAGTTGTTGTAAAAATTTAATCAGTGTGTTTTGCAAAATGCCAGTTTGCAGTCCTTAACCAGATAAATGCTGGAGTGTGTTCTCCGACATACGCCCCAGCTATATTAAAATCAAAAAATTCCATAGCTTCATCATGGTTCATGTCATCTCTTTCCATTAGGACATCTATGCAACTATTCGCATTGTATAATGCCTTGGGTGCTGAACCGAAACTCTCAACTATCCCGATAAACGCATCTTCAAATCCATCTGCAAGAAGTATCTCTGCGTCTGGGTAATGTTCTTCAATATAATCTGTGATTTGTTCTCGATTCATGTCTTTTATTACTCGTTAGGCACAAATACTTCTGCGCCATATTCATCTTCGTACCACGAACCTTGTTCGTCTTGTTCAATTAGTTTTATTAGTTTCATAAAGCCGCAATCGCATAGTCTTTGTTTTTGAGTTCTATGTCGTAGTCAACAGGCATAGAAAAGCTGGTAGGGGGCGCGGCGGTAGGCATATCTGCACGACTGCGCG
>MDSZ01005620.1_pt1 | contig 20553 bp, 17 predicted proteins | sample 811201 | NCBI WGS metagenome assembly MDSZ01 (sample SAMN05326647, study PRJNA326480) | marine metagenome | isolation source: seawater | place: Indian Ocean: North | collected 2010 | reverse complement strand
AAGTTGAAAAAGTGGTTGCCCTATCTACTGACAAAGCAAGCTCCCCAATAAATTTATATGGGGCTACAAAACTGTGCTCTGACAAACTTTTCATAGCTGCAAATAATATTAAAGGTAAGAAAAAGATTTCTTTCTCAATTGTAAGATACGGAAATGTGATGGGAAGCAGAGGATCTGTAATACCAAGTTTTATTAAATCAAAAAAAACAGGATCTTTAACAATTACAGATAAGAGAATGACAAGGTTTAATCTGACACTTTTGAATAGTGTAGAAATGGTAGAATGGTCTTTTAAAAACTCAATAGGCGGCGAAATATTTGTACCAAAAATTCCAAGCTATAAAATATTAGATTTAGCCAAGGCGATCTGCCCTAATTGTAAGATCAAAACTGTTGGAATTCGAACTGGAGAAAAACTACACGAGGAATTAGTAAGCATTGGCGAAAGTCAAAATACGCTTGAGACCAAAAAATACTATATTATTTTACCAACACAACATAAATCACTCTTAAGTATTTATAAAAAAAAATTTAAAGCCAAAAAAGTTGATAAAGAATTTTTCTTTAGAAGTAATAAAAATAGATTTTTGTCAGTTTCTGAGATTAAAAAATTAATATTCCAATAATTCTCTAATGAATACTAAAGTGCAGGTAATCCTCCAGGCAAGGACTGGATCAAAACGATTATATGGAAAATCTTTACTGCCCATAACTAATGAACCATTAGTTGTTTTATGTAATAGGAGATTAAAGAATAAAGATTTAAAAATAATTACATTAATACCAACAGGAAAAGAAGATAATTATTTAGCACATGTATTAAAAAAAAATAAATTAAAATTTTTCAGAGGGCATAAATTAAATGTGCTTAAAAGGTTTCGAACATATACAAAAAAACTTAAAGAAGATGATATTGTAATAAGAGTAACAGCAGACAACCCATTCGTGGACGGGATATTTTTAAAAAAATTACTTTATATATATAAAAGTAAAAAATTAGAATATTTTTCTGCTCATGATAATATCAAAAATTTACCTTACGGAATTCAAGCTGAAATTTTTAAAGTAAAACATCTAAGGGAAACTACCTTAAAAAATAAATACAATTCAGAACATGTTACTCCAGAAATTAAAAAAAAATATTTAGATAAAAATATAAAAATATTTCTAAGAAATTATTCAGGAATATCTAATTTAAAATTAAGCATTGATACCTTAAATGATTTAAACAGAGTGAAAAAAATATTCTTTTACTTTAGAGGAAACTCATATTCCAATTTATCGAAAATTGTAAGAACTAAAAATTTGGAAAAAAAAATATATAAAAATAAAATTTCTAAAATACTATTAGGCACTGTACAGATCGGAAAAAAATACTTTCAAAAAAAATTTCAAATTTCTCAAGCTAGGGCAAATAATATTATAAAAGCAGCTTTGAAAGAAAAAATAAATTTTTTTGATACAGCACATGATTATGGAAAATCTGAAAAATTTATAGGAAATTTTAGAAGTCGGAATAAAAATAATGTTTTTATTTGCTCAAAACTTAAGAATTTGAATTTGAATAAAAAAAATGAAAAAAAAGAAATAATTAATAAAATAAATTTTAGTATTTTTGAAAGTTTGAATAGGTTAAAATGTGCCCAGCTTGAAAATTTTTTAGTGCACAATTCTGCAGATCTATTTAATTCAAAAATTTTATATAATCACCTTAAGAAATTTACATCAAGCGGGATAATAAAAAATTTAGGAGTATCAATTTATAATCCTTCTGAACTTAAAAAATTAAATAAATATAAAGAAATAAACTGTGTTCAACTTCCTTTTAATTTAATTGATCATAGGTGGATAAAATTCTTAAATAAAGCGAACAATAATCTAAAAATTTTTATTAGAAGCATCTTTTTAAGAGGAAATTTAACCAAGAATGAAATTAAGTTTCCAAAAAAAACAAAAAAAACAATCAAGGTAAACGATGTTTTAAGAAAATTATGTATGGAATTTAAAAAAAAAGATTTTTATGAATTAACACTTGCTTATCTTAAAAGCTTTGAAGGTATATCAAATTTAATAATTGGAGCACAAACTCCTAATCATATTAAAGAATTTAAAAATGTTTCAAAAGTAAAAAAATTAAATGTAAAACAAAAAGAAAAATTAATTAGAGTTATAAAATCAAATATTAATATACACCAACTAGATTTAAGAAATTGGAATTAGTGTTAAAAATTGATAAATAATAATTATGAGAATTTTAAAAAATTTATTTAATCTAAAGAATAGAACAGTTGTTTTGACAGGTGCCGGAGGCTATCTTGCAGAAAAAATATCATTAATTTTAGCTGATTTAGGTGCAAATTTAATACTAATTTCGAGAAGTAAAAATTTCAAAAATAATTATGATAAAAAAATAAGTTTACAATATCCGAATATAAAAATTAAAAAAATAATTTGTGATTTATCTAAAGAAAAAAATAGATCAAAACTTATTAAAAACTTAAATAAAGAAAGAATAAATATATTAATAAATAATGCTACATACAAAGAAAACAATTTAATCGGATATGCATCTAAATTTGAAAAACAGAATTTAAAAAAATGGAAGTCTTCATTAGAGATTAATTTAATTTGTGCTTTTCACTTATCTCAAGGTTTGCATCGAAATTTAAAAAACTCAGGTAAAGGATCAATTATAAATATTGCCTCTATCTATGGACTTTATTCACCAAACTTCAGTATTTATAAAGGTACTAAATTAGGAAATTCATCAGCTTACGCATCTGCAAAAGCCGGTTTGATACAATTAACTAAATGGCTTTCTTCATCTTTAGCACCACAAATTAGAGTTAATAGTATTTCGCCAGGGGGTATATTGCGAGGTCAACCAAAAAAATTTGTTAATGCTTACAAAAAAATGACTTTACTCGGTCGAATGGCCAAGGAAGAAGATTTAATGGGTATAATTGCATATCTTGCAAGTGATGCCTCTAAATATGTTACAGGGCAAAATATTATTGTCGATGGAGGTTGGGGCAATTAAATAGATGAGCTTATCTTTTAAAATTGGAAAAAAATTAATCAGCAATAAATCTAAAACTTATTTTATTGCAGACATAGCCGCTAATCATGATGGAAGTTATAAGCGCGCATTAAAATTGATTAGATTAGCTGCGAAAGCAGGAGCTGATGCAGCAAAATTTCAGCATTTTAAGGCAGAGACAATCGTAAGCGATCTAGGATTTAAAAGTCTTAAAAAAAAATTATCTCACCAGTCAAAATGGAAAAAATCAGTATTTCAAGTATACAAGGATGCATCTATAAATTTTAATTGGACTAAAGGATTAGAAAAAGAATGTAAAAAATACAAGATAGATTTTATGACTGCTCCATATGATTTGGAATATGTAGATAGAGTTAATAAATATATCCCAGCATTTAAAATAGGATCAGGTGACATAACATGGTTGGAAATTATAAAAAAAATTGCAAAGAAAAAAAAACCTGTAATAATTGCCACTGGAGCCTCATCTATTAAAGATGTTAAGAGAGCTGTTAATTTAATTCAAAAGTACAATAAAAAAATTGTTGTTATGCAGTGTAACACTAATTATACAGCAGAAAGTAAAAATAATTCATTTCTTAATCTCAATGTGATTAGTCAATATAAAAAGATTTTTGGCAAAAAAATCATTTTAGGATTGAGCGACCATACCTTTGGAAATAACTCAGTACTAGGATCGATTGCTCTAGGAGCCAGAGTTATTGAAAAACATTTTACTGATAATAATAATCGTTCAGGTCCAGACCATAAATTCTCAATGAATCCAAATACCTGGAAAAAAATGATTATTGAGTCTAGAATTTTAGAGAAATCTTTAGGCGACGGCAATAAAAAGATAGAATTTAATGAAAGGGAGTCTTCTGTTATCCAAAGAAGATCAATACGGGCAAGAATAAATTTGAAAAAAGGTACAATTTTGAAAAAAAATCATTTAATTTATCTTAGACCTTGCCCAATTAACGGATTAAATCCTTATGAGGAAAATAAAATAATTGGAAAAAAAATTACTAAAGATATTTTTAAAGAAGAAATAATAAATTGCGAAAACACGAAGTAGTCATTTTAATTCCTTGTTTTAATGAGGAAAAAACAATCATTAAGATTTGTAAACAAGCAAAAAAATTTGGAAATTTAATGGTTATTGATGATAATTCAACAGATAAAACAAAAATTTTACTTAGTAGAGAAAAAATAAATTTTAAGTCAAATGAGAAAAATTTAGGGTATGAAGCTTCAATGATTGAAGGATTTCATCAGATAATTAAAAGGTTTAAAAAAGCAAAATATATTTTATCTTTAGACGCAGATGGAGAACTACCAGTCAATAATATTCCAAAAGTTTTTAAAGTTATAAAAAAAAAAAATTTCGATTTAATTGTGGGTAGAAGAATTTCTTTTAACAGATTTAGTGAAAATATATTAAATTTTTTTTTTTCATTAAAATATAATCTTGAAGATCCAATAAGTGGATTCAAATTATATAAAATTAAACAATTAAGAAAAGTAATGAAACATATTTCTAAAAAAATGTTTTTAGTTGATATAATTGTAAAATTTCGTAAGTTGGATTTGACAATGACGAATGTTGATATTACTACAAATAAACGTAATGATAATCCACGAATAGGAAATAGTTTAAAGTCAAATTTGAAGATTCTAAATATAGCTCGTAAAATTTTATAATCTAAATAGTCATATGAAAAAAATTCACATCAAATTTGAAGACCAAAGTAAAAATTGGAATATTTGGGAGGAAAAAAGTGAAATTGAAAGATCGATACAAAGAGTTAAAGGACTTTTGCCTGAAATGGAATGTGCAAAGCAACTAGCTCAAATAATAAAAAAATATTACAAAAAAGATTATAAAGTTTTAGATTTTGGCTGCGCCGCAGGGCATTTCTATAAGAGTTTAATAAAAATAGATAAAAATATTTCTTACACAGGGTTTGATGCAACAAAACCATATATTCAATTTGCTAAAAAATATTTTAATCAAAACAATAATACATCTTTTGAGATACAGAATATCTTTTCTCTTTCAAAAAAATATTATAATAAATTCGATATAGTTTTTTGTTCTAATGTTTTACTGCATTTACCTTCAATTGACTTAGCATTACAAAACTTACTAAAAGCAACAAATAAATACTGTATAATAAGAACTTTAGTGAGTGACAATACTCATCTAAGCAAGTTTTACCATAATGATAAAACAAATAAAAAAGGTATACTTAAATCGTTTCAATTTCAAAATACCTATAGTTACAATCTAATAAAAAAAAAAAATAAAAAAATTTGGAAATTATCAAATAAGTTTTGTTGATGATAAGTATAATGGAAAAAAAATTAATAACGAATATCTCAAATATAAGAAAAAATACCCTGGATTAACAAAGTTTGTTGATAGTGTTCAAATATCAGGAAGTAAAGTATTTGAATGGAAGTGGATTATAGTAAAAAAATAATATTGAATTTAATATCTAGCTAAAATGAAAGGTCTTCAAAACCTAAATAAATTTTTAGAAAAAAGACAAATCAAAAATTTTGTCAGTTTAGTTGTTTTAATGTTTGTAGCAACTATTTTAGAAATATTTTTATTAAAATTTTTGTTTGAATTTTTAAATCTATTTTCAGATAAAGATAATTCTTCTAATTTTTTCTTATTGAAGTTCTTTTCAAATTTTAAAATTAATGAAAATCAAATTTTCATTTTCATTTTATTAATTTTTATAACTTATCTTGTAAAAACAATTGTCAATCTTTTTATAAATTGGAAAAAAGGAAATTTTATTTTTAGGGTAAAAGAAGAGTTAAGTTTAAAATTCCTAAAGGGATATCTTTACATGCCACGAATTTTTCACTTGAGATCTAATACATCGCAATTAATAAAGAATATAACATCAGAAGTTGACAGTTTAATGGTTGCGTTGCTATCCATTTCAAACGTTTTTTTGGAGTCAATGATTCTTTTTGGATTAATCATTTTTTTGTTATTTTTTAATTTTCAAGTAACAGTAATTTGTTTATTTTTATTTATTACCTTTTCTTTAATACTATCTTTTTTTAATTCAAAAAAAACTGTATTGCTTGGTAAAAAAAGAGTAACAATTGTAGAGCAAAGACTAAAAAATATTATAGAAAGTTTAACGGGATCAAAAGCCTATGAACTTTCGGGCACGAGATCAAATGCAATTTCAGTTTTTGAAAAAAATAACAAACAATTATCAGAAATTTCAATTGAAAGTTTCTTTAGAAATAGTGCTCCAAAACCTCTTTTTGAGTTATTCACCGCTTTAGTGGTAACATTATTTTTATTATTCATTTATGGCAAGAATCCTCAATTAAAATCTATCGCACCGACTGCTGTAGTTTTTTTTGCAGCAGCATATAGACTGATACCTTCCTTCAGTACAATAAGTTCAAGTATGCAAAAATATCAATACAATATTCAGTCACTTAATAATCTATTAATAGACTCAGTAAAATTTGAAAAAACTGATGATCAAAAAAAATCTAAATTAAACTTTGAGAATAAAATTATTTTTGAGAATGTATATTTTTCTTACAATCTAAAAAATGAAAATATTTCTGATAAATTTGTTCTCGAAAATATAAATTTTGATATTCCCCAGGGTAGTAAAATTGGAATTATTGGAGAAAGTGGATCTGGGAAAAGTACGTTGTTAGATATCCTTATGGGTTTACTAAACCCGTCTAAAGGAGATGTAAAAGTCGATGATCGAGATATACACAATGATAAGCAAGCATGGCAAATGAATATTGGATGTGTTCCGCAAGATGTATTTATTTTAGACGATACTTTAAAAAACAATATAGCCTTTGGTATTGATAGCAATTTAATTGAAGATTCAAAGATAGATGAAACAATAAAACAGGCTAGTTTAACTGATTTAGTCAAAAGTTTGGATAATGGTGTTGAAACAATGATTGGAGAGAGAGGTGAAAGAATTTCCGGGGGTCAAAAACAAAGAGTTGGAATCGCTAGAGCTTTGTATTCTAAACCTGATATTTTAATATTAGATGAACCTACAAGCGCCTTAGACTTAAAGACTCAAGAAAGAATTGTTAAAGAAATTTTTAGAAATAACAAAGATAAAACTATAGTTTTTGTATCACACGATAAAAGAAATTTAATTGATTGCGATAAGGTGTATAGATTAGAAAATAAAAAATTGTCTGCTATAGTCTAAATTTAATTATGTTAAAAAAAAGAAAAATAAAATTTGGAAAATCATCTAAAGATGTTGATAAAATTAAATCAGACTTTTTTTCTCTAAACTTTAAATTATTAAAAAATCAAAATAAAATTAACGAATTTTATAGATCTCAACCTAAAAGGCAGAAATGTAAAGCCTGTGAAAGAAAATTAATAGGAGATTATTTCATAAACCATAAAATCAAGTACATACAATGTAAATATTGTTCCCACATTAATGGTTGGCATCAAGATAACAAAAGATTTTCAAATAAAATTTATGTAGATGAGAAGGTTAAATATTCTAAAGGGTATTTTGAAAATAATATTAAAAAATATAAATTACGACAAAAAAAAATTTACAACCCAAAAGCTGAATTTTTGAAAAGTATCTTTCAAAACAACTCAAAGATAAAGGTCTTAGATATTGGTGCAGGTTCGGGATATTTTGTTTCATCTTTAATAGATAAAAAATTTAAAAGTGCGAAGGGAATTGAAATTTCAAAAAACCAAACAAATTTTGGAAAAAAAATGTTTAAATTATTAAATAAAAATCCAAACAAACTTAAAAATAGCACTTATGAAAATTTAAAAAAAGAGATTGAAGTTACCGACTATAATTGTATTTCATTGATAGGCGTTATAGAACACCTAGTTGATATGTCTGATTTAATGAAATCAATTAAAAAAAATAAAAAAATAAAATACTTATATGTATTGGTTCCAATGTTTTCTTTAATTTGTACTATAGAGAATATTTTTGCAGATGTATTTAATCGTCATTTAGGTGGAGGGCATACCCATCTTTTTACAGAAAAATCTTTAAAAAGATTTATGTTAAGATTTGGATTCAAGGAACATTCCTCGTGGTGGTTTGGAACTGATATGGATGACTTATTTAGGTCATTCATAATTCAAATGAAAAACAAAAAATTTAAACCACTTGAAAAAATATCACTTGAAAGCAAAAGACTCATCGATAGTTTGCAAATTCAACTTGATCAGAAAAAGTTATGTTCAGAAGTTCACATGCTTCTTAAAAGATAATTATTTAAAATTAAAATCATCTGGTGAAATATTTAATAACATCCAAAAGACAAGAAGTTTACTCCAATTCAAGTAAACAGGAAAATTTAGTTATTCCTGGCTTTTTTTATAATTTTCTTAGATCAAAAAAAAAATTTGAAAATATTAATAATGGAAAAAATTATCATTGGTCAAATAAAAATAAATTAAAAAGAGATGATAAAAAAATTTTAATAATTTATAACAAACTTCTTGATAATCTTTATAAAAAATTAAACTTGATACATGGAAAAAGTCTTTCCAAAAAGTACTGGGAAGCTTTAATTTGGGCTTGGCTATATAGATATATAACTTGTTATTATGATAGATGGGAAATTGTAAGAAATTTAAATAAAAAGTATAGAAATAACACTATTTGTAAGAAATTTGCATTTAAAGAAAAATATTTTATTCCTAAAGAGACTGAAGATTGGTCTACCTCAAATGTGATGTCTGATGACTGGAATCATTGGGTCTTAGTAAAAATTATTGATCATCAAAATAAATTGAAAACTATGACAGTAAATAAAATTAAAAAAAAACCTACAAAGGTCTTTGATTACAGAGATCTTTACCAGAAAGAAAATTTTCTAAAAAGAACATTGAAATCAATTTTTTTATTTAAAAAAACAAATATATTTTCACAAAATATTGGACTTACAAAAGATACACCCAAAAAATTTAGTCTATTTTTTCAAAATTTTTTTACAATAAACAAGGACTTATTTTGGAATTTTGATCACAATATTTGGGAAAATGAAAGAAATTTGATCTCAAAAAATGGAAAAAATTTAAATTCAAAATTTGAAAAATTTTTAATTTCCCAAATAAAATTTAATTTTCCCACAATTTTTCTTGAGAATTATAAGAGAGCAGTTCATGAAATCAAAAAAAAAAAACTTCCAGATAATCCAAAAATAATAATAACAGGCATAGATGACATTTCAAATGAACCATTCAAATTTTATATGGCAGACAAAATTACAAGTGGGTCAAAATTATTTTTGATGCAACATGGGGGTTCCTATGGAACTTCAGAAAATTTTCCTATTGAAAAATTACAATTAAAAATTGCCGATAAATATTTTTCTTGGGGATGGAAAGATCAAAACAAAAAAGTTGTGCCAAACTTTTGTTTGAAAACCTTAGGTGTTCGGATTAAACAAAATAAACAAACTAAAGGCCTATTAATACCAATTCTTGATTTAAGTTTATATCCAGGTCTAATTTTTGATGGAAGACCAAGAAGCATATATGAAATTAATAACTACATCAAAACTTTAAAAATATTTTTTTCAAGTCTTAAAGAAAATATAAAATCTGAAAGTGCGTTTAAGTACTTAGATGTATACAAAGTTTACCCGAATTACGTATTAAATACTTTAAAGTCTAGTTTCAAAACGGCATCTTTTTTTTCTTCTCACAAGCGGGGCTGTTTTTTTTTAAATAAATATAAAGTAAATATAGAAACTTTTAACTCAACTGGATTTTTGGAGTCATTTAATCTTAACTTACCTACAATATTAATATTTGATGAAAACATTTGCAGGATTAGGAAAAATGCTAAAAAATATTTTTTATCTTTAAAAAAGGCAAAAATTTTATTTAAAGATGCAAAACAAGCTGCGAAATTTATCAATGAAAATTATGAAAAAATTGATGAATGGTGGTTTAGTAAAAAAGTACAATTAGCGGTCAAAAATTTTACTAATAAATTTGCAAGATCAACTAATAATCCTTATATGTTTTTAGAAAAACTAAAAAAATAAAAATATGATAAAAAAATTTATTTTAGAGATTTATTCGATCTTAAAAGATATTGGTTTATTCGCATCATATTCTCATAAATATCCTACATCAAAAATTTTTAATATACTGCCATATCAGAGAATTAGAATTCTCTTGGACTCTTTCTTGACTAAAATTTACCAGAAGAAGATTGCTAGAAACCTTCACCAAGAGAAAAATGAATTTTTAAATTTTGGTAAAAAAAATGGAGTCATTGTAAATGAAAATTTTTTTTCAAACACAGAAATTGAAAAATTAAAAATAATAAGTGAAGAAATAATAGAAAATTATAAATCACATAATGTAACCTTAGAGGGTAGTCATTTAAATAAAGATAAAAATTCATTTTCAAAATATTATTATTTGCCTAACAGTGAAACAAATTTATCTCAAATTGTTTCAGATTTTTATAAAATCTTATATTCTAAAGAGCAAATAATGACCCAATTAAAATTTCTTGCGGGAATTTGTTTAAAAAAAAAGGAAGTTTCAGTATACATTTCAAAAGTAAAAGGTGATTTAAAAAGTGACGAATGGCACTCAGATTGCTTCAGTCATACAAGTAAAAGTTTTATATATCTGAATGATATTAATAAAAATAATTCTCCCTTTTGCTTTATGAAAAATTCACATTCTAACAAGTATTTAAAAATTCTTAATGAAGAAGAAAATTCAAAAAAAATTTTTGAAACTAATAAGAATAAAAATTTATCAAGTGATATGATCTGGAATAAATTGAATGACTCAAAATTAAAAGATGAAATATTTAAAGCTTCTGATATACTTGAATGTAGTTATCCCAAAGGAACCTTAATTACTTGTGACACATCTGGATTTCATAAGAAAGGTTATAGCGACGGAAAACAAGAAAGATTTATAATTGGTCTTGTTTCTCACAGGGGATCAATGTACAGAAAATTTAATTCAATAATAAATAATTAAATCATTTAAATATAGATACATGCAAAGTAAAATTAATTTAATTGAATGCACCCTTCGGGACGGCGGTTATTACAATAATTGGGACTTTGATAGAGTTTTAGTAGAAAATTATTTAAACGCGATTAACTCCATCGGAATAAATTATGTAGAAATGGGCTTCAGGTCTTTTCAATGTAAAGACTTTAAAGGGCCTAATTGGTATACAACTGATAACTATTTAAAGTCATTTAAAATTCCAAAAAAAATCAAGGTAGGTGTTATGGTAAATGCTGATGAAATAATATCAAATTCAGCAGGATTATTAAAAGCCACTAATCATTTATTCAAAAATAAAAAAGATTCAAGAGTGGATTTTGTAAGGTTAGCATGTCATCACAAAGATCTCTCAAAAACTTTTGAAATTTCAAAAATTTTAAAAAAAAAAGGATATTTTGTAGCAGTTAATTTGATGCAAATATCAGAAATTAATAATGATCAAATTATTAAAGCGGCAGAATTAGCAAAAACAAAAAAAACAATCGATGTTTTTTATTTCGCGGATAGCTTAGGAAGTATGAGGAAATCAAATATAAATGATACAATAAAAAGTTTAAGAAAAGGTTGGAGCGGAGAAATTGGTATTCATGCTCATGATAATTTAGGACTTGCGCTTTCTAATACATTGAATGCGATAAAAGAAGGTGTTTCCTGGGTAGACTCTACTGTAATGGGCATGGGTAGAGGAGCCGGAAATACGCAAACAGAGTATATCACCTTAGAGTTAAAAAAATTTAATAATAATCTTTTTAAAAGTTTACACTTACAAAAATTGATTAAAAAGTTTTTTCAACCTCTTCATGAAAGATATAAATGGGGAACAAATTCATTCTACTATCTAGCAGGAAAATTTAGAATTCACCCAACTTATATTCAAGAAATGTTAAGTATTAACTTAGCAGAACACGAAATATTAGATGCCATTAATCAATTAAAAGAGCTAGGTGCAAAGAGGTATGATGTTAATCTAGTCAGATCAGAATTTCAAAAGCCAATTAAATTAAAAAAAGGCGATTGGAAACCTAAAAAAGAAATTAGAGGAAAAGAAGTACTATTAGTCTCATCAGGACCAAATTTATATGAATATAAAGATGAGGTAGAAAACTACATTCTCAGTAAAAAACCATATGTTATAGCTCTGAACGCTTTTACTTGCATTAACAAAAGCTTAATAGATTTATACGTAAACTGTAATCCTCTTACAATATTAACAAATTTTAAAAAAATTAAGAATTTAAAGACACCTTTAGCAGCACCTTTATCCATAATATCTAAAAGTATGAAAACAAAAAGAAAAAACTTAAAGATTTTAAATTACGGAATAGGAATAAAAGGCAATAAGTTTGATTTTTTTGAAAACTGTTCTAACATTCCGAAACTCTACACCGTAGCATATTCTCTTGCTATAGCGACTAGTGGAGATGCAGAAAAAATTTTATTAGCTGGATTTGATGGATATGGTTCAAATGATAGAAGAACGAAGATAATTGATAATATCTTTTATTTATACTCAACAAATAAAAAAGCTAAAAAATTATTAGGTATTACACCATCTCAATATAGTTTCGATACAAAATCCATTTATGCCTTAAAATAATAAAAAAAAGTATATGAATAAAATTACTGCTGTCATCCCAATTAGAAAAGGTTCACAAAGAATAAAAAATAAAAACTTTAAAGAATTTTGCGGCAAATCTCTTTTAGAACATAAAATAATTCAATTAAAAAAAGTAAAAAATATAAATAAAATTATCGTTAATACTGACTCTATCAAAGCTATCCGCCTAGCAAAAAAATATAAAGTTGATTTCTACAAAAGAGATAAATATTTTGCATCATCTAGCTGTCCCAACAATGAATTTTGGTCAAATATTGCCTCTACGACAAACAGTAAATATATATTACTCACTCATTGTACAAGCCCAATGATAAAAATTTCAACTTATGAAAATTGTATAAAAACTTTTTTTCAGAAAAAAAAATTTGACAGTTTGAATACTGTAAGTGAAGTAAAAGAGTATTTATTTTTCAAAAATAAATCTCTAAATTTTAACATTAAGAAAGCACCTAATTCTCAAAACTTACCAACTTATCTTAAATACAACTCTGCTGTAAGTATAATAAATTCTGATAAAATGAAAAAAAATAAAACAGTATTTGGTAAAAAGCCTTTTTTCTATAAACTAGATTTAATCGAAGGTCATGATATCAATACAATTTATGATTTTGAATTAGCTAAGCATCTATTCAAAAAATATTAATTATTCATTTTAATTTACAATGACACTTTCTAGAGAATGGCTTAATACAAAAACAATTTATTTAGACTGGTTATCAAAAACCGAATTAAAAAAAATATTTGCGAGTAATATTTTTTATAACAGCTTGTCATTATGGTGGCTTACTGGTGTTTATGAAAAAGATGCGCTTAAGGATTTCACTTGGTTCAATAATCTTCATGAAAAATTAAATTATAATGAAAAAAAAAAGATAAATAATCAATTAAATGTCTTTTTTGAATTTTTAAAATTAATTTTGAAGTTTATCAAAATTATATTTTTAAATATTTTTATTAAAATCTTTTACAAGGATAAATTTACCAAAAAAAATACAAAAAAAAATTGTGCTTTCGTATTTTTTTCAAATTTAGTAAAATATAAAAATTATTTTCTTGATATACAGTATGGATTATTTACCAATAAAGATAAAGACTTGTCTTACGCAATACAATTTGATTACGATTTATCATTAATAACTAATTTTATAAATATTAATAAAACTTTAAAAAAAATACCTGTAGATTATTATATAATTAATAGGCATTTATCTTTAAATGAAATTTTTAGAATATATTTTTATTTATTTAAAAATTATTTATTTTTAAACAACATACTTAAAAAAAAAAATTTTTTCATTTTAAAAAAAATAAACTGTGAAGATATTCTTAAACCGTTATTGTTAAAATCTTTTTTAGGGCCAATACAATATTCGCTGATGAATGGATTAAGCTTAGCAAATTTATTTAAAAAAAAAAAGTTCAAGAATTTTATAAGTTATTTAGAGTTTTTTCCTACTTCAAGATCTGTCTATTATTTTTTGAAAAAAGAAACTTTGTCTAAAGTAAATATAATTAGTGTTAATCACGCAAATTATAGCGACAATATGCTAGCTTTTGCTATCAGGAAGTCGGATTTTTCCAATTCTGAAGATTTTTTAAATTATTCACCTTGTCCAGATATTTTTTGTACTCAAGGTAATAAGTATTTTTTAAGGTTAAAAAAAATTTTTTCGAATAAAAAAATATTCAAAATTGGTTCATTAAAATTTGGGATGCAGGATATTGATATAAACAAAAAAAAAGATAATTTAAGAAAAAAAATAAAATCTAAAAAAAAAATAATTTCAATTTTTACAAGTACAAAAGACTATTTTGGAATTGTAGATATTCTAAATAAATGTGATCTCTCTACCTTTTTAGTAGTTCTCAGACCACATCCATATTATTCAGAACCAACTTTAACTCACTTCAAACAATATTTTAAATTTAAATTTAATCAAATAGATAAACTTTCACCAAGAGAACTTATTAAAACAAGTGATTTTGTATTAGCTGGTGATTCATCTCTTTGTTACGAATCACTAATTCTGGGTAAAAAAAAAACAATAAGATTATATAACGATAAATATCATCCATTGTTTGATGCTGAAGATGAGGTTTTAACTGTAAAAAAAGCCATAAGTCTCGAAAAATATCTTTTTGAAAAAAAAAAAATAAAAAAAATTAAAACAAATAAATTAATAAAAGATTTTTTCTACAAATATGATAAGAATGCTCACAAAAGGCTAAAAAATATTTTAAATAAAATATAAGCTTTACTCAGTTTACTTATTGATAATTTATTTTATTTTTTGAATTATGAACTACAAAGATTATAAAAATTTTGTTTTAAATTATAAACCATTTGATTGGGAAATTCCAAATTATGATTTTAGGGAGAATTTTAAAAAAACTCACAGTTTTATATTAAGCTTTATTAGATTTTTTATGGTTAATAAATACTTAGAAAAAATTTCGTTAAATGATGAATTAAAAAAACCAAAAATTTTAGATGTTGGTGCATATCCTGGTAATATGGTTTTTTTGAGTAAGAAAATTTTTTCTAATTTTTCTAAATATACATCTATTGGGCTTGACTTAGATGACAAATTTATAAAAAAGATGAAGGAATTTAATGTAGACTGTGTTGACACAGAAATAGATCCTAACTTTCCTGAACCAAAAAAAATTGCTGAATGGAAAATAATAGATTATGACGTTTGTTACTTGTTAGATACTATAGAACATTTGGTTGATCCCACATTTTGTTTAGACGAAATAAACAAAGCATTAAAAATAGGTGGCTTCATGATTATTACGACAGATAATATAACAAACTTTTTATATATTCTCGATATGCTGAGAAAAGGCAAAAGTCCAAATGTACATCCAGTACTTTCCTCTATGACTTATAGGGGCAATCATCGTCCACACCATAAAGAATATAGTAAAGATGAATTAATTTTTCATTTAAAAAGAAGTGGCTTTGAATTAGTAAAACATGATTATTTTGATAGGAAGCAAGCTGAATTTTATATTGATGAAAGTATGCAAGAAATAAAAAAATATAAAATTAAATTTAAAATCAAAAATTTAATACATAGTTTTATTAAAAATATAGGATTTTTAATCCCACATTTAAGAAACCATCAAATTCTATTAGCAAAAAAAATTAAAAATACCCATGATATCTTAAAAGACAGAGAAGTAGTTTATACCAAACAGGCATGGCTGAAAAAAAGACAAGAAACTATTGGATATTAGTCAAAATAGTCTTTTCAATAAAACTTAAAAAACACAAAAAATCTTATTCGTAATGATTAAAAAAGTAATTAAATATTTCCTTCCAAATTTTTTTTTGAAATATTTAAAAAAAATTTTAATCTTTAAAAGATTGTTTAAATATAAAAGATTGTCTAATGAAGATATTTTTAGAGATATATATAATAATAAACTATGGAGCCCTGAAGAAGAAGAAAAACATTTAAAATTTTACTCGGGGACAGGATCACATTTAAAAGAGTTTAAAAATATCTACTTTAAACATATAAAAGAATTTTTGCTTCAATTTAATTTTAAACTTAACGCAGTTGATTTAGGATGTGGTGATTTTTCTATAGGTTCAGAAATAAGAAAATACTGTGGAAAATATATAGCAATTGATGTCTTTGATGACTTAATTGATTACAATAAAAAATTTTATAAAAATTATGATGTTGATTTTAAGGTTTTGGATATAACTAAAGATGAGTTGCCTAAAGGCGACATTTGTTTCTTAAGGCAGGTTTTACAGCATTTATCTAATGAAAATATTAAAAAATTTCTAAATCAAATGAAAGGAAAATATAAATATTTAGTATTAACAGAACATCTCCCGAATAAAAAAATATTCAAATCTAATAAAGATATTATTACTGGACCCGAAATACGTCTTTACAAAAATAGTGGAGTTATATTAACCGAAAGTCCTTTTAATCTTAAACCTATTCATGAAATTTCTTCTTTTAATATAAGCTCAAAGGAAATAGTTGGATTCGAAGGGGTTTTAAATACAAAAATTTATCAATTAATAAATTAAGAAATAATTCTGTGAAATTAAAAAAGAATTTATGAAAATTGGAATCTTGTGGGAAAATTTTGAAGTGGGAGGTGTTACAACTCACATTGAGAGCTTAATAAATGACAAGATATTTAAAAATTATGAATTTACGATATTTACAAATAGTACAAATAAAGCAGTGTCAATTCTAAAAAGAAAAGTTAAGAGGCATAATGTTAATTTTAAATATTATAATTCGTTAAATGTTATTTATTTTAAAAATTTTTTTATAAAGGTATTTTTTTTTATATTTCGACCATTTTTATTTTTAATTTCTATAATACAATTTTACAATTTACTTAAGAGTTCAAAATTTGATATTTTGCTGTGTCAGTGCGGTGGCTATGGAGATTTTAGGTCTGAGATTTCAGGAATTTTTGCTAGCAGTATTTTAAATTTTCCAATTAAAATACTTTTAATCCATCATTCTTTCACTAAACCTTTGTTATGGAATTTTTTATTAAGAATAATAGATATTTTTATAAAAAAAAATATTGATGGCATTATATTTGTTTCTAAAGCTACAAAAAAAAATATTTATAACAACACAAATTTATACTCTGCTAAAATCTTTGAACAAGTAATCTACAACGGAGTAAATATATTAAACTTAAAAAAGAAAAATAAAAGGTTAGATAGAATATTTCAAAGTAAAAATTGTTTTAAAGTAGGGATGTTGTCTCGAATTGAACAAAGTAAAGGTCACGAAGTTTTAATTAAGGCTTTTGAAGAATTACCAAATGATATTAAAAAAAAGATTAAAGTTTTTTTTATAGGTGGTGGTTCAATGGAATATATAAATGAATTAAAAAAAAATCTGAAAGAAAAAAAATTGGAAAAATACTTTAGATTCACAGGTTATATTGACATTGAAAGTTCTATAATTCTTAAAAAGTTAGATCTATTAGTTTCTCTAACGAAAGATTTTGAAGGTTTTGGACTCTCTTTAGCTGAGGCTTTAGCAGTAAAAACACCAGTGCTGGCAACTAGAGTAGGTGGCTCAATAGAATTTTTAAATAATAAAAATTCTACATTAATCAGTCCAAATAATCACAAAGAATTAATATTTTTTTTAATCGAGTTTGCTAAAAATTCTGCAAAATTTAAAAAAAAAAGTATTATAGGAAAAAAACTTATTTATAAAAGGTTCAATTCAAAGAAAATGTCGGAAAACTATAAAAAATTTTTTTATAAGTGCAAAAAGATTAAAGAAAAAAATGTTTAATAAAAAATTCAAAAATAAAAAAATAATTATTACAGGACACACAGGTTTTAAAGGATCTTGGTTAACTTTATGGTTAAAGTTATTAGGTGCAAAGATTGTAGGTATATCACTCAACTTACCTAGTAAGCCATCACATTACGGTTTGTTAAATATTAATAAAAAAATTATTAATATAGAGTTAGATATTAGAAATTTAAAAAAACTAAAACGAGTTTTTAAAAAATATAAACCAGATTTTGTTTTTCATTTAGCAGCTCAACCACTCGTAAAAAAATCTTACAAAAATCCAACAGAAACTTTTTTGGTAAATACAATGGGAACAATGAACGTACTGGAGTCATTAAAAGAAATAAAAAAAAGATTCGCAGCTGTAATTATTACTAGCGATAAAAGCTACAAAAATTTAGAAATTAAAAGAGGATATCACGAAAATGATTTAATTGGTGGAAAAGATCCTTATAGCGCTTCAAAAGGTGCAGCTGAATTAATCATCCAATCATTTTGCAGCTCATATTTTAAAAGTGATAAAAAAAGGAATATTGCAGTTGCAAGAGCTGGAAATGTTATTGGAGGTGGAGACTGGTCAGATGATAGGTTAATACCTGATTGTGTAAAATCTTGGTCTAATCATAAAAAAGTTTTAATTAGAAACCCAAAATCAACACGTCCTTGGCAACATGTTCTTGAGGCATTACGAGGATATTTGATTTTAGCTTTACGACTTTACAATGATAATAAATTACATGGGGAACCATTTAACTTTGGTCCAAAAAATTCACAAAATAAAGATGTAATTACTTTAGTAAAACAAATGAAAAAAAATTGGGATAAAGTGAAATGGAAAGAAGTTAATAAACAAAACAAACTTTTTGAGGCTAAATTATTGAAATTAAATTCATTAAAAGCAAAAAAGAGATTGAACTGGAAACCAATTTTAGATTTTACTGAAACGATAAAAATGACAACCGAATGGTACAAAAACTATTACGAAAATAAGAAAAATATTAGTGAATTCTCCATAAAACAGATAAAAAACTATACTAAAAAATTAAAATAACATGAAGGTAATCATATTAGCTGGTGGACTAGGAACAAGAATTTCTGAATATACAAAAACTATTCCAAAACCTATGATTAAAATTGGGAATAAGCCTTTACTCGTTCATATAATGGGTCATTATTTAAAATATGGTCATAAAGACTTTTATATTGCAATGGGGTACAAACATAATGTAATAAAAAATTATTTTAAAAACTTTAAAAAACTTAATCAAAAATTTATTTATAAGATAAACAATAGCAAAATTTTTATTACACTATCTTTTACAGGAAATAATGTTCTTACAGGAGGGAGAATAAAAAGAATGTCAAAATTTATAAAAAAAAATGAAGATTTTATGTTTACCTATGGAGATGGAGTATCTAATGTTAATATAAATCAATTAATTAAATTTCATAAAAAGAAAAAAAAATTAATTACTGTAACAGCAGTAAGACCTCCTGCTAGATTTGGTGAAATTACCATTAAAAATAATCAAGTTAAATCATTTAAAGAAAAACCCCAAGTTACCGAGGGTTGGATTAATGGAGGTTTTTTTATAACTAATCAAAATTTCTTCAAATACATAAAGGGTGACAAATCTATACTAGAGAAAAAACCTTTAGAAAAAGTTGCATCAAAAAAGCAATTATTTGCATTTAAACATAAAGGTTTTTGGAAGTGCATGGATACTTTGCGCGATAGACAAGTTTTAGAAAAAATTTACAAAGAAAATAAGTTCAATTGAAGAAATCAAAAAAAATTTTAATTGTTGGAGGAACTGGGTTTATTGGCTACCATTTAGCCAAAAAATGTCTAAGAAAAAGATGGCATATTGTTAGTTTTTCAAAAAATAAACCACGCAAAGAGAGACGACTTAAAAAAATAAACTATTTAATAGGCGACTTATCTAATCTAAAGGATTTAAAAAAGATTAATCAAAAATACGATTATGTCGTTAATCTTGGAGGATACGTAGATCATAGTAATAAAACAAAGACTTATAACAGTCACTTCATTGGCTGTAAAAATCTTGCAAATATTTTTTTAAGAAAAAAAATTAAGTCATTTGTTCAAGTTGGAAGTAGTGGAGAATATGGCAAATTCAAGTCACCACAAATTGAACTTGGTCGAGGCAAACCTAAATCTATTTATGCAAGATCTAAATTTTTGGCAAGTAATTATCTTTTAAAACTATTCAAAAAAACAAAATTTCCAGTCACTATTTTAAGACTTTACCAAGCATATGGTCCAGGACAGGATATCAACCGTTTTATTCCTATCGTAATTGACGCTTGTTTAAAAAATAAAAAATTTGATTGTTCTGATGGAAAACAATTAAGAGATTTTATCTATATTGATGATGTCATTGATGTGATCGTCAAGTCGTTATCTTCAAGTAAATCTAGAGGAGAAATATTTAATATTGGAACAGGTAAACCCAAAAAAATAAAAAGTGTTATTAATTATTTAACTAAAAAGCTT
>MDSZ01245350.1_pt1 | contig 20554 bp, 23 predicted proteins | sample 811201 | NCBI WGS metagenome assembly MDSZ01 (sample SAMN05326647, study PRJNA326480) | marine metagenome | isolation source: seawater | place: Indian Ocean: North | collected 2010 | reverse complement strand
GATGCGGCGATGATGCTGGCGCAAACAGATGGCGCCGACCATCCGGTTGCGCCATTCTGCCGCCCTCATGAATCACGGGAGCATTGCAATGGCCCTGGACCTTACGCTCTACACCAATCCCATGTCGCGTGGGCAGATCGCCCGCTGGATGCTGGAGGAGGTCGGCGAAGCCTATGACACCATCCTCCTTGGTTACGACGACGGCAGCATGAAGGCCGCCGATTATCGCGCGATCAATCCGATGGGCAAGGTTCCCGCGATTGTGCATGGCGGGCGGGTCGTCACGGAATGTGCGGCCATTTGCGCCTATCTGGCTGACGCCTTCCCCGACGCCGGCTTAGCGCCGCCGCTGGACGCGCGCGACGCCTATTATCGCTGGCTCTTCTTTGCTGCCGGGCCGGTCGAGGCCGCTGTCACGAACAAGGCCCTGGGCTTCGTCGTGCCGGAAGGACAGGAAAAGATGGCGGGATATGGAAGCTTCGACGACGCGATCGACGCATTGGAAATGGCGGTGTCGGGTGATGCATGGATTTGCGGCGAGCAATTCACAGCCGCCGACGTCTATGTGGGGGCGCAAGTAGACTGGGGCCTCGCCTTCGAGTCGATCCCGTCCCGCCCTGCATTCGAAGCCTATGCCGGCCGGTTGCGGGAACGCCCCGCCTATCAGCGGCAGAAGGAAATCGACAACGCCCTGATCGCGGAGATGCAGAAGGAAGGGTGATACCCCTGTTGTCCCACAACGAAAAAGGCCCGGCGGGATCGTCCCGCCGGGCCTTCCTGTTTGATTAAAATGTGCGATCAGTCGCGGCTGCCGCCCATGAAGCGCAGCAGGAACAGGAACATGTTGATGAAGTCGAGATAGAGGTTCAGCGCCCCCATGATGACCGACTTGCCCATCATGTCGGTGCCGGCGACATGCGCGTAGATGCTCTTGATCTTCTGCGTGTCATAAGCGGTGAGACCTGCGAACAGCAGCACGCCCACGAAGCTGATCACCAGGTCCATCGCGCTGGAGCGCAGGAACAGGTTAATGAGGCTAGCGACCAGCAGGCCGACAACACCCATGATCAGGAAGGTGCCGAAGCCCGACAGGTCCTTCTTGGTGGTGTAGCCCCAGAGGCTAAGGCCCGCAAAGGCCGCGGCGGTCGCGAAGAAGGTCTGCGCGATCGACGTGCCGGTATAGACCAGGAAGATCGACGAGAGCGACAGGCCCATGACGGCCGCATAGACCCAGTAGAGGGTCTGTGCCGTGGCAGTCGACAGACGGTTGATGCCGAAGCTCAGCACCATCACGAAGGCCAGCGGGGCGAACATGATGATATATTTGAGGATGCCCGGCCCGGCGAGCACCTGATAGGCAAGGCCGCTCGACGCGAACAGCAGAGCGACCATGCCGGTCAGCAACACGCCGCTCGCCATATAATTATAGACCGAGAGCATATAGCGGCGCAGCCCGGCGTCGAACGCCTCGCCGCGTGCGGCAGTGGCGTTGCCAAAACCCGCAACGCCGGATCGGGGGTCGGACCAGTTGGCCATGAAATTCATCTCCTTTGCCGGCGTTCGTCGCCGGTCCCTTCATTATCGGCCCTAATGGCGGCGACTTCAAGCCAAACCGGAACGGATATGGCACATTGGGCGCGCAGGGCTATAGTCCGCCGATGCATCGCCTGTTTATCGCCATCCGTCCGCCCGCAGCGATACGGGCCCGCTTATTGTCGTTGGCCGGCGGCGTGGAGGGGGCGCGGTGGCAGGATGACGAGCAATTGCACCTGACTTTGCGCTTCATAGGAGAGGTCGACAGAAATCGGGCCAATGACCTGGCCGATCTGCTCGGCGCTATCCGTTTCACGCCCTTCGATGTGCGGATCGAGGGGGTGGGCAGTTTCGACCGCAGGGGCGTTGTCGATACGTTATGGGCTGGCGTGCAGCCACGCGAACCGCTGGCGCAACTCCATCGCAAGGTCGATCGCGCCTGCGTCCGCGCGGGGCTTGGGCCGGAGGGACGCGCCTATCTGCCGCATATAACATTGGCCCGGTTTGGGCGAAGAAGCGCAATGGTCGATGGCTTTCTGGCCGTTCATGCCGGACTGGCGACGCCCGCCTTCCGTATCGATGGCTTCACCCTGTTCGAAAGCCGCCTGGGACATGATGGCGCGCGCTACCAGGCGGTGGCGGATTATCATGGCGATGGCGGGGATATGTGCCCCGCCATCTGAGGATGTGAAGGCCGCTCAGCCGACCTTCAGCACGCCGCAGGCCACGCGGCCGCCGGCATTGCCGGCCGGATCGCTCATATTGTCATCGGCTTTCGCGTGAATGACCACCGCCGCGCCATCGCTGTCCAGCAACGGCATGGAGCCGGTCGAAATCAGGCCGCCGGGCACGACATATTCCAGTTCGCCCATGCCGTCCGACCCCGCCATCATATTGGGCATGTCACCCATATGCTTGCCGGCCGGGTTGTCCGCGCCATGCTGACGGTTGGTCGGGTTCCAATGGCCACCGGCGCTGGTGAAGTCGGGCGGGGTGCACATGCCGGTCGTGTGGATATGGACGGCGTGCATGCCCGGCGTCAGCCCCTGCGCCTTGACCAGGACATGCAGCCCGTCGGCCGCTTCGGTCACAGTCGCGGTGCCGCGCGCGCTGCCGTCGCCGGCCATGAGCTTGGTACTGGCCATCGGCGCTTCGGTCGGCATGGCAGCGTCCGTGCCGGTGGTGGCGCAGGCGGACAGGGCGGCGCCCAGCGGCAGGACGAGCATGACAGGCAGGATTTTCATGAGCAAATCTCCAAGGGCAGAAGGCAAATCTCATAGGCGAACGCGGCAGGCCGCCCTTTGTTGCCGATGCGAACCGATTTGTCACGGGCGCATGCCTTTTGCCTGACGCCGACACCGAAAGCGACAAATGCACGCGATTTCCGCTTGCGCGCGCCCATTCCTTCCGTTATTTCTGTCTTTACAGAAAGAAACATCATGTCACTGCTTGACCATCCCGATGCCAAGGCGTTCCTGCTCCATTGGGGCGAGATGGGGACGCAGTGGGGCGTCAACCGGTCGGTGAGCCAGGTGCATGCCCTCCTCTACCTGTCGGACCGGCCCCTTCCAGCGGACGAAATTGTCGACCAGCTCGGCCTCGCCCGCTCCAACGTATCGACGGCACTCAAGGAATTGCAGTCCTACGCGATCGTTCGGCGCGTCCATGTCGAGGGCGACCGGCGCGACCATTTCGTGGCGGAACTGGACCTGTGGGAAATGCTCACCCGCATCGCGGCCGAGCGCAAGCGGCGCGAGATCGACCCGACCATCGCGCTGCTTGATGAACTGGCCCAACGCCTGGCCAAGGACGCCACCTGCCCGCCCCATGTGCGCGAACGCATCACCCGCATGCACGAATTCCTGTCCACCCTGGGCAATTGGTATGAGCAGATGCGTGTGCTGCCCAAGCCCACATTGGTCGCGCTGATGAAGCTGGGCGGCAAAGTCGTCCGCTTCCTGCCCGGCGGAAAGAAGGATGCGAATAGCGGCTAACGCCGACGTGGTGCCCGTTTTCACGCCCATGGATTTCTGAATTTACCGAAATTACGGAATATTTGAAAGGAGACACATCATGGTCGAGACTGCCTATGCCCTCTATCTGGGAATCACCATCGGGATCACCATCTGGGTCGCGCGCACCCTGTCCAAAAATGGCGAAGTGTTTCTGGTCCAGTGTTTTGGCCATAATGCGCAGCTGGCGCGGTCGACCAATCACCTGCTGGTCGTCGGCTTCTACCTCGTCAATATCGGCTTCATCACCCTGACGCTGAGCCTGGGCAAGGAACCCGTCACCTATGCAGACGCGATCCGTTTCCTGAGCGGCAAGGTCGGTCTGGCCGTTATCGTGCTGGGCGGCATGCACTTTTTCAACATGGGCGCGATCGCGCATTTCGGGCGCAAGGTGAATGGCTGGCTGACCAGCGGCCATCCGCAGGCAGCCTGACACGCCACATGGAGGGGCGGCGGTGCGGCCCCTCCCTTTCGATGTAGGAGGTCGCCATGTATGAACCGCCCAAGACCGCTTTCCGTGGCGCCAGCCGGGCCATTCTGACCGCCGGCCCCTTGTGCGTCGCGCTCAGCCTGGCGGCCATGGCGTATATGGAGTTGCCAGACGCGATCGACCTGGAGCCGGCGGCATTGCTGGGCATTCCGATAGTCTTGCTCTTCGCCTTGATTTTCGGCCCCTTCGTGGCCGGCTTGCCGATCGCTGCCGGCACCTTCCTCATGCATCATTTGGCCGATCGCTTCGACATCCTGTCCGCCCGGCCGGCCTGGGCGGCGGCGGGCCTGCTGACCGGGGCAGCTTTCGTTTGGGCAACAGGCCTGTTTACCTCATCCGGCACAGTGAGCTTCGCCCTGATCGCCACCAGCGGGGTTTGCGCCTGGCTGTCCCATAGCCGCACCGCCGCCTGAGCCCATAGCGCCTGAACCCTTGGCCTGAGGCGCGGGGACGGGCTATAGCGCTTGCACAGGGCGGGTTTATGCCCCACTGGCGCCCCTCCTCCCCTTTTTAGCAGCTATAATCGAAGTCAGGCGAACCATGTCCCATCATCAGGTGCATATCATTGGCGGCGGGCTGGCCGGGTCGGAGGCGGCCTGGCAGTTGGCGCAGGCGGGCGTCCGCGTGCGCCTGTCGGAAATGCGCGGCGCGGGGGACATGACCCCGGCGCACCAGACGGACGGGCTGGCGGAACTGGTCTGTTCCAACAGTTTCCGGTCCGACGATGCCGACAAGAATGCCGTTGGCCTGCTGCATCAGGAGATGCGGCGGCTGGGGTCGCTCATCATGGCAAGCGCGGAGCCAGCCAAGGTGCCGGCCGGATCGGCGCTCGCGGTCGACCGCCATGTATTTTCGCAGGCTGTCACGCGCGCGCTGGCCGAGCATCCCAATATCGAAATCGTGCGCGAACGGATCGACGCGTTGCCGGACGAAGGCATGACGATCGTCGCCACCGGGCCGCTGACCGCGCCGGTGCTGGCGACAAGCATCGGCCAGGCGGCGGGGATGGAGCATCTGGCCTTTTTCGACGCGATCGCGCCGGTTATTCACCGCGACAGCATCGACATGGAGCAATGCTGGATGGCCAATCGCTGGGACAAGATTGGTCCCGGCGGCGGCGAGGGCAAGGATTATATCAATTGCCCGATGGACAAGGACCAGTATCAGGCCTTCGTCAAGGGGCTGCTTGACGGCGAGAAGACCGAGTTCAAGGAATGGGAGGCCAACACCCCCTATTTCGAAGGGTGCATGCCGATCGAGGTGATGGCGTCGCGCGGGCCGGAAACACTGCGCCATGGCCCTATGAAGCCGATGGGCCTCGACAATCCGCGCACTGGCCGCTGGCCTTATGCGGTGGTGCAGTTGCGGCAGGACAATGCGTCGGGCACGCTCTGGAACATGGTGGGCTTTCAGACCAAGCTGAAACATGGCGCGCAGGTCGAGCTGTTCCGCACCATTCCTGGCCTGGAAAAGGCGGAGTTTGCGCGGCTCGGCGGTCTGCATCGCAACACCTTCATCCAGAGCCCCAAGCTGCTGGACGCGACGCTGCGCCTTAAAAGCGCGCCGCATATCCGCTTTGCCGGACAGATGACGGGATGCGAAGGCTATGTCGAAAGCGCGGCCATCGGCCTGCTTGCCGGACGGTTCGCCGCGGCCGAACTGCTGGGCCGGGCGATGACGCCGCCGCCGGCCGACACGGCGCTGGGCGCGCTGCTTGGCCATGTGACGGGCAATGTCGCGACCGCCGACTATCAACCGATGAACGTCAATTTCGGCCTGTTTCCGCCGCTGGATGACGTGAAGAAGAAACAGCGCAAGGAAGCCTATACCGCGCGCGCGCGCTCGTCGCTGGGCGCATGGATGGGCGAACTGGAATTGGCTTAAACATATAAACACCGTTCAATTCGAGCTTGTCGAGAACCCTCGCACACCGGTTCTTAACAGGCTCGAACTGAACGGAGAGCCTAGCATGTGCACTTGGGCTTCGGCGTCCGCTTGGGCGCGGTGGTGGCGAATTCGGCGGGGGTAAGCTTGCCATCCTTGTTCGCGTCAGCGCTGGCGAAGCGATCGGACGTCGCGACCGCCCATTCCTCGAAGGACAGCAGGTTGTCGCCATCCTTGTCCAGCGCCTTGAACGCCTTGGTCCGGCTGCCCATCATTTCCAGCCGGGTGATGACGCCATCGCGGTCCCTGTCATAGCGGGCAAAGCGCTTCTGCTCACGGGTTTGCGGGCTGGCCTCGGCCGGCATCGGCGGCGGTTTTCCCCTTGTATTGGGGTCCCCTTTGGGCAGCGGTTCGATCACGGGCGGCGGCGGCGCGGTGGCCAGTTGCGGCAAGGGAGCCTGGCTCGCGCGGCTCGACCACCAGAAAAGGCCGCCCGCCATCAGCAGCAATGCCGCCATGCCGCCCGCCAGCATTCGCCCCATCGTCGCCCTCCTCCATCCGCGCGCGTCCGTAGCCTAACCCGATGCGTCAGCGCCCGACAAGCGCGATCCGCAACAGCCTGAACGCCAGGCCACGCGGCATTCCACGCGGCGCGCCGCGTCCCTTCATCACATCCTGTCGCGCCAGGGTGAAGGCGATGCGCTGCGGTCGCCAGGCGGTCGGCCAGCGCGCACCGTCGGCCAGCGGCGACAATTCGCTCGCGAGGCGGAGCGCTGCGTCGGCAAGCGCCGCCTCCTCAACATGGCCGGCAAGGTCCCACAACGCCCACACCTGTCCGGCCGCGACCAGCCAGTCGGGCGTGTCGCCATGCCCGGCTAGAGCACGAAACAGCCCGCCGCCGCGCCCGGCCGCATAGTCGCGCAACCCCTGCGCGTCGATCTCCGGCTCCACCACCAGCACTTCCCAGCCGTCTATCATCGCAACGAGGCCCGGCGCGGCCATGCCGCCGGTCGCACGAAGTGCGTCCACGACCGGCTCCCCCTGCCCTTTGATGCCGGCCGGGTCGTCGATGACGTCATTCCACCATGCCAGGCGCATCTGACCAATCGCCCGCTCACGCGTCGTGCGCGCGACCTTGGCCAATTGGGCGTCGAAGGCCCAGATTGCCCGATGGCGCGACGCGTCCGCACCGGCATGGGCCGACAGGAGTAGCGGCAGGGGCGTCAGCAGTGAGTCGACACTCATGACAGGCCCGCACGGCGGGGCTTTTCAAGGCCGGTTTGCGATATTTTAAGCATTGTCTTCCTAAACAAGTCCCGCGTGCGCACGCAGGAGCGCGCAAATCGCCCAGCCCAAATGCAGGGAATGTCGGGCGTCACATGGGTGATTGCGGACTGATGGGCAAGATGAACACACATCCCCAAGGCTTTATGAGCCGTCTGGCGCGCAACCAGAAGGGCAATGTCATGGCGATGGTGGCCGCGGCCATCATCCCGCTGGCGGCGCTGATCGGCGGCGGGCTGGACATGGGCCGCGCCTATATGGCGCGCGCGCGCATGCAGCAGGCCTGCGACGCCGCCGCCCTCGCCGGACGCCGGGCGATGACGACATCATCGATGACCCAGGCCAACAAGGACGAAGCCAAGAAATTCTTCGACTTCAATTTTCCGCAAGGGACGTTTCAGGCCGCGACTTTCACGCCCGTCATCCGCAGCAAGCCGGGCGAAACGACCACCGTGCAGGTGACGGCATCCACCACGATGCCGACCACGGTGATGAAGATTTTCCGCTATGAAACATTGCCTTTGTCGGTGACGTGCGAGGCGCGGTTCGACATCGGCAATACCGACGTGATGCTGGTGCTCGATACCACCGGGTCGATGGCCTATGCCATTTCCGACGGCAAGGGCGGCTCGACGACGCGGCTCGCCGCGCTCAAGCAGGCGGTCAAGGATTTCTACGACACGCTGGGCGCGGGATCGAACAGCACGGGACGCATCCGCTACGGCTTCATGCCCTATAGTTCGACGGTCAATGTCGGCTATCAGCTGCCGACCAACTATCTGGTCGGCGGCATCAGCGGCGAGACATGGGATTATCAGACGCGGCGGCTGCTGACGAGCTACGGCGCGGCGGTTGACGGTCCCCCCGGTGCCTGGACCTACCAGTCAGGATCTGTCTCCGCTTGGGCAAATTACAGCAGCACGCCCGGAGAATCTTCAGGGCAATGCGTGGCCCCTGCGAGCGTAACACCAGTAGTAAACACCACTTCGGGAACCACAACCGACCCCATCACGGGCGTTCGCACCACCACCACGGTCACGACGCGCACGACCAATGGCTATGCCTATAATGCGACCTATACCCCGGCTGTCGCTGGAGGTTGGCAGTGGCAGGGCTGGAATCTGGTCTATGTCGCCGCAAAGCCCAGCCAGTGCGTCATCACCCGTCGGCAATATAGCAATTATGTCGAGACCAAGACGGACAGCAGCACACAGACGCCGCAGAAAAGCTGGGAATATGGCAAGTTCCCGCTGACGGTATCGTCCTTCATCACCGGCAACGCCGTCGCCAACCCCACCTATGACGCCAGCGTGCCGACCGATTCCAGCGGCAATGCCGTGGCGTCCACATCGACATGGGCGGGTTGCATCGAGGAACGGGATACGGACAGCAATATCACGGCCAGCACGTCGACGAGCAGCACCCCGTCAAACGCGCAGGATCTCAACATCGATGCTCTGCCCGATCCAACGCAAAAGGGCACCAAATGGCGTCCGCACTGGCCCGATGTCGAATTCACCCGCAGCGGCAGTTCGTCGGGCACCTGGCTCAACACGCAGTCGCGCAAGGACGGCGGGTGGAACGCCTGCCCCAGCCAGTCGCGCAGGTTGACCAGCTACGCCAATCGGACGAGCACGCCCACTGGCCAGTCGAGCAGCTTCAACAGCTATATCGACAACCTGATCGCGGTCGGCGGCACTTATCATGACATCGGCATGTTGTGGGGCGCGCGCTTCCTGTCGCCCAAAGGCATTTTTGCCAGCGACAACAATAGCGCGCCCAACGGCTTCAACATTTCGCGCCATATCGTTTTCATGACCGACGGCGACATGAGCGCCTATCAACAGGTCTATGGCGCCTATGGATATCAGCAACTCGATGCGCGGGTGGCGCCGGGAAACACCAGCGATACCGACCTGACCGCGATCCATAACACGCGTCTTCAGATGCTGTGCAATGCGATCAAGGCCAAGGGCATCACCATCTGGGTCATCGGGTTCCGCAACCAGTCCGAAGGAAATATCCAGACCCCCCTGCAAAATTGCGCCACCAGTTCGAACCACTGGACCATGGCTTATGACGCCACGTCGCTGAGCCAGAAGTTCAAGGACATCGCCAAGAATATCGGCGGTCTGCGGGTGTCGCAATGATCGGGCGGATCGCATCCAAGCTGATGCGCCTGCGCCGCGATGCGCGTGGCGTCACGCTGCTGGAATTCGGCTTTGTCGCGCCGCCGCTCATGCTCACCATCATGGCGATCGGCGACTTGGGCTATCAAGCCTATTGGCACGCCGTCGCCCGCGGCGTCCTTGAAAAGGCCGCGCGCGCCGCGTCCGTCGGCACGCTCAATGGCGCGCAATTCGATGCCTACATCACCCAGCAGATGTCGGCCATCACCGCCAGGAACGCCAGCCCACCCCATATCGTCAAGAAAAGCTATTATAATTTCTCGCGCGTCGGCAAACCGGAGAAGATCACGTCCGATACAGCGCCGCTGGGCGTCTATAATAGCGGTGACTGCTATGAGGACGCAAATGGCAATGGCGTATTCGACACATCGGGCGGGAGCACCGGGCTGGGGAACGCCGACGACATCGTCTATTATGAAGTGACCTTGTCGCAGCCGCGCCTGTTCCCGATGGCCAGGCTGCTGGGATGGAGCGCCACCCAGTCGGTGACGGTGTCGACCATGGTCCGTAACCAGCCCTGGGCCAACCAGACCACGCCCACGATCCGCTGCTCATGACGAGGATGCGCCTGCCCCTGCTCTTGACCCTGCGCCGGTTGCGTCGCGACGATCGCGGCCTGGCGCTGATCGAATTCGCCTTCTCGTTGCCGGTGCTGCTGATCCTGTGCATGTGCGGGCTTGAGGCGGCCAATCTGGCCCTGGCCCATCTGCGGATCAGCCAGATCGCGATGCTGGTGGCCGACAATGCCTCACGCGTGCGCACATCTATCGACGAAGCCGATGTGAATGAAATCATGATCGGCGCCAATCAATCCACGCAGTCGCTCAGGCTTCAGGCGAATGGCCGTATCTTCCTGTCGGACCTGGAACCTAACGGGCTCACCGGGCCGAACGAGGGGCAATATATTCGCTGGCAGCGCTGCTGGGGCAATGGCGCCTTCACGTCCAGCTATGGCGTTGCCGGGAATGGCCAGACCAACGCCAGCATGAAGGACGGCATGGGGCCGGGCACGACGGCCGCGACCAAGGTGAAGGCGATGAGCGGCACTGCGGTCATGTTCGTCGAGGTCGCCTACCGCTATCAGCCGATCGTCAGCAACGCCATCTTCGGACCCAAGGTGATCCGATACTCCAGCGCTTTCAACGTGCGTGAACGCACTGATCAGGCGATCAAGAATGCGGGCAATCTGGCGGCGGCGAACACCGCCCGCTGCACCTGACGCGCGACTGGGCGGCCTGCCGCCCGGCATTTTTCGCTTCCGCTAATATCGGCGCTTCGCTCCATCGTCCTGATCTTCGCGCCAGCGCGCGAGCCCCCTACGCGCGTACGAGAACAGGCCATTGCGTCTGGTGCGCATGTGAGTCACCGCTCCCGTACAATTCATTGCAGCGGCCGCACATCAAAAATTAGGAAATTACGTCCATATCGCAGGATATTACTCCGGATTGGATGATTATGAACCTGCCGCGTCAGAAGATTACAACTGGGTTGCGCAATGGCTGGCGCAAGGTCAATGAAAGGCTCGCGCCGCTCGCTGGGGACCGCCGCGGCTCCACGCTGGCACTGATGGCCGCAGGGCTCATTCCCGTAATTGCCGCTCTGGGCGCGGGTATAGACGCGGGACGGCTATACCTGGTGAAATCCCAGCTTCAGGCCGGGGTGGATGCGGCCGCTCTGGCCGGCGCGCGCGCCTTTGCCGTGACCGATGGCTCGCCAGCAGCGCGCGACAAGCAGGCGAGCGCCTATTTCTACGGTAATTTCGCGTCGGATTATATGGGCGTCAGCAATTTGCAACTGACGCCGGATTTCAAGACCGTCGGCGGGATCAACGTGACCACCATCACCGCCCGCGCGATCGTGCCCATGACATTCATGCGGATATTCGGGTTTCAGCCGCGCACCATGCAGGCCGTCGCCAAGGCCGAATTGCAGCCGCGCCCCCTGGAGGTGATGGTCGTCCTCGACGACACCGGCTCGATGAAAGCCAACCTGTCGGGCGGCCGGACGCGGATGGTCGCGCTCAAGGAGGCGGCGAATGACTTCGTCGACATCCTTCACCAGGGTGCGTCGAGCCGGCGCGATCTCGCCATGGGCTTCATCGGCTATGACGTGACCGTCAATGTCGGCCATTTGCTGCCCAGCAACGCGGTCAAGAAGGTCGAAGGCTTTAACAGCTTTGCCGGTGCGAGCGCCTACGGCCTGTCTGTCCCCAGCCATGCCAGCGGCAATTATCTGGCGTGGAAAGGCTGCGTGATGGCCGATACGACGGTGAAGGACGTGGACAAGAATCGCCTGACGTCGGAAACCGGTGCCTGGGATCTGGTGCGTTCGCTGCCCGGCGAAGGCAGCCATCCGCCCGTAGAGCCCTTTTTCGTGCCGCCCATGTATGTGCCAAACGCGAAGAGCAACTCAGGCGCCGACAACCCTAGCAGCACCTATTATGGTATCTACAACACTGAACCAGGGAATAATCTCTACCGGATCGACAAGTCGGCTTTCGGTGAAATGGGCGCGGACTATCTGGCGCGCACCGAGCTGTATCGGCAATATTTCTACGATTATTATATCGGCCTGAACAATGGCGATGCCACCAAGGCCGACGACGTGGTCCGGCGCCTGGATGGCAGCTATTATACTCCGTCAGCGGCAAATCGCGCCGGCAATGACTGGTATATCGATTGGAAGCGGATACCCAAATATTATGACGGCGCGGTGTGGAAGGACCCGGCGAGCGCGACGGTCAATCCTCTGGGCGGTTCGGTGGATTCCGGCAGCAAGAATACCACGCCAATGCCCTCGCCCAACTGGCAATGCCCCGAAGAGGCCATGCCGCCGCGATATGGACGGATGAAGAGCGAATATCTCAGCCATATCGCAAATCAGCATGGCGCGATCTATCCGGCCAATGGCACGATCCACCATGCTGGGCTGCTATGGGGCTATCGCCTGTTGGTGCGGGACGATGTGTTCACACGCGCCAACCCGACCACCGAACGGCCGCGCCGCGCGCTGGTATTCATGACCGATGGCGTGAACGAAATCGGCGAATCCCAAAACGGCTATCTGGACCGCACCTTCACCTGGTACGGTCGGTGGAGCGACTCCCGCATCGCGGCAAACCAGTCAAATTCGGAAACGCAGATGCTGCGCCGCTTCGAAAAGACGTGCGCCAATATCCAGCGGGAAGCAAACCCGCCTGAAATTTACATCATCGCGCTGGTCGCCAACAGTTCCGCCATCGATACGGCATTCAACAACTGCGCGCCCGGCCGTGTATACCGCACCAGCAGCACGGACGAGTTGCGGCGCGCATTCCAGGACGTGGCGGCGGAACTCGTCGACCTCCACCTGATCCAATGAGACATTTCGCCCCCCTCGCCAAAGACCGGTCGGGTGTCTCCACGGTCGAATTCGCCATCATCCTCCCCGCGTTGCTGACGCTCATGTGCGGCGCAATCGAACTGGGACACATGCTGTTGGCGCGCGTCGTGCTGGAAGGCGCAATGACCGAAGCCGCGCGCATCTCGACCGCTTCGCTCGAAACAGCCGAAGCGCAGCGCACGACCCTCATGGAAGAAAGCATCGAACAGGCCATGGGCAATTTCCCCCTGGCCGACGGCGCGCATGTCAGCGTGCAAACGATCGTCTATGGAAATTTCAGCAGCGCGCATCCCGAAACCTATGAGGACGCGAACGCAAACGGCCATTACGACTTGGGCGAATCCTATGTTGATCGCAACGCCAACGGCAAATGGGATGCGGCGACGCCCAAAACCGGAACGCTGGGCGGCCCTGGCGATGTCGTCAGCTACACCGTGCGCTTTCCCAAGCGCATCCTGTTCGGTTTTCTAGGCGCGCAATGGCTGCTGGGCGACAGCATCATGCTGACCGGATCAACTGTTGTCCGCAACGAATCCGTTGTGCGAAGGACCTCCTGATGCGGGTGCCTCACTTTGTCCAAAAGCTGGCGCGGGACCGCAGCGGCCTGGCCCTAGTCGAGTTCGGCCTGGCCCTCCCCCTATTCCTGGGATTTGTGCTGTCGGGCATCGAAATGGCCAATTACGTCATGGCGAATAACCGGACCCAAAGGCTGACGACCATGGCGGCCGACCTTGTGGCGCAAAGTGGCGCGGGCGCGATCGGCACCAGCGAAGCGCAGATTTACGATCTGTTTTCGGCCCTCGATCTGACGGCGCAACCGTTCGACCTGCGCAATCATGGCCGCATCGTGATCACCGCGGTCAAAGGCACCGATACGAATGCGGACAATGTGGTCGAAAGCCGCATCCTGTGGCAGAGGTTCGACGGCAAATATGTCGTGAGCCCGGAGGTCGGCTGCATCCAGTCGACCAGTCTCGCCACATTGCCGGGGAACCGGACATTGGCGCTGGATGAGCTGCTGTTTCACGTGCAGGTCACCTATCGGTATCAGCCGGTGTTCAGCAGCGCGCCGTTCCGGATGTTCTCCCTGCCGGTCGATTTTTCGCGCCACGCCATGTTCCGCGCGCGATCGACCCAGTTCCAGACGCCGGCGGCGGATTCGCGCTTTCCGCCCAAGAATAAGTGCGCATCCGTCACCGGGTTGTGACGGATCGAAAAAGGGCGACCCCGGCGGGGCCGCCCTTCCCGTCCTACTTGTAGCAGACCTTCTTGGCCGCCTCGACCACGCGGGCCGCGTCGATCAGCGCGGCCTTTTCCAGGTTCGCGGCATAAGGCAGCGGCACATCCTCATTGGTGACGCGCAGCACCGGGGCGTCGAGGTCGTCAAAGCCCTTTTCCATCACGACCGCCGCGATTTCCGAGGCGATAGAGCAGGTCGGCCAGCCTTCTTCGACCACCACGATGCGGTTGGTCTTCTTGAGGCTTTCCAGCACGGTGGCGGTATCGAGCGGGCGCAGCGTACGCAGGTCGATGACTTCGGCGTCAATCCCCTCGCCCGCCAGCGTTTCGGCCGCTTCTAGCGCGACCCCGACGCCGATCGAATAGCTCACCAGCGTCACATCCTTGCCCGGCTTCATGATCCGCGCCTTGCCGATCGGCAGGACATAATCATCGAGCTTGGGGACGTCGAAGCTGCGGCCATAGACCAGTTCGTTCTCCAGGAACACGACCGGGTCTTCCGAGCGGATCGCAGCCTTGAGCAGCCCCTTGGCGTCGGCTGCGTCATAGGGCGCGATGACGATGAGGCCGGGAACGGACGCATACCAGGGGCCGTAATTCTGGCTGTGCTGCGCGCCGACGCGGCTGGCCGCGCCGTTGGGACCGCGAAACACGATCGGGCAGCGCATCTGGCCGCCGGACATATAGTTGGTCTTAGCCGCCGAATTGATGATGTGGTCGATCGCCTGCATGGCGAAATTGAACGTCATGAATTCGATGATCGGACGCAGACCACCCATGGCGGCGCCGGTGCCGACACCGGCAAAGCCATATTCGGTGATCGGCGTGTCGATAACCCGCTTTCCGCCAAATTCGTCGAGCAGACCCTGCGTGACCTTGTAGGCGCCCTGATATTCGGCGACTTCCTCACCCATCACGAAGACGCGCTCATCCTTGCGCATCTCTTCGGCCATGGCATCGCGCAACGCTTCGCGTACCGTCGTCTTGACGAATTCAGTGCCTTCGGGAATGGCCGGATCCTGCACGGCGGGCTTGACCTCGGCGGCCAGATTGGCGGTGCCGCTTTCGGGCTTTTTGGGCGCGTCGGGTGACGCCTCGGCCTTGGCCGGCGGCGCGCTTTCCTCGGCCTTGGGTGCGGGCGCGGCATCCTCACCGCCCTCGCCCGCCATTTCGGCGATGACGGTGCCGACCTTCACGCCTTCCGATCCCTCGGCCACCATGATCTTGCCGATCTTGCCTTCATCGACGGCTTCGAATTCCATCGTCGCCTTGTCGGTTTCGATCTCGGCGAGAATGTCGCCGGACTTGACCTCATCGCCTTCCTTGACCAGCCATTTGGCCAGCGTGCCCTCTTCCATCGTCGGCGAGAGCGCCGGCATCTTGATTGCGATACCCATTAATATTGCTCCACCAGCACGTCGGTATAGAGTTCAGCCATGCCGGGTTCGGGCGAGGTTTCAGCGAAATCTGCCGCCTCGCTCACGGTCTTGCGGATGTTCTGGTCGATGCTCTTGATCTCGTCCTCGCCGACGCCAGCCTCGATCAGATATTTCTTCACGCCCTCGATCGGATCGCTGGTGTCGCGCATGGACTGCACTTCCTCACGCGAGCGATATTTGGCCGGGTCGGACATGGAATGGCCACGATAGCGGTAGGTCTTCATTTCCAGCAGAATGGGACCGTTGCCGCCCTGCACCCATTTGAGCGCTTCCTCGGTCGCGCCGCGCACAGCGAGCACGTCCATGCCGTTGACCTGAATGCCGGGAATACGGAAGCTTTCGCCGCGACGATAGAGCTGATCCTCTGAGGAGGCGCGATTGACGCTGGTGCCCATGGCGTACTGGTTGTTTTCAATGACGAAGATGATCGGCAGCTTCCACAGTTCAGCCATGTTGAAGGCTTCGTAGACCTGGCCCTGGTTGGCCGCGCCATCGCCGAAATAGGCGACGCACACGCCGCCATCGTCATTATATTTGTGCGCGAAGCCCAGGCCCGCGCCCAGCGACACCTGCGCGCCGACGATGCCGTGGCCGCCGTAGAATTTATGCTCGACGCTGAACATGTGCATCGAACCGCCCTTGCCGCGCGAAATGCCGGCTTCGCGGCCGGTGAGTTCGGCCATGATGATCTTGGGATCGATGCCATAGGCGAGCATGTGCCCATGGTCGCGATAGCCGGTGATGACGCTGTCCTTGCCGGGTTTGAGCGCCGACTGGATGCCGACCGCGACCGCTTCCTGGCCGATATAGAGGTGACAGAAACCGCCGATCAGGCCCAGGCCGTAAAGCTGGCCGGCCTTTTCCTCGAAACGGCGGATCAGAACCATCTGCTTGTAGAAGTCCAGCAATTCGTCCTTGCTGGCTTCGTAATCCGAGGGCGTTTCGGGGCGCGGCCGATTATGGTCCGCTCCGGCGGGTGCAGCCGCCTGTGCCTTTGCACTCGAAGCACGCGGCGTCGTTGATTTCGCCAAGGCTGTTATCCTTTTGCGTGGGTAGGATGGAAGGAAGCCCGATATAGCGACAGGGTTGCATAGTTTGCAACTGCACACACTACGGAATCCGGGCAAAATCCATAGCTGACACGGTGAATTTATGGCCCGATCCAACGCCGGTCGCGTCGCTCCCCCACATCGTGGCAGCAAAATTACGGATTGCCGGCTCGGCACGCAAATTCGTTGCGCCGGGCACCGGCTCCGCATGGAATCGCTGTATTAGTTGAGCGGCACGATCACTTCATCATGATGAATGACGCCCAGCTGGCGGCGAACCAGCTCGTCAGCGAGATCGGGATCGACCCGGCGCGGATTGAGTGCGTCCACTCGGTTGCGCAATTCCGCGCGCGCCTGCTGCGTTTTTTTGAGCTCCAGCTTCGCGCCATGCAGCTGGCGACTATAGTCACCCCAGGCGAGCACGCCATTCGACCCCAGCACCACATAGCCGGCAAAGGTCAAAAGCAGCAGCAAGGCGATCGCAGGCCCAAAGGCCGACACCAGCAACAGTCTGAGTTTCGCGATATGCGCCATGGCCTAGTGGAATCACAGCGAAAGCCCGGCCGCAAGCGAAAAATATTCAACTTGCGGCCAGCCGATCATTTCAGGCATGAAAGCCCCGGTTCAGCGGAAGATCGAACGCCCCGCATAGACCGCCATATCCCCCAGTTCCTCCTCGATGCGGATAAGCTGGTTATATTTGGCAAGCCGGTCGGACCGGGCGAGCGAGCCGGTCTTGATCTGCCCGCAATTGGTTGCGACGGCCAGATCCGCGATGGTCGCATCCTCGGTTTCCCCAGAGCGATGCGACATGACCGCGCTGTAGCGCGACCGGTGGGCGAGATCTACGGCGGCAAGCGTTTCGGTCAGCGTGCCGATCTGGTTGACCTTGACCAGCAGCGAGTTGGCCAGCCCCTTGCCGATGCCCATGGCAAGGCGCGCGGGGTTGGTCACGAACAGGTCGTCGCCGACCAGCTGAACCTTGTGGCCAATCTTGTCGGTCAGCGCCTTCCAGCCTTCGAAATCATCCTCGCCCATGCCGTCCTCGATCGACCGGATCGGGTAGTCGGCGCACAAGGCAGCGAGATAATCGGCCATTTCCACCGGCGAAAGCGACAGGCCTTCGCCCGAAATCTCATATTTGCCGTTCTTGAAAAATTCAGTCGCGGCGCAGTCCAGAGCCAGCACAACGTCGTCGCCCGGCTTGTACCCGGCCTTTTCCACCGACAGCATGATGAAATCGAGCGCATCGCGGGTCGAGGCGATATTGGGTGCGAAGCCGCCTTCGTCGCCGACCGAGGTTGCAAGCCCCTTGTCGTGCAGGCCCTTCTTGAGCGTATGGAAGATTTCCGATCCGATGCGCACGGCGTCGGCGATGCTGTCGGCACCGACCGGCATGATCATGAATTCCTGAAAATCTATGGGGTTATCGGCATGTTCGCCGCCATTGATGATGTTCATCATCGGAACCGGCAGGACATGCGCGCTGACGCCGCCGACATAGCGATAGAGCGGCAGGCCTCGTGCATCGGCAGCGGCTTTCGCGACCGCCAGGCTGACGCCCAGAATTGCATTGGCACCCAGACGCGATTTATTGTCGGTGCCGTCGAGATCGATCATCGCGGCGTCGACTTCGCCCTGATCCTCGGCATCCAGTCCGATCAGTTGCTCGGCAATCTCGTCATTGACCGCCGCGACCGCCTGGAGCACGCCCTTGCCCAGATATTTCGTCTTGTCGCCATCGCGCTTTTCCACTGCTTCATAGGCGCCGGTCGATGCCCCTGACGGCACGGCCGCGCGGCCAAAGCTGCCATCTTCGAGCATGACGTCGACTTCGACGGTGGGATTGCCGCGGCTGTCGAGAATCTGGCGGGCGTGAATGTCGAGAATGGCGGTCATGATCGCTCCTGAAATGAAGGGCCTGCATCGCGGCCGGTCGCCGATTTCGCGCTCCGCTTAGCCAGCGACCGCGCCAATGGCAATGCGGGGCTTGCACCCGCGCAAAAAATGCCGATGGTCAAAATGTAACGGCAACGGAACTGTAGTCGCCCGCGAAGCATTAGGGGCTCGAACACCTGCCGACACACTGTATCGAAAGGGAGAAACAGGACGATGGTCGACACCCCCGAAACGCCGCCCGCCAAGCGCGGCCGCAAGCCCGCTGCCGACAAGCCCGCAAAGGCCAAGCCCGCCAAGACCGTCATCACTCCCGAACCGGTCGAGGCGGCGCCGATGAAGCCGGCAGCGACGCGGGCAACCGCTGACGAAGGCAGCAACGGCGCGGAGAGCAAATGGAGCGCGCAGATCGCCCCCATCAAGGCGCAGGCCGAAAAGGCCGCCAAGACCGCCAAGGAAAAGATCAATTCGGTAGATTGGAAAGCCCATGTCGATCCGTTGAAAGACCAGGCGGGCAAGACCGCCAAGTCGGCGGCGATCGTCGCCAAGGACAAGACGGGCACCGCGATGCAAAGCCTGGCCAAGCTGATTTCCGACACCGCCGGCACCGTGGACGCCAAACTTGGCCCGCAATATGGCGACTATGCGCGCCAGGCCGCCGAACAGGTTGCTGGCGCCGGGACCGCACTGGAAGGCAAGGATGTCGATCAGCTGATGGACGAAGCGCGCGATTTCGTGCGCAAGAGTCCGGCCGTGGCGATAGGCGCCGCCGCCGTCGTCGGTTACGTCCTGATGCGTTTGGCCAAGGGTTCCGACGACAAGGCCTAAGGCAATGGGCCCGCGCCATGGCGGGCCTGCTCATTCCCGCGCAGCGGAGGGTATATTGATTGAAGAGCCAGCGGAAACGGCGGTCACGCCGCATACCGAGGGGCCCGAAGAGGCTGCGCGGCAGGAATCGGTAGGGGAGGCGTTCAAGCGAGTCTATGAAGACGCGCGCGCCTATGCCGCTGCCGAGGCGGAGAAGCAGAAGCTGCGCCTCGGCCTCATCATGGCCGGCGTTCGAAATGCAGCGATATTCGGCATCGCTGCCTTCCTGATGATTTTCGCCAGCCTGGTAGCGCTTCTTGTCGGTTTGATCCACGTGTTTGAGCCGATGATTGGTCCGCTCGGGGCGGCTCTGGCCGTATTTGCGGCCGGGATCATCGTCGCCATAGTTTTGCTGCTGCTCGCGAAAGGCTGTATCAGCCGGATGAAGAAGGCGATTGCGCCATGACGCCGGCCGAGATCGCCTATCGCGCGGCCGTCGCCAATGCCGATGCGCAACGTGCGCGCCTTGTGGACAGCGCGCAGGCCGCTAAAGCCCGCATTTCTCCCGCGCGCTTGAAGCAGGATGCAAAGGACAAGGTCACCGCCACTGCACTGGACGGCGTCGCCTATGTCGGTGCGAAGGTCCAGCAGCGCCCCATAGCGGTCACCGCGGCCGTCGGTGCGCTCGGCCTATTCATGGCCCGTCGCCCGATCACGGCACTTTTGCGCCGCTTATACGTTCGCTTCCACGACAGACATAGACAATCCGGAGATTGAGTGATGGCCGATATTCGCGCACAGATTTCCCGCGCCCGCGAGGCCGCTAATGACGCGGCGACCAATGCGTCTGACCGCATCCGCGAAACCAGCGGAAAGGCGCGCGACAGCGCGGGCGAGTTGATCAACAGCAGCCGGGAAAAGGCTGGCGACGCCTATGCCGACGCCCGTGACAGGACGCAGCGCGTCGCGACGCGCGCCAATCAGATTGTTCAGGATCATCCCGTCATGGCGGTTGCAGGCGCGGTTGCCGCTGGCGCACTGGTCGCATGGATGTTCCCGAAAAGCCGCCGCGCGATGAAGGCGCTTCCCGGACTGGCCACAACATTGGGCGCTCGCGCAGTCGAAGCGGCAGCCGCTGCCCGTTCCGCCGCGGCCGACGAAGCAGATATCGTAACGCACAAGGCCGGCGGCGTTCTGACGAAAGCCAAGGCCTTTGCGGCGCAGGGGGCGGACAGCTTGCGTCATCGCGCTGACGATGCGTACAGCGCGGCGAGTGATGCCGCATCGTCAGCGCGCGAAAATCTCGCCGCTGCCGACCTCAGCGCCAAGGCGTCCAGGCTGGCCGATGACG
>MDSZ01153255.1_pt1 | contig 20563 bp, 20 predicted proteins | sample 811201 | NCBI WGS metagenome assembly MDSZ01 (sample SAMN05326647, study PRJNA326480) | marine metagenome | isolation source: seawater | place: Indian Ocean: North | collected 2010 | reverse complement strand
TTCGATCCCATTAAAAGGATCTATTAACTTTCCGTTTTGGTCAATTGCGATTGCATTTACGGTAAAATCACGTCGCGCCAGGTCTTCTTCTAAAGTAATTTTCGAGTGAAAAAATGTTTCGAAGCCTGAGTGCCCTTCTCCCTGTTTTTTTTCTGTTCTGGCTAGCGCGTATTCTTCCTTGGTTTCCGGATGAAGGAAAACTGGAAAAGCACGTCCTACTTTTTTAAAACCTTTCGTTAGTAGTTCTTGCTGGTTTGCTCCTACTACTACCCAGTCTCTATCCTTTGGCTCGATTCCCAGAAGAAGATCCCTTACTGCTCCGCCAACTTGGTAAATCTTCATTTCTATCTTCCTGAGCTGTTCCTATAATGCGCAAAGCGATCCTTATATGTTTTGTTAGATAAGTACTTGGGAACAACCTCATTCATCGCTGTTGGTTTGACTCCTAGGTCTCGTAAGCCAGGAAGCTTATTGCAGACAGAATTATTCTTCAGGGATCTTAAATTGTCTCGAGAGAAAGGTTTGCCTGGAATATGCTCTAAAAATTCTGCTTGGACAGACGAAAAAAAACTATTTAGTGGAATTATGCGGTCTTTAATTTCCAAAATATTACAGATATATCTAATGATGTCGACTAATTGAAGAACGTCGGGCCCCCCCACTTCGTAGACTGGTTCACGGTATTTTGGTTCCTCGATTACTGCGATGATTGCACTGACTAGATCGTCTACAAAAATTGGTTGAAGCAAGCTGTTTGGGCAAGCCAGAGGAATTCGACCCTTAAATATTTTTATTAAACTTGCGAATTTATTAATAAATTTATCGTTAGGTCCAAAAACTACTGACGGTCTAATAACAGACGCCCTTTGATTCATATTTAATTTTGAGGAAATTAAGTTCTCGGCATCACCTTTTGTTTTTTGATAGTTTGATTTTGAATTTGAATCTGCACCGATCGAGCTGATTTGAATGAAGTGTCCTATCTTATTTGTTTTGCTAGTTTGAATCGCTCTATTAGTTAATTCGGTATGCGCATACGTAAAACCACGGCCATCATCTTTTTTTTCATTTAGAATACCGATCAAGTTAATTAGAATATCACATCCTCTATAAAACGAGTCAATTTCTTCTTGTTTATTAAGATCTATTTCGTTTACTGTAGTATTTGGTAAGACCCACAAGTGACGTCCATGATTAGTTTTCCTTGTGGATATACGTATTGTATGCCCTCGTTTTACTAAAGTATTTGATAGAACGCTACCGATAAAACCAGTTCCACCTAATAATCCGATATTTAGTTTCTTCATAATTGACAAACCTTTTTATTGTTCGATTTGGTTATTGGGATACTCTTTAATACATTACTTAATTTATTAGATTTTCCTGTTTGTTGCCACTCGTAAATTAAAGAGTAAAGTAAGGTCCTTCTAACATATCTTCTGGTTTCGGTAATAGGAATGATGTCTATCCAAAGGACTGGGTCTCCGCAGTATCGTCTTTGCCATTTTAATACTCTATGAGGACCAGCATTGTAGCCGGCCGTTGCCATTGCAAAATTTCCGTTGAATTGATTATATAGATCTTCTAAGTAAGAACTTCCTAGAAAGATGTTTTTTTCTGCGTTATATAGGTCAGACTTTCTTCTGTAGACAAAGCCATGCTTCCTTGCGGTTAATTTTGCGGTGCTTGGAATGAGTTGCATTAAACCGCGAGCATTTGCTGGTGATCGCGCGAACCTATCAAAAGCACTCTCTGCTCGAATAATAGCTAAGATTTGATGTTCTGATACCCGATGTTGCCTCTTTATACGAATGTTATTTACTCTTATGGGTTGACCTATTTTCAATTTATTAATGTTTTTAATTCTGTTATTTTTTTTTAAAAAATTTATTGATGTATCGAACCTTTTTGCTATGCCAGATAAAGTATCTCCGCGCCTAACTTTATAGACCTTCAGATCGATTGGGGAGGTTCTCTTATTGAATGATGGAATGTTAAGTATCTGTCCTGGTCTAAGTAAATCTCCCTTTATGTTGTTATTGTTGGCGATAATTTTTACAGAAACATTAAGTTTTTTTGAAATCTTCCATAACGAGTCTCCAGTTTTTACTCTATACGTGTTTTTTGGCTTTAAATAATTACTTATTGTGTCTTTATAGAGGATTGGAAACCTTAATTTAAGGTCATGCATTTCCGAACTTTTCCCGATGGCAAAAATAGCGCCCTTTGGCCATCCCCAAGAATCAGCTAAAAGTGCGGCCGCATGAAGCTTAGTGTTGTCAAACTTTTTTATGCTGTACAGAAATTCTCTTTTAGCATCAAGCTCCCTACCCGCTGTGAATAATTTGTCGGCGAGATCAAGGTTGGTAGTCAGTATAATTTTTCGATAAGTTTGATTATCAAATATAATCTTTTTATTATTGAAACTATAAGGTTGACTTAATTGGTCTGCAGCTAAAAATCCGTAATAATCCCTTCTTTCGGCAAGTTGTCGGAATATCTTTGTTGCATCATTATGATGCCCTGCTTTACTGGCTGCATATGCTCTCCAGTAGAGCCAACGGGATGAAGGAATTTCTGATTTTGGCCTTTGTAATGTCCATTTTAAAAGTTTATCCCAACTTTTGTGAATAATAGCTTGTTGGATTTGGAGTCGCTGAATTCGTGAATCAATTTGGCTGTCATCTAAAGCATCTAACAATGTAATAGATTTTGGGTCTCTTTTATACGAAGCTATAAGGGCAGATTGTAATTTTAGTCTTTGGATTTGTTTTGGATTTAGCGCTAGCTTTTTGGTTACAGTAGCCTGAAGAAGTAGACCTTTTTCCAGGTTTCTATTCATTGCTCTTTGAGTGAGTTTTACTAGAATATCCGCATCAAATGAATTCTTTATCGTAGTCTTACTTTGAATATATCTTTCTGGTTTCTGATAGTATTTTCTTATGATTTTGACAGCCCTTACCATTTCGATGTTTTCGCTTTTATTTGCTAGATATCTAGCTAATTTAAAATTCTTTTTGTCTAACGCTTTTGAAATCCTTTCCCAATAATCCTCAGTTGATATTAAGTTGTTTTTATACAGATAATTGAATGGATAATCGCAAACCCGGGGCAACGATTTACCGACCGACCAAGTATCGATAATTTTCTTAAAAGGAACCGACATTGGTTCGATTTTAATTTTTGATTGGAAATATTTGCACTTATATTCGAGCCCATCAATCGGTTTAGACTCATAGGTTGTTATGAATTCCCTATATTTTTTTCGCTGAAACAGTTTATTTAACCATTGTTTTCTGAAAAGGTCTTGAAATACTGAATCTTCTTTTCTTGCAAGAAAAATTTTTGGATGATCCTTCGATACCAAATAAGGTCGACGCTGTATTAATTTATATGTTAGGTAAATATGATAAGGACTCCCTTTCAGTTGTTCGATAGAATTTTTAGCGGCCTGATATTTACCAGATTGAATCAATTCCAGCGATTTTTTGAACAAAAATTGTTCCTTATCGCCTGACATGCTATCTAAAGATATTATGCAAAAGATTGAAAGTGTGGAAAACTTTATCAAAAATTTAATCATTAATTCATATGCTCGGTAGTCTTAAAATTATTTCTGGAATCTTTTTGGGGTTAAGCCTATTTACCGTTTTTTTAAAGTTAAATTCAGTATTATGATATATTAAAAATTGTGTTTTATAAATTTAATTACAAATGGAAAAATTAACCTCAGATAAAGAGCTTTATTTTGAGAATATTTTAAATTCTCGCGTAACTGTACATCACTTTAAAACCGAGCCAGTTCCTCGACAAATAATTGATAAAGCCTTGAAATCTTTTATGTCTACGCCAAATCATTTCTTAACCAAACCTTGGAGGATTTATGTTTTAGGACGTGAATCAATAACAAAAACTATTGATTTGAATACTGAAGAGATTCGTCGACAAAAGGGTGAGAAGGCCGCAAAGTTAAAAAAGAGTAGATGGTCTTCGGTGCCGTGCTGGATTTTAATAAACTGCCTCCTAAATGAAGATAATATAAGATTCCAAGAAGATTATGCGGCTTGTGCATGTGGCATTCAAAACATGATGCTATCGCTTTGGTCAAATGGGTACGGTTCAAAATGGACTACCGGGCAAGTAACTAGACATGAGAGATTTTCAAAAATTATTGGTTTTGACCAAAGTGAGGAAATGGTCGTAGGCTTGTTATGGTGTGGTTTGCCCAACGCTCCCCTAGTAAAGAAAAGCCGAGAATCGAGCGTTAACGTTACATGGCTCCCATAGCTTTAGCCCGTTCAGCGGCTTTTTGTTGCTCTATCTCGTTTGAAGGGGCTCTTCGGCCCCAGGAGCCAAGTTCCTCTAAAATTATCGCCTTGTATAATTCGATGTTTTGGTCGCTGTCGTTCAATGAGGCAATATAGCGAAGGTTCCCCCCGCCGTTTTCAATGAAAAGTTCTTTGTATTGCATGTCGATTTCTTCAATTGTTTCTAGGCAATCTACAGCAAAGCCAGGGCTTATCACATCAAGTACTTTAGCGTTAGATTTTGCTGTTTTAATTATTTCCTCGTCCGTGTACGGGGACAGCCATTTTGCAAACCCGACTCGTGATTGAAAAGACACAGACCAAAAATCTTTAGAGAGTGCTAGTTTTTCACTGACTAATCTAGCTGTTTCGTGACATTGACAATGATAAGGATCACCTTCCAAAAAAGTAGACTCCGGTATGCCGTGAAAAGAGAATAGTAATCTATCAGGGTGTCCATGTTTGGCCCAGTAATTTTCGATGCTGTTTGATAAACTTTTAATATAGATTTCGTGATTATGATAGTTTGTGGTAAAACGAAACTTAGGAATCCAACGTAATTTTGATAAATATTCAAAGGCACATTGGAGCAAAGATCCGGTTGTTGCAGAAGCGTATTGAGGGAACATAGGTATGAATACTATTTCCCGGGCCCCCTCTGTGATTAACTCATCCAGTGCATCTTTGATTGAAGGGTTACCGTATCTCATACCAAGCTTTACCGATAGCCATGGTGTCGTTTGTTTGAACTCGTTATTTAAGGCCTTTACAATATTATCGCTATAATGAAGTAAAGGTGATCCATTAGCCGTCCATATTTTGGAATAAGCATGTGCCGATTTAGATGGTCGAGTATTGAGAATTATAAAGTTTAATAGAGGCCACCAAATTATTTTGGGAAGCTCCACCACTCTAGGGTCTGATAAAAACTGCTTTAAATATTTTTTTACGCTTTTCCTGTCGGGCTTATCTGGGGTGCCAAGATTACATAAAAGTATTCCAGTCTGGACAGTTTCACCATGATTGAAATTGGATTGACCTTTAAGTTTAACCATTTTCTAGCTTTTTCTTTTTTTATGTTTTCTGTATATGAAAAACTCTTTTGGGCTTTATTGCCAAAAAAAGTGCCTTAAATTTTAAATTCGTTTTACTTCAATCTGGAATAATGCCAGAATTTTAGAAAGAAATCCTGTTAAGAGTAATAAAACACTTATTTTTTAATATTTCAAAAATAGAGTAAATTTTTAGAGCTTTTGGAGATTAAGCAGAGTGAAATTTTGTAGTCAATGTGGGTCAAAGAATATCGAATATTCTGTGCCATTGGGAGATAACCGGCAAAGATATCATTGTTTGGACTGTAATAGCGTTTTTTACGAGAATCCTAAAATCGTTGCTGGATGTATTCCTGTCTGGAAGGATAAGATCTTGATGTGTAAGCGGGGTATTGAGCCTCGTTACGGACTTTGGACTTTACCGGCCGGTTTTATGGAAAATGGAGAGAGCACAAAGGAAGCTGCTGAGCGAGAGACTATGGAAGAGGCGGGGACTAAAGTTAAAGACAGTAGGTTATATGCCCTTTTTAATCTACCCCAAATTAACCAGGTTTATATGATGTTCCTGTCGAACCTGTATGAACCTGCATTTAAGGCTGGGGAAGAAAGTTTAGATTGTAAGCTCTGTCTAGAAAGTGAAATTCCATGGGACCAGATAGCTTTTCCAACAATTACTTACTCACTAAAACTTTTCTTTAAAGACCGAAGCAACGGTAGGTTTTTCCTGCACACGGCCGATTTAAAAAGGGAGAAGTCGTCAAGTAAACTTATAAATCTCGCAAGCTACAGTTATTAAAGGAATTCGTTTATGAATATGCCTTTTTATGGAGAAAAATTAACGATAAAAAATATATTCGAGGAAGAAACTGAGTTAGCTACCTGCGCCTCCCGAACTATTTCTATCTCGTCCCTCGCGGCGGCAAAAGCGGTAATGATAGCTTCAGATTACTTTAGACCATTAGTCGGTTTTCATGGTATTGATGACGCTATCTCTATTTGTGAAAAGATGAAGATGGTGAACAATTTATTTTGGCCAATCCCCCTGCTTAATATAATAAGGAGTGTTGACGGGCTGGAGGAGGGTATGACTGTCAATTTGAGAGATCCAAATTACCCTGATGAACGGATTCTAGGAAAACAATATATTGAAACAATACACAAATTAACAGAAAGCGAGAAAATAAAAATAATCGAGTCAATTTTTGGTACAAATCTCGATTCTCATCCTGGTGTAAAGATGTTTCGAGAATTAGGTGATTATATTATTGGTGGTGATATAACGATTAAAAATTACAGCTATTATCGTGAACAGTTTCCTGACACTTTTATGACTGCTTCAGAAATCAGGTCGAATTTTAATGAGAAAGGTTATAAAAAAATTGTAGCATTTCAAACGCGAAATCCAATGCACCGGGCACATGAAGAGCTCTGTAAAATCGCTATGGTAGAGACAGGATCAGACGCGCTTTTGATTCATATGCTTTTGGGAAAATTAAAAGAGGGAGACATTCCGGCATCAGTCCGGGATGAAGCGATAAGAGTGATGGTAGGAAAATACTTTGAAAAAAACAATGTTCTGGTTAGTGGTTACGGTTTTGACATGTTATATGCTGGTCCAAAAGAAGCATTACTTCACGCGATCATAAGACAGAATTGTGGATGTTCTTTTTTGATAATAGGCAGAGATCATGCCGGTGTTGGAGATTTTTACACGCCATTTGCAGCTCAAGAAATTTTTCACTCTGATTTGATTCGCGATTCCTTAAAAATTAAAATATTCGAAGCAGATCACACAGCATATTCGAATAAACTCAAGCGGGTTGTGATGATGAAAGATGCGTTGGATCATAAGCCAGAGGATTTTATGTTGTTGTCAGGAACTAAAGTAAGAAGTATCCTTGAAGAGGGTCAAAGTTTACCACCAGAATTTGCACGACCAGAAGTCGCGCGAGTTTTAGGAAACTATTATAGGTCTAAAAAAAGTGAGTGAATCAAAAACTTTGTTTGAAAAAATTATTAGCAGAGACGTTCCGGCTGATATAATTTATGAGGATGATGAAATAATTTCCTTTAAAGATATAAATCCTCAGGCTCCATTCCATGCTTTAGTTTGTCCCAAGGAACCAATTGTTATGCTTTCAAAATCATCTTCTAAAAACGAGCAAATTCTAGGGAAACTCTTATTAAAATGTCCTGATATCGCTTCGGATAACGGTTATAAAGATAGCTTTAGATTAATTATCAATAATGGTTCATCGGCCGGGCAATCAGTATTTCATTTACATATTCATATACTAGCGGGAAGACAGTTTTCTTGGCCGCCAGGTTAGGCAATTAGCGTTTCATAGCATCGAAGAATTCTTCATTATTCTTTGTTAGTTTCATCTTTTTAAGCAGGAATTCTATGGCGGCTATTTCTTCCATAGGATGAAGGAGATTCCTCAAAATCCACATTTTTTGTAGTTCGTCGGGTTTCGTTAATATTTCTTCCCTTCTGGTACCAGAGCGGTTAATGTTTACAGCGGGGAAAATTCTTTTTTCTGCAATTTTACGGTCGAGATGGATCTCCATGTTACCGGTGCCTTTAAATTCTTCATAAATCACATCATCCATCCTAGATCCTGTGTCAACGAGCGCAGTAGCGATGATTGTGAGACTACCTCCTTCTTCAATGTTTCTGGCAGCTCCGAAGAATCGTTTCGGCCTTTGAAGCGCGTTGGCGTCTACTCCGCCCGTAAGAACTTTGCCAGATGAAGGGGCTACTGTGTTATAAGCACGGGCTAGCCTGGTTATAGAGTCTAAAAGAATTATCACATCTTTTTTGTGTTCAGTCAGTCTCTTCGCTTTTTCTATTACCATCTCTGCCACTTGGACGTGACGGGCTGCAGGCTCATCGAAAGTACTGGAGATAACTTCACCTCTAACCGACCTCTCCATTTCTGTTACCTCTTCAGGTCTTTCATCAATCAGTAGTACAATCAGGTAACAATCTGGATTATTAGAGTTTATGGAGTGGGCAATACTTTGTAACATCATCGTTTTTCCGGCTTTCGGCGGCGAAATTATTAACCCTCGTTGACCTTTTCCAATTGGCGCGGCTAGATCAATTACTCTGGGAGGAAGGTCTTCAGTGCTCCCATTTCCCATTTGAAGTTGGAGTCTTTTTTGAGGAAATAAAGGAGTTAGATTTTCAAAAATTACTTTGTTTTTTGTATTTTCTGGCGTCTCAAAATTTATTTCATCAACTTTAAGTAAAGCAAAATATCGTTCACTATCTTTAGGAGGTCTAATTCTTCCGGATATCGTGTCTCCAGTTCGTAAGCTGAATCTTCGAATTTGACTCGGGGAAACATATATATCGTCAGCTCCAGCCAAGTAACTTGAATCAGATGATCTTAAGAAACCAAAGCCGTCTTGTAATATTTCAAGAACACCATCGCCCATTATGTTTTCGCCTTTTTTGGCATGTGCTTTCAATAGGCTGAAAATAACATCTTGTTTCCTAGAACGGGCGATTCCTTCAATTCCCATTTGATCAGCCAGTTCAACTAATTCTGACGCTGATTTTCGTTTAAGCTCTGTTAGATTCATAATTTTGGTTTAAAAAAAGCGAGTTTGTTTCAAGATAGGTTAAAAAAAAGCAGAGGATATAGCCCGACTAAGCTTGAGAAACAAGATAACATAGTATCGCACGCCCGTCTACAGAATTTTTTGTTAGGCTTTGTTCTCGAGTTGGATTTTAAAGATTGTTATCAATGAAAGCTGTTAGTTGTGTTTTATTAAGTGCACCAGTGTGTGTTGCTACGATTTGCCCCTCTTTAAAAAGCATCAGAGTGGGAATCCCTCTAATATTATATTTTGCGGAAACTTGGCTGTTTTGGTCAACATCTACTTTGGCAATCTTGACTTTGTCAGAATACGATTCAGCTACTTCGTCTAGAATAGGAGCTATCATTTTACAAGGTCCACACCATTCTGCCCAATAGTCCACTAGTACGGGCTGGTCAGATTTAATTACGTCGTTCTCGAACGAATCATCGGTCACATGTAGTAAATTAGCACTCATAATTTGAATATTAATCCTTTATAATTTAAAAGAGTATTTTTTAACGATTCTAGTCAAAAATGCAAGTATTAATTTTAGTCCTGTAAATAAACGACTACCTAATTTACCAAAAACGAGTTAAAAAATGCGAGTTTTCTAATTAAATTTATTATAGAATTTGGGTTAAATAGGATTAAAAATTCGATAATCTTAGGGTGATTTAATGTTTTTTAGAACCAGTCTCATGTTAATAATCATTTTTGGATTACCCCTTTATGGATGTGGCCAAAAAGGAGACTTATACTTGCCTAGTGAAAGAATTTTTTTTGTCGAATCTGATTGTGTGGGCTATGGTTAAGATAAAGTTAGATCATCATGCAATTATCGAGGTATATTAACAACAAATTAACTTTTTCTGGCGTAGATCTAGAATCTTTGGCTTTGAAGTATGGAACACCAGCCTTCTTGTACTGCCAAGATACGATTGAGCAAAGTTACCTAAACTATAAGTCAGCATTTGGTGATAGTTCAAATTTAATTTGTTATGCGGTTAAGGCTAACTCAAATCTTTCAATCTTAAATTTGTTAAAAAATTTAGGCTCAGGTTTTGATATTGTATCAGGCGGAGAATTGGAGCGTTTACTAAAAATTGGTGTGGAACCAAGTAAAATTGTTTTTTCGGGTGTTGGGAAAAGTACTAGCGAGATAGAGTTAGCAGTCGTTAATAATGTAGGTTCGATTAATATAGAGTCAGAGGCCGAGCTGGATCTGGTAGCAGAGATTGCAGAAAAGAAACACACTAAAGCATTTGTATCTTTGAGAGTAAATCCTAATGTAGATCCAAAAACCCATCCGTATATAGCAACCGGACTTAAGAATAGTAAATTTGGTGTGCCTATCGAAAATGCGTTGACACTTTACAAAAAAATGGTCGGTCATCAGTATCTTCAAGTCGTCGGTGTAGCATGTCATATTGGTTCACAGATTTTAGATTTGAAACCGTTTAGGCAGGCTATTAGTGAAATAATGCAACTGGTACACAATTTAGAGCGCAATAATGTTTTCATTCAAAGAATTGATTGCGGCGGTGGATTAGGAATAAATTATGTTGATCAATCGAAGCCAGAAATTGAAAAGTTAGTAGAAATAATTAAAAAGGAGATTCCTGAGAAATATCAGATAATTCTTGAGCCGGGGCGATCAATCGTAGGTAGGAGCGGTATTCTTATTGCGAAAGTTGAATACATAAAAAAAGGAACCGTAAAAAATTTCTTAGTAGTTGATGCTGCTATGAACGATTTAGTTAGACCATCTCTTTATCAAGCAGAGCATGAAGTGTTGCCGTGTAACGAAAGTTTACATAACCCTGAGACCTTTGATATTGTTGGGCCAATCTGCGAAACAGGAGACTGGTTGGCAAAAGATAAAAGTTTTTCAGTAAAACGGGGTGACTATATTGCTGTGTTGGATGTCGGGGCTTATTCTTTTTCAATGTCAAGCAACTACAACACGCGTCCACGTTCCGTAGAATTACTAGTAGATAAAAATAAGACGCTGAAAGTTATTAGGAAACGAGAAAAGGTAGAAGAATTATTTTCCAATGAATTGCAGCAAATTTTTTGAAATCAAGACAAAAATGATCAAAAATTATTTAAACCAAATAAAATTAATCACACTATTTGTACTACTTTATTTCTCTGGACTCACCGAGGCCGGGCTATATAAAAATACAAAAGAAGGTGTGGTTGGATTTTCTGATCGTCAAAACGAATACTCTGAGGTTATAAACTTCGATAAAAAACAAAACCTTATTTCTACGGAATCGATGGTCAGGCGACCAAGCTTGATACCACAGCGGCCTGAAATTGCCGACAAGACTTATAATGTGAAAATTTTAGGAATAGAGAATGAACAAACTTTTAGGAACATTGAAAATTTAAACATCAGAGTTTCTGTAAGGCCACCTTTCCAATTTGAAATGGGGCAAAAACTGCGTTTGTTGATTAATCAAAAATCTGTGCAGCCCTCTCAAGTCGGTGGAAGTTTGTTCGAATTGTCCAATATAGAGAGAGGTAAACATCAATTTAAAGCTCAATTAATTGATATCAAAGGAAGGTTGCTTGGGGAATCGAATGATCTTACTATTTTTGTTCATAAGCATTCTATTCTTCATTAAAATATTTGCATAGGCGGATAAGGAATTGACAATAAGAAACCTAAAAAAAAATATGAAAGAAGAACTTTCTAAAATTTTGATAGACGTAGATAAGATAAATACATCAATTATTAAGCTTTCAAATAAGGACGAGGTCCTTAATATGAATCGTGCAGCTCAAAATCTATTGCGAATTTCCGATAGTAAAAAAAACTTTGTTAAATTATCAAACATTCTCCCAGAGCCAACTCAGATCCTTACAATCGTAGAAAAAGTTAGAAGATCTGAAAGGGCGATTATAGAGAGAGAGCTTCTTTTAACTCGAGGGGATGGTATAAATTTATCAGTTGATTGTTCAATAACTCCAATTTTTTCAAATAAAAGGTTTTTAGAAGGTGTGTTCATTGAGTTATTTGATGTCGAGCAATTTAAAGAAATTAAGATGGCTGCGGAGTTAACTGAACAAAGTGAGGCGTGGGATAAAGTAGTTAGGGAACTAGGCCATGAAATAAAAAATCCATTAACTGGGATAAAAGGAGCTGCTCAATTGCTAGGCCAAGAGATTCCAAAAAATCGTTATGGAGACTATCTTGAAAAAATCATTCGGGAAACTGATAGACTGTCAAAATTAGTTAATACAATGTTGGGAGGTCCAATAAAATTAGTTAAAAAGGAACCTATTAATTTGCATGAAATATTAGATCACGTTTGTTTTTTAGTTTGTTCAGACAGCGGGCGAGAAATTTCGATTGAAAAGAAGTATCAGCCTCCAATTTTTCTTAGAGGTGATAGGGATGCAATTATTCAAATCTTTCTTAATATTTTAACTAATGCAGTTCAGGCTATCAAAGAGAATAAAGGAAAAATCACAATCGAGACTAAGATAAAATTCGGAGCAACCATAGGTCGAAAATATTATTCTGAAGCCATAGAAGCTAAAATTATAGACACTGGAAAAGGAATCGATAGAAGATTAAAGGATTCCATTTTTCTTCCATTGGTCTCTGATAAAAACGATGGGTCAGGGCTGGGATTACCGATAGCCCAGAAATTGGCTAAATCTAATGATGGGCTTATTTCAATTGAACCGCACCCGACGAGCACTGTATTTCTAATTAGATTTCCATTAGGAGAACTTAGAAATGAAAGTATCTGAAGTTTGGGTTGTGGACGATGATGATTCTATCCGATGGGTTCTAAAAAAGGCGTTCCTTAAATCTTCTATCAATGTGAGATTGTTTGGAAATCCGGTAGAGCTTTTGAAGGTGGCAAACGAGCTCGAACCGGAGGTAGTGGTTTCTGATATAAAAATGCCTGAAGTTGACGGGCTGAGTCTATTAAAGCAATTAAAGAACATCCATCCTTCTCTTCCTATAATCATCATGACAGCTTATGCGGATTTGGATAAAGCCGTAGAATCTTTTAGTAGCGGAGCATTTGAATACCTTCCGAAACCATTTGATATTGATGAAATGTTAAAGATGGTAAAACGGGCCAAAAGAAAACGTATAGACAATGATACAATCGAAGAATCTAAAACAGAGTTCGACCATAGGGAAGAAATCGTTGGTTCGTCTCCGGCTATGCAATCCGTTTTCCGAATAATTGGAAGGCTATCTAGTAACGACATGACGGTTCTCATCACGGGTGAATCAGGCACAGGGAAAGAAATAGTCGCGCGCTCTTTGCATAAACACAGTCCACGTAAAAATGGCCCTTTAATTGCAATTAATGCGGCCGCAATTCCTCAAGACCTTCTAGAATCTGAGTTATTTGGACATGAAAAAGGTGCTTTTACTGGGGCTGATTCAAGGCGAATAGGGCGATTTGAACAAGCAAATACAGGAACCTTATTTCTCGATGAAATAGGCGATATGCCGGCACATCTACAGACTCGATTGTTGAGAGTTCTCGCCGACGGAGAATTATATCGTATTGGTGGTAGAGAGCCTATTTTTGTTGATGTTCGTGTAATAGCCGCGACTCATCAAAATCTTGAAGAAATGGTTTCAAAGGGCCTATTTAGAGAAGATTTATTTCACAGATTAAATGTTATTAGATTGGAATTACCCGCCTTGAGAGACCGGATTGAGGATGTTGAAGAGTTGTGCCAGTTTTTTCTAAAAAAAGCTGCAAAAGAGTTGAATATTAAGCCAAAGATACTCTCAAAAAGTGCACTACAAAAACTACAAGAATCCTTTTGGCCGGGAAACGTTAGGCAATTGCAAAATATTTGCAAAAGATTAACAGCACTGGTTCCAACCTCTTCGATCGATGTTGATGATCTTCCAGACGAAGTGACAAATCACCTTCTGGATGGTGATGATACTGTTGATTCATGGGAGTTAAGCTTAGAGAAATGGGCTATAAATCAACTATTAGGTGGCAAATATAATCTGCTGAAAGAAGCTGAACCCGTTTTTGAAAAAATTTTAATAAGAGCTGCATTATCGGTAACGAAAGGGAAGAAGCAAGAGGCAGCAAAATTGTTAGGAGTCGGCAGAAACACCTTAACAAAAAAGTTAGCTGGATTTGAGGTTGAACATATTAAGAGTTAAGCCATTTTGCGATTTCTTCGGCATAATAGGTAACGATCGCATCTGCACCGCCACGCTTGAAACAAACCATAGACTCCAGGACAATATTTTTTAATGCTTCTGGGTCTTTATTTGATAGCGATAATAACATTGCGTATTCGCCGCTAACTTGATAAACAAAAGTTGGTACTTTAAATTCTTTTTTTAGGCTTGCCAAAACATCTAAATAAGGCATGCCAGGTTTTACCATAATCATGTCTGCGCCTTCGTTTATGTCATGCCATGCCTCATGTAAACTTTCGTCATGATTTGCAGGATTCATTTGATAAGTTTTTTTGTCTGCTTGCCCTAAGCTCGAGCTACTTCCAACAGCGTCTCTAAAAGGACCGTAAAAAGATGATGCAAATTTAGCGGAATATGAAAGGAGATTGATATTTTCAAACCTATTCGCATCCAAGAATCCCCTTAGAATCCCTATCCTACCGTCCATCATATCAGAAGGAGCCAAAATATCCGCTCCAGCATTAGCATGCGTAATTGCTTGCTTTTTAAGTATATCAATAGTGATTTCATTGTCGATTTCACCGTCTTCATTCAGAATTCCGTCATGACCGTGTGTGGTAAATGGATCTAATGCAATATCGGTAATTATCCCTAATTCTGGCAACTCAGATTTTATTTTGGTGATTGCTTTTTGTATTAAGCCATCTGGATTATGTGCTTCAGCTGCATCTAATTGTTTTTGGTTCGACTCGACATATGGAAACAATATAGTCGTATGTATTCCAATCTCAAGTGCCTGAGATAATGTTTTAATAGCCGAATCGATTGAGTAGCGGAATACGTTATCCATTGATGGAATTTTTTGTTTTTTATTTTTACCCTTAGTTAAAAATATTGGGAGAATCAGATCGTTCGTATTTAAATTTAATTCACTTGTAAGATTTCTAATAAATTCAGTTCTTCTGTTTCTTCTTTTGCGAATCACAGGGTAACCTTTTACCGGAAAACTCATATCTTCACTCCTCTTAGTTTCATGTTTATGTGTTAAAATTTTCTTTTAGTAGGTAAACTATTACAAGTATTTTCTATCCATTTACTAGCCTCTTCAGTAATTTGATCATTTGACTTGTTAAAAGGATCAACTCTTGGGCCTACCTTCATCACAATTTCCCCAGGATATCGAAGGTATCCTCCTTTTGGCCAAAATAGTCCAGCGTTATGAGCAACCGGAACTAAAGGGCAATTACTAGCCCTGGAGATGGCAGCAGCTGTTCTTGAATACTGTCCTTCGGCCCCTACTTTTGTTCTGGTTCCTTCAGGAAAAATGACTATCCACCAACCAGCACTGATTCGAATTTTTGCTTCTTTTAGAATTATTTTCAGGGCTTTCGCGCCGTCATTTCGATTAATCGATATAGGGTTTAAACTGGCCAGACCCCAACCGAAGAATGGGATAAACAATAGTTCACGTTTTATAACCTGAGATTGTTCTGAAAATACTAATTGTAACGCTAAAGTTTCCCAAGCAGATTGGTGCTTAGCAAATACTACTCCGGGATTCTTCGGAATATTCTCTTCACCTTCAATTCTCCAACTTAAATTGCATGTTATCTTCAACCAAACAAGAGTAATTTTTGCCCAATTCCGTATTATTCTATATCTTTTTTTTCTGTTTAGAGGCAGTACAACAATACCGATCATAGAAAATACAACAGTGAGGAAAAATACTCCGATATGGTAGACTGTCGAGAAGATAAAAACTTTAAAAGTTGTCATCATTTTCAATGATAAAATCAACAGCTGTTTTAAGGTTTTTAAACTTTAAAATGTTCATTTTACTTTCTTCAATTGGTTTACCGGTTTCCACTAGGATTGGTTTTGCTCCAATCTTTTGTGCGGCTTCCGCATCAGTCAAGCGATCTCCAATAAAAATCAGGTCTGTAAGATTAATTTCAAGAAGGTCTCTTAGAATAAAAAATAAACCGGATTTTGGTTTACGGCAATTACAATCTTGTTCTGGTGTGTGCGGGCAAACTAGAAATAAATCTACAAAACAATCAAGCTTATTTAGTCCCGTAAGGAATTTTTTATTTACTTTGTGAAAGGAATCTACGTCTATCATCTTTCGCCCAAGGGCAGATTGATTGCTTATAATCGCAACAGTGAATCCGAATTTTTTTGCCTTTACGATTGCTTCTAAACTTCCTGGAATAGGGCGCCATTGCCGGTGATTTAAAATATAATTCTCTGAATCAAAATTTACGACTCCATCCCTATCTAATGCTAAAACTTTCATTGCGTATCTATCCGTTAAGCTCTGACAAATCTCCTATTAAACATAGGTGTTCGTTTATAGAATTAAGCAGTCGAATTCTATTTCTTGCAATTTGTTCATTATCATCAAATACCATTACTTCCTGAAAAAATTGATCAATTTCTTGTTTCATCAGATTCAGACTGTTTAAGTAATCAGAGTAGTTTTTATTTTTGAAATGCACCATTCCGTTGTCTTGAATCGTGACAAACTTCTGGAATAAATGTTTTTCCGCTTTTTGTGATGCTAAAGTGGGTTTGTAATTTGCTCTATCTTTATATTTATCTTTTTTCAGGATATTTTTTATTCTTTTTTGTCCGTTGATAACATAAGAAGATTCGTCTGTTTTTAAAAATTCCTGCAGAGCCACAGCTTTTTTATATTGATTATAAATATTATGACTCGCCGATGTTCGTAAGCATTTAGTAACCTGAGTACTAAATTGTTTGTCTAATAGATATGATCTGAATCGGTCTAATATAAAATTTAAAATTAAAATTTCAATTTTTTCCTGTTTATCTTTTATTTGAAAATTTGAAAGCACTCTGTTGATAGCCTCTAGAAGATTAATTTCAATTTTTCCTTCAACAAGGATACGGACAACACCAAGGCTTGCTCGTCTAAGCCCAAAAGGGTCTTTATCCCCCGATGGTTTATTTCCAATTGCGAACATACCCGTGATCGTATCTAGCTTTTCTGTAAAATTTACACATAATCCCTCGGGTAAGGAGGGTAAAGAATCTTCTTGAAATCTCGGGTGATAAAATGTTGATAAAGCTTCAACGGTCTGTGAGCTATACTTATCAAGTTCAGAAAATTTTGCACTCATTAATCCTTGTAGACTAGGGAATTCATTCACTGTGTTTGAAGTAAGATCATTATAGCCTAACATTGCTACTTCGGAGACAATTTGCTCAGAGGCTCCAAACTCATTACAAAAGACGATTGCGCTATTTTTAACTCTCTCTGCCTTTTGGTAAATTGAACCAAGTCCTTTGTAATAGGTTATTGATCTTAGTTCGTCTAAGCGAGATTTGACGGATATTGATAGATCTTTTTCATAAAAAAACTTCGCGTCTTCAAGGCGTGGTCGAAGGACCTTTTCGTTACCCTCTATAATAAGTTTACTGGCTTTTTTATTATTGTTGGCTATGAATATAAACTTATTTTCTAGTGTGCCATCTTGTTTCTCAACAGGAAAATATCTTTGATGATCTTGCATCGTCGCAATAACTATTTCTTTTGGTAATTTAAGAAATTTTTTGTCAAAATTTCCAAGCATTGCCTCTGGCCACTCAACCAAATCTACCACTTCCTCAAGCAAGTTTTCTGAGATTTTAGGCACGCATTTCTCATTAATCGCTATACTTTTAATTTGTCCTTCTATTATTTTTTTTCTTCGACTTCGATTAGCAATGACTCCGTTTTGTTCTAAAACTTCGTTATAACTGTCTGCATTTGGTAAAATAAATTTATTTTGTCCAAGGACACGATGTCCGCGTGATAGCTTGCTTATTTTATAATCAAAAACATAGCCTTTAAGTGCTTCGTCATTAATTATAATTGAGATCCATTTTATCGGCCTTATAAATTTTACTGTTCCTTTTCCCCAATACATTGATTTCGCATTTTGTATCTGAGAAATACTAGATTCCAGAAAAGATGGGGCAAGTTCACTTAGTAACTGTGGTCTTATCTTTTGCTTGTAAGCTAGTCTTTTGTCGGCGCCTGAACCGATAGTAATTAATTCATCAATATTTCTATTTACCGACTTTGCGAAACCATTTCCGACGATGGTTGGGATATTGTTCTCGTCAAATGCATGACTGACCTTCGGTCCTTTTTTTATAATTTCTTTTTCGGCTGTTTCTATGTTGATGTTATGAAATATAAAGCCAATCCTTCTGGGCGTGGAAAAAATCTCATTATTTTCAAACAAAAATTCATTTTCTAGAAATTTTTTTTTGAGTGACTCAAATAAAGATTTTGAAATATTTCTAATCTGACTTGCTGGCAATTCTTCGGTACCTATTTCAAAAAGTATTGTTTTAGTCATTTCGCGTATTTTCACCTATCAGCGGAAAGTTCTGTTGTTTTCGCTTTTCAAGAAATAGCTTAGCCACATTGTGTGACATTTTTCTGATTTTAAGAATATAATTTTGTCTTTCTGTTACAGAAATCGCTTTTCTTGCGTCTAATAAATTGAAGATGTGGGATGCCTCTAGCATAAACTCGTAAGCCGGGATCGGTAGACCTACCTGGATTAGCTCATCTATTTGATGCTCTACTTTAGAAAATCTATCCGTCATACTCGGCACGTCTGCGTAAGTAAAATTAAAATGAGACATTTCCTGTTCATTTTGAAGATACAAATCGCCGTAGGTCAGTTGTTTGTCATTCTTGTCAGACCAGACAATATCATAGATTGTTTCTTTGCGTTGTAAATACATTGCAATTCTTTCTAGGCCGTAAGTTATTTCTCCTGAAACAGGATTGCAATCTATACCTCCAACTTGTTGAAAATAAGTAAACTGAGTAATTTCCATTCCGTTTAGCCAAACTTCCCATCCTAACCCCCAAGCTCCAAGTGTCGGTGATTCCCAGTTGTCTTCCACGAAACGTATGTCATTCTCGTTAGGTATGATCCCTAATGCTGTCAGAGATTTCAAATATTCGTCTTGAATATTATCTGGCGTCGGTTTAAGTAGGACTTGAAGTTGGAAGTAATGTTGTAGTCGGTTTGGGTTTTCTCCGTAACGGCCGTCGGTTGGCCGTCTGGAGGGTTGCACGTATACACAAGCCCAAGGTTCCGGCCCAAGGGCCCTGAGAAAAGTCGCATGATGAAAAGTCCCAGCACCCATTTGCATATCGTGGGGCTGCAATACTGTGCAGCCATGTTCCTTCCAATACTCTTGAAGAGTGATGATTAAATTTTCAAACGATAAAATAAACCTGCCCCTTTTTTTATTTTCTTTTGCATTTATCTAAGATCGTAATTATTTGGACTCTCTTTTCTTTGTGAGATCAGATATCCTTTTTTCAAGAAGTCTTCTTTTATATTTTGGCAATAAAAAGACGAATTTTTCTAATAGCTCTGGTTTTGTGTAGTCGTAATTGCTAGAGATTGATAAACTATCGCTTAAATTAAATTCAGTAAAAATCCCGAATTTAGTTTCATAATCGATTATTTCTACATGCTCGTTCATATTGCTTAAAAAAAAGACGTGACGACTTTTGACATCCGCGTTTTCAATTAAAGATTTCTTTTTAACATCGTTAAATCTTAAAGATTCGAGAAAGGCGGCAAGGGCAGAGGTAAAGGTAGCTGACTTTTCAACAAGACGTTTATCCAGATTGCTTACTTCGAAATAGATAGGAGAGTTTTTCTTTCTATTAAGGGTAAAATTCTCGTTTGTTCTTTCAACAGTTATGCTGCTGATTTTATCACTTGGAATATTAATTAAATTTGCATCGAGCCATTTTATGTTGTCTGTTGACAAGTCGAGCTGCCCCTCTGTTTCATAAACTTCATTTTGTCTAACGGATCTCATAAAAGTTCGGTTTTTTTCATGGAATTTCTTCTTAAAAATAAAATCTTCTTTGATCTTTTTTGATTCGTTAAAAATTGTAATTTGCAATCTTTCTTTACCTTCTTCCCCAAGTGGATTTACCCCGAGATTACGATGTTGTGGTTGCTGATTTGATTTTATTCTCAGTATCTTAATTTCTGTTAAATTAAGTAAAAGTTGTTTTATCACGGAGACATTAGCAGGATAATCAGCTGCACTTTTGACGATCCACTGTTCCTCAACTTTGCTCAGCACTAATTTATCTTTTCCATCTTGGATGTTAATTTCAATAATTTTATCGATTTCTTTAAATAATGCTGGTAAAAACAGAGCGTTTTGGTTGACAGTATTTTTACTTATATCCTTTCCGTCTATAGTGATATATAAAATAAAACTTAGGGCTATAATAGCCATAATCAGGACAGTTCTCATTTATAATATTTTTCCATTAATTTTTACACGTCTTGTTGGCTTTAGGATTCCAAGAGTCAAACCCACTAAAATAATTAGGAGAGGCATAGCAAAAATGTTTACTGCTTTTATATTGCTTTCCAAATTAGTTATATTTTTAAACAGATCAT